>Ga0126327_10000215_pt1 | contig 14107 bp, 11 predicted proteins | sample InaspJWI30metaG_FD_101392 | JGI IMG/M metagenome (GOLD analysis project Ga0126327, IMG submission 101392) | Marine gutless worms symbiont microbial communities from Oahu, Hawaii - Inanidrilus sp. 1 OAHU.JWI-30 metaG | ecosystem: Host-associated > Annelida > Digestive system > Unclassified... | reverse complement strand
GTTGCCTTGATATCCTCGATTGTCAGTTCCCGGGGAATGCCTTTGACCACCGCAGGGGCTGGAACAGGAGAGGGGGCTACCTTTTTGTCGTGGTAGGATTGTCGACCGCCATGCATCAGCTGCACCCCGAAGCACACATCAAACGGTTTGACCGCCGCCACCATCTTCTCCAGGGCCGGTATGCAGCCGTCGTCCCACAGGGCCGGCAGCCCGGGCAATTCCAGGCCGGCGGGACTGACCCCGCCGCCGCCCACCAGCAGCATGCCGGCCCCGCCGCGGGCGCGGGCAATAAAATAGCCGGTGAGCTGGTCGTTGACGTAACCGTTGTCGTCCACGCCGAAATTGATGCTCATGGAGGGCATCATTAGCCGGTTTTTAGCAGTCATCGATCCGATTTGAATGGGCGCAAAGAGGTGCTTGAGTGTTGTCATCTACAATCTCCGGGTTCAGCGTGGCAGGATCCAAATTGTCACATCAGGCAGCCTGTATTCAGATCATTCAAAGGGTGTTTTGTCAACAAGCAATTGGGGCTGTTCCCAGGCACCTGGATAACCTCTGAAATTTCGTATATAGGCCAGCCTGATTCTATCGAAATTGTGCCTACCGCCCCTTTTAAAATCATATATACAGTATCTGCAAGACATGGTTGTCCTGATTGCGAAAATCGGATAACTTTCGTTTTTACGTATGACCAAAACAGAGAACTGCAAACAGGAAAGATGAGTATGGAAAAAAATTGGGATTTCGATGCGGTCATAGACAGAAGCAGCACCGGCTCAATGAAATGGGAACCGGAGGTGTTGGTGGAAAAATTCGGACCGGCCGGGAGAGCTTATTGCCCCTGTGGGTGGCGGACATGGATTTCAACTGCCCGACCGTGGTGCGAAAGGCCATGGAAAGGCGCCTGGCCCACCAGATTTACGGGTATACCATGCCGGATCCGGAATACTATGAAGCTGTCATTGCCTGGTATCGGCGCCGGCACCGGTGGAATCTTCAACGCGAATGGATCCTGACAACCCCGGGAATCGTCCCGGCCACCAATTACATTGTCCAGCGGTTTTCCAAACCAGGTGACAAGATCCTGATTCAGACGCCGGTCTACTACCCCTTTGCTCAGTCGATTACGGTCAATGGGCGCCGGGTCGCGGACAACTCCCTGAAAATCGTGGACGGCCGTTATGAAATGGATTTCGAGGACCTGGCCGAAAAAGTCAAAGATCCGCGGGTCAAGGTGGCCATTCTCTGCAGCCCCCACAATCCGGTGGGGCGGGTTTGGACCAGAGCGGAACTTGAACAATTCGGAAACATCTGTCTGGAAAATCAGGTCCTGGTTTTTGCCGATGAAATTCATTGTGACCTGATCATGCCGGGCTGCAGGCACGTCTGTTTTCAGGATATATCCCCGGAATTTGCCCGGCATTCCATTGCGGCCAATGCCGCCAGCAAGACCTTCAACCTGGCCGGGCTGCAGCAGTCGAACATCATTATTCCCAATGCGCGCTTGACCAGGGACTTTTCCATATACCTGGAGACACTGGGGGTCGGGTCCCGGGGCGGTGGGACCCTGTTCGGAGCCGTTGCCACCCAGGCTGCATACAATGGAGCCGAGCCGTGGCTGGATGATCTGCTGGCCTATCTTTACCAGAACTTCATGTACTTGAAAGATACCCTGGAAGCGAACCTGCCCGGGGTGAAAATCTTTGATCTGGAAGGCACCTATCTGGCGTGGGTCGATTTTCGGTCTTTGGGGTTTACCCCTGAGCAAATCGTCAGGAAAATAGAAAGGGATGCCGGATTGGCCCTGGACCACGGAGATTGGTTTGGCGCAAACGGCGCCGGATTTGAAAGGTTCAACATTGCCTGTCCGCGGTCCATTCTGGAAAAAGCAGTTGAGGCAGTGGTAGCGGCCTTTTAAAACCTGTTCCGGCCGGGATTCTTCAGGCTTTCAGCCCAACTGTCCCACCAGCATGGTAGTTGAGATTGAAGCTGCAGTCCAAATCAAAGCCTTGATGATCCCAGGGATATGGAATTCGCTGTATTGGATGATTTGCGACCGTTTTTTTAAATCTTCTCTTCCGGAGGTATCTTCAGGCGAGAAAAGAAAAAGCATTGCCTGGTTGCTCTTGTCCAGCAGTTCGCCAAAGAGATTCAACCCCCTGCCGATAACATCTCCCCTTAAGACCGATCGTTGCGTATAAACGAGCATGCCTCCTCCTTTTTGATGAGAGTAAGTTTGTTTCTGTTGCCAATATAAGAATGAGGGTGTAATAAGTAAAATTAAATTATTTAAACTATTAGATAAGGTGTGCTTATGCTGCAGAACCTGGAACGGATGAAGGTATTTTACCACGTGTTTTCAGGAAAAAGTGTCGTGGCCGCCGCCAAAACCCTTAACGTATCTCAATCTGCGGTAAGCCAGACGCTGCAGAAGCTCGAAAACGAAATCAACTGTCCCCTTTTCACGCGTCTGCACAAACGGCTGGTTCCAACCGCAGCAGGTCAACGCCTGTTTGTGGTTGTCCAACCGTTTATGCTTGAGTTGGATGCGTGTCTGAAAACCCTCGATCAGTCAAAGAATGAACCTGTCGGAGAACTCCGTATCGGGGCCCCCGCGGAGTTTGGGAAAGCCTATCTTCCGGCCATCACCGCTGCTTTTCGGCGGCAGTATCCCAAAGTCACCTTTTTTCTTAAATTCGGAGACGCAGGCGCGTTGCTGCCCATGGTTAAGCAAGGCCGGCTTGATTTTGCGCTCGTGGACGAGTTTCTGACCCAAAATCGCTTTTTCGGCGACCTCGCCATCTACCATTTCGATCCCATCGTCAAGGAAGAAGTCAGCCTGGCCTGCTCGCGTCAATATTATGAGGAATTCGTAAAAGGCGACCACTCTTTCAAAAACATCGCGCAACAGAATTTCATCACTTACCGGCACAATGCGCAGACGGTTAAAAACTGGTTCCGGCATCATTTCGGGAAACACAATGCAAACCTTAATATTGTCCTGACCGTCGCCAGCCACCAGGCTGTCATTTCTGCGATTCGCCATCACGTCGGCATGGGAATGGTCGCATCGCACCTGGTCAAAAAGGAAATTGAAAACGGTCAAATGGTTCTCATCGATACTTCCAAACCAACGATCATCAACCAGATATCCATTGTGAACCTGCAAGATAAAGTTCCCCCCCTCGCGGAAAAGGTGTTCGTGAATTTCCTGGCGGGAGAAGTCAAATCAATGGGCATCTGAGCAGTGCCGGCGTATCAATCAGAATTGATTGGAGTGCTTTTATAACTGTAGGAGAATGATACTATGGAAACTAATTTCGGACCGGACTATGCCTCACCTGGAGATCCACAGTTCCAGGTCAAGTATCGGGCCAGCTGCTTTTGCAAAGCCGTCGAGTACGAGGTGGGCGCGGACCCTGTCGATGCAAAGATCTGCCACTGCTTAGCCTGCCAGAAGCTGCACGGAGCTCCCATGCAATGGGCGGCTATTTTCCATAAAAAGGATGTCAGGATAACCACAGGTGTGGATTGCCTGCGATTTTACAGCAGCGAACGCAACATCCTTGAGAGAGTCCTGCCCTGCAAAGTCAGCTGTTCCTTGTGCGGAACGCCCATTGCGGATGAGGGGCGGCGGATGTGGCTGGCCTTTCCATCGCTTTTTGATTTTGGGGGGCTGGCGGCGGTCCCGGAGGCGTTCCGGCCGACCTGTCACCTTTTTTACGGATCGCGGGTAATGGATATGGATGATAGCGTACCCAAATGGTCCGGCCATAAAAATCATTCGGTGCGATTAGCCTGACAACTTGGCCACAACGCTGGTGGGGAGCAGTTTCAGCAACCGCCCCAGGATGCACCACGGCCAGACCGGCACAGTGGACGCCTTCACCTTCTGTTCGATCATGTCGGCAATCATCCGAGCCCCTTTTTCAACGGTGATCAGAAAGGGCCGGCTGGGCAGCATATCGTTGAGGGGGGTATCGATATATCCGGGATACAGGACGGTGACATCGATGTCTTTCCGGATCACTTCTGCCCGCACAGACTCCAGGTATATAGCAAAACCCGCCTTGGAGGCGCTATAGGCCGAACTGCGCGGCAGGCCCCGGTAGGCGGCCACGGAAGAGACGCCGACGATGTGGCCCCGGCCCTGTTCGAGAAAGTATTGGACGGCCGCGTCCACCGTGGCTATGGCGCCCAGAAGATTGGTTTCGATGGTCTGGCGGGCTTTACCAAAGTCCCCCTTGCCCACTTTTTCACCCAGACCGATACCGGCGTTGGCAAACAGGATATCCAGGCCGCCGAGTTCGGCGACACAGGTTGATATTACCTCTGGGACTGAATCATAGGCAACCACATCCAATGGTTGTACCACCACCGTGGCGTCCGGATGTTTTACTTTTACGTCATTCCGAATATCTTCCAGGGTTTCCAAGCGCCGGGCCGTCAGTGCCAGGGCGTATCCGCGGTCCGCCAGTTCATAGGCCAGCGCCCGACCGATGCCGGACGATGCGCCGGTAATCAGAATTTTCTTGGTCATGCGGTGTTCTCCTTTAAATCACATCTTCCTCTGCAAATTGCCGAATCTCTTCAGCCGTGTAGCCGTGTTCTTCAAGGATTGATTCGGTATGGGCTCCAAAACTGATGGACCCATTCCGGACAGATCCCGGGGTGTCGCTCAGCTTGACCGCCACTCCTATGGTTTTTTCCGGTTGGCCCGTGGCGCCGGTTCTTTCCACCACCATTTCGCGTTCCCGGAACAGGGGGGTCGCCAATACTTCTTCCAGGTCGCTGATCCCGCTGACGCAGACATCCATCCCGCTGAACTCCGCGTCCCACGCGGCCATGGTTTTCTGCCGGAAGATGTCGCGAAACGCGGCAATGATCTCTTCCTTCTTTTCCTCGTCGTATTGTTGGGGAATGTATTGCGGCACGTCCAGGTGTTCACACAGGGTCTTCCAGAACTGACTTTCCACGGCCCCCACGGCGACATACCGGCCGTCTGAAGTTTCATAGGTGTTGTAGCACGCATAACGGTGGGAGAGCATGGCGTTGCCGCGTTCGGGATATGCCCCCATGAGCTGTTTCCAGAGCAGTGCCACCGGAAGCAAGCCGACCATGCTGTCAGTCATGGATATGTCGATGTACTGGCCCCGGCCGGTCTTTTCCCGGGAAATGAGGGCCAGCAGGATGCCTATGGCGGCATTCATCCCGCCGCCGGCCATGTCGGCAAATTGTACGCCCGGGATGGCGGGCGGTCGGTTGGCTTCGCCCAGGATTCCCAGGATGCCGGCATAGCCCAGGTAATTGACGTCATGCCCGGCCTTGTCGGCAAACGGCCCGGTCTGTCCGTACCCGGTGACCGAGCAGTAGATGATGGACGCGTTTATGTTGCGAACCGATTCGTAATCAACCCCCAGGCGTTTGACCACACCGGGGCGAAACCCTTCGAGCACGACGTCCGCACCTTCGACCAGGCGTGCAAATATTTTCCGCCCGGCTTCCGATTTCAGGTCCAGGGTCATGTGCTGCTTGTTGCGGCACACATTGGGCAGGAAAAGGCCGTCTTTAGCGTACTGTTTCTTGTCTTCGATGGCAATTACCCGGGCACCGTGATCCGCCAGGATCATGGAGCAATAGGGTCCGGGCAGCAGCCGGGAGAGGTCGAGGACCGTAACGCCGGATAAGGCTCCTTGATTGGTCATAACGAAATATCCTTATTTATTAGAAAGTAGAAGCTGTTTCAAAAATGGATTTTGGTTCAAGATCAAGGCGGCCGCGAAGTTTGAACCGGAGGAATACACACAGTATTTCGAGGATTTAAACTTCGCGCCCAACGCCGAGATTGGGCCAAAAGACTTTTTTGAGATAGCTTCTACCCGCTTATTTCCGCCATAGGCCTCAGCTGGTAAATACCGTTTCCCTTTACCACTGCGGTTCCGTCCGTATCCTGTAATTCTATCTCCAGGGTGAAATCGGCCTTGCCCTGTTGATCGACTTCCTTTTGAATGGCTTGGGCCTGTTCAGTCGTCATGAATAGTTCCGCGGTTATATCAGTCCTGGCCGGCTGCCGGAAACGGATATGCATCTCCTTGACGATCGGATAGTAGCGGTTGACATCGAAGGTGGTCAGGTACAGGGCGCCGGCCGGCATTTCCGCCAGGGTAAACAGGGCGCCGGCATACATGCTGCCGATATGGTTCTCGTTCCCTTTCAGCGGGGCTCCCAGTTTGACATACCCGGGTTTCAACTCGATCGCCTTAAGCCCCATGCGCTCAATAAACGCAAAGGGCTCTTCCACGAACAGTTTTATTTCATCATAGGAAAGTTCCATAAACGGTAACCATTTTAAGTAGTTGAAACCAATGACTATACGCGCACGCACAAACGGTAGATTTTAGTTCAGAGCAAGGCTGAGCCTTTTTTAAACCGCAGGCATAGATGTGTCTATGTTGAGGATTTAAAAAAGGCGCAAACGCCGCTCCGGGCCAAAAAATGCCGTTTGTGCGTGGGCATATCAGAGTCCCATGAATTTGGCTGCAATACTCTTCATGATCTCATTGGTCCCGGCAAAAATCGACATCACGCGTACATCCCGGAAAGCCCGGACGATGGGGCTCTGTTCGAGAATGCCGTATTCGCCCATCAGATCCAGGGAGCGATCGGCCACCCGTCGGGCCATTTCCGTGGTCCAGTATTTGGCCATGGAGGTCTCTACGATGATTTCCTGACCCTCGACATGGTCGGCCACCAGTTTGTCCAGGAATGTCCGGCCGATCTTGACTTCGGTGGTCATTTCCACCAGGGCGAACTGGGCAGCCTGGTATTTGGAGATGGGTTTGCCGCCCACTTCAGTCTCTTTGCAGTAGGCGGTGATCCACTCCAGTACGCGCTCGGCGGTCACCACGCCGCCGATGGCAGTGGCCAGTCTTTCCTGCTGCAGTTTCTGCATGAGCATTAAAAAGCCGTCGCCTTTATTCCCGATACGGTTTTCAACCGGGATGCGGCTACGGGAAAAGAAAAGTTCGGCGGTATCCTGGCTCCACCAGCCCATCTTCTCCAGGTGCCGTCCCCGGGTAAATCCCGTTGTGCCGTCTTCGACAATATAAAGCGACAGGGCCTGGTAGGGATTTTCCTCGTCCGGGTCGCGGGCGGCAACAATGACCAGATCACAGTTGATGCCGTTGGAGATAAAGGTCTTGGAGCCGTTCAGGATGACCTCATGGCCTTCTTCCACGGCGGTGGTCCCCATAGAGGCCAGGTCGCTGCCGGCATCCGGTTCCGTCATGGCGATAGCAGTGATGATGTCGCCGCTGACACATCCGGGCAGGTATTTTTGTTTCATCGCGTCCGACCCGAAGGAACTGATATAGGGTACCACCACATCACTGTGCAGGGCGGTGGCCAATCCGGTATGGCGCGTGCGCGACATCTCTTCAGCTATGATCAGTGCGTATAGGAAGTTTCCGCCGCGGCCTCTGTATTCCGGGGAAACATCCGGGCATAGATAACCGGCGCGGCCTACTTTGCGCCAGATATCCTTGGGGACGATGTGGTCTTCTTCCCACTGGTCCGTGAAGGGCGTTATCTCATTTTCACAGAACACCCGCAACGCTTCCCGAAACTGTTTGTGTTCTTCGGAGTATTGGATGATGTCCATTATACCAGCCTCCCGAGCAGTGATTTTGAGATGACCTTTTTACGGTGAGCGCCGCCGCTGCCGATTATCTCAAGTGCCTTGGCATCGCGGTAAAACCGCTCGACCTCCTGTTCAGTCATGTAGCCGTATCCTCCAAAAAGCTGGACGGCTTCATCGGTCACGGCAAAGGCGGTCCGTCCGGTAGCCACCCGCGCCATGGCCGGCAGGGCGGCATCCTTGCCGTTGTTATCGCACTCAGCCGCGGCCCGGTAGGTTATCGAACGGGCCAATTCAATCTGCATAGCCATGTCGGCCAGCTTGTGCTGTATAACCTCAAACTGGGCAATCTTGCGGTCGAACTGCTCGCGCTGTTTGACATAGGCCAGAGCGCGATCGAAAGCCCCCAGGGCAATGCCGAGGGCCTGGGCCGACGCAGTGATGCGCCGGCTGTTGAGATATTTCTCATAGAGCGCCAAACCCTTGCCGCGCTTGCCGACAAGGTTGTTTTGCGGTACCGGGACCTCCTTGAAACGCACGGTTGCCACGGAACTCATCCCCATGCCCAGGGTTTTCCCCTGATGTTCAAGCGTGAGACCGCGACTGCCTTTCTCCACGAGCAGCAGGCTCAAGCTTTTAGCAGGCTTGGCATCCGGTTCAGTCCGGCACAATACGATGAAAAAGCCGGCCGCAGAACCGTTGACGACGTAGCATTTCTCACCGCTCAGAACGAAGTTGGCCCCTTCTTCAACCGCGTGGGTATCCATATTGGGCATGGCTGCCAGAGCCCCTGGATCACAAAATGCCCCGGCACACAGAGTTTCGCCTTCGACAACCGGCTGCAGGTATTTTTCTCCCAGTTCCGCAGAGCCGAACTCGGCCAGACATTCGCCTGCCATGGCGGCGTTGGTCAGGGCCAGGCCGGTGGTGGAGTCTTTGCGGCAGAACTCTTCCGCGATCAGGCAATTTTCCACCAGCCCCATGCCGCCGCCGGAAAATTCTTCCGGAAAGTGGATCCCGATGAAGCCCAGATCCGCGGCTTTTTTCCAGATCTTGTCGGGAAAACGGCTGGCCTTTTCAAATTCAATGGCCTGCTCCTTGTCGAATTCACCTCGGGCAAATTCACGGGCGGCCTTCTGGATCTCCTTTTGCGACCGGGTTAGTGCTAACATCATCTTTTTCCACCTTTATCCATCATACTTACCTATGATTGAGATACTGCAGATATTCTGGAAGGGAAACCCACCCAGGTTGTGGGTCAGACCGTAGCGGGGATTTTCGATCTGCCGCTCACCGGCCCGATCGTGCAGCTGCAGGTACATTTCATAAAGCATCCGCAGTCCGGAGGCCCCGATGGGATGTCCGAAGCATTTGAGGCCGCCGTCCACCTGGCACGGCACCGTGCCGTCCAGGTCGTAGAAGCCGTCCAGGATATCGCGGACCGCCTTGCCCCGTTCGGATATATGCAGATCCTCCATCGTGACCAACTCCGTAATGGAGAAACAGTCGTGCACCTCCATCATGCTGATCTCTTTCTTCGGGTCCTTGATGCCGGCTTCTTCGTAAGCTTTGAGGCTGCAGCTTGTGGTGGTCATAAAATGGTCGCCGTCCCAATCGTTGTAACCTACTTTCGCCGCTGCTTAATGCCAGTTGCAGGGCTTTGACGGACACAAAGTCTTGCTTGCCTAGTTTTTTGGCAATTTCGGGCGTGGTCACGATGGCACACGCGGAACCGTCCGATACGCCGCAGCAGTCGAACAGCCCCAGAGGATGGGCGATAATGGGCGACGCCATGACCTGGTCGATAGTCACCTTCTTGCGCAGATGGGCCTTGGGGTTCAAAAGCCCGTTGTCGTGACTTTTGGCCGAGACGTGGGCCATGGCCCTTTTGAGGTCCTCGTCCGGGATTTTATATTTGGCGGCATAGGCCGAGGCCAGCTGGGCGAAAGAGCCGGGTGCGGTCAGGTTGGGCCACCACTGCCAGGAGAGGCTGCCGTGCCCGGAGCCCGGATTGGGCAGGCCCCCGTATCCCGTGTCCTTCAGTTTTTCCACCCCCAGGGCCAGGCAGATGTCGTAGGCTCCGGACGCCACCCCGTAGCAGGCGCCCCGGAAGGCCTCTGTCCCGGTGGCACAGTAGTTTTCCACCCTGGTGACCGGGATCATCGGCAAACGCAGGGTGGTGGCCAGGGGCATACCGGTTTTGCCGACATTGATTTCTTCCATGCAGGTTCCCAGCCAGGCGGCCCCGATATCTTGCTTTTGGATACCGGCATCATCCAGGCACTCTTCGAAGGCTTCGACCATCAGTTCCTCGGCCCCCGCGTCCCAGCGTTCGCCAAACCGGGTACAGCCCATCCCGATGATTGCCACTTTATCTCGTATTCCTGTTGCCATGTATAGGTCTCCTTCTATATTGAAAACAGCTTCTCAATCAGTTGGGATTTCATCACATCGCCTTCGATGATCAGTTTGCCGGATGTGTAGGCCTGCATGGCCGGCAGGTTGCCGGTCATCATGTCACCGAAGTCGACGGCTGCCATCTTGAGGGTGCAGACCGGTTTGGCGTGGGCGCCCTTGGCGATCGTGCAGGTCTGGTCTTTAATAACGCAATTCCACTCGCCGCCCCCCTTGCCGGAGATGGTGAACTGGAAAACAACGTCTACCCCGGCGGCAGCCTCTGCCTTGAATGTCCCGGACAGGTTGTCGAAGATGGCCTGAATATCCGGTCCGGCGGCCGCGGGCGTCTCCTCTTTTTCAGCGGATTCTTCCGGGGCCGGTGAAATCAGGTCCATAAAGGCGGCGTTAACATCAGCCAGTTCCTTGGTGCCCCCGATGGCGTCGATGGCACTCCAGTTGGCCTCGATGTCCTCCACTGTTGGCGGGTTATCGGCATCCCCGATCTGAGCCCCGGTACCGGTCAGGATCGCGGCCCGGTTGAAATAGCCCATACCGGCGTTGAAAATTGCGCCGGACTCGGTGCATTCGTCGCTGCACAGATAGGCCACCATGGGAACCACGTATTCCGGTTTGGCCTTTTTGAAGATATCCGGCGGCATGATGTCTTCGGGTAACCGGGAGGCTGCCAGCGGGGCGATGGTGTTGACCTTGATATTGTACTTCCGGCCCTCGAGCTTCAGTGTATTCATCAGGCCGACCAGGGCCATCTTGGCCGCTGAGTAGTTGGTTTGCCCAAAGTTCCCGTAGAGGCCGGCGGCAGAGGTGGTCATGACCACCCGGCCGAAACCGTTTTCTTTCATGGCGGCGAATGCCGGGCGGGTCACATTGTAGGCCCCGCCCAGGTGAACATCCATGACTGCCTGCCAGTTTTCCGGTTCCATCTTCAGGAAGCTCTTGTCCCGCAGGATGCCGGCATTGTTGACCAGGATGTCCACCCGGCCAAACGTGTCCAGGGCACATTTGATGATACTTTTGCCGCCTTCTGCCGAGGCCACGTTGTCGTAGTTGGCCACGGCCCGGCCACCGAGGGCTTCTATCTCGCGTACCACTTCATCGGCCGGAGCGGCACTGCCGTCACCACTGCCGCCCCGGGCCCCACCCAGATCATTGACGACGACCAGGGCGCCGCGGGCGGCAAGTTCCAGGGCGTAGGCCCGGCCCAGGCCTGCGCCTGCGCCGGTAATGACAGCGACCCGGCCGTCATACCGTATTCTGTCCATCTCTTCGGCGGCACCCGGCACCGGGACGGCTTTCCAGAAATAGTTGACGAAGCCCCGGTCTTTGTCGGCCACCCGCTTGCGGAAGGCCATCTGCATGGGCAGGCCCACTTTCAGGTCATCGAAGGCGCAGTCGGTGAAATCGGCCATCATCCGGCCGCCCCCTTCGAACTGAATCATACCGTATTTATGCGGCGGATCCACAGAGACGGCCAGCAGATCCCCGGTGAAAGTTTTGACCCTGGCCGGCACATCGGCAAATTCGTAATCGTCCTGGCTGTGGTGGGCGCCGCAATCCGGGTTTACACAGATATCCATTTTGGGGAACTGCGGTGTCCGGCATTCGCGGCATCGGCCGCCCACCAGGCCGAGAATCATATCCCGCTTGCGCCACAGGGTTGTCATGGCAGTCTGGGTGGGCGCTTCCGCTCTGATTCCCATTTCCGGGTCAATCAACTCCCGGAATTTGAGCCACTTGGCATAATTGTCGGTGGTTTCCTTGTTGGCCAGTGAGCCGGACACGCCGGTGCGCGGGGCCAGTTTTTCAATGGCATCGGTTACCACGAAGTAGAGGGCGCTGCAGCCCTGGCCAAACCCGGCCACAACGATCCGGTCGCCGGGGCGTGCTTCTTCCAGGGCCCGGGCCAGCATCAGCAAAGGATGGGCAACTCCGGTTTCTCCGCACTCTTCGTGCATATTGCCCATGACTTTTTCCGGGTCCGCCTCGAGTTTGCGGGCAATATTCTTGTGTTCGGCCTTGAAAAAGCAGGGGTACACCAGGCGGTCGACGTCCGCAATGGTAATTTCCAATTTGTCCAACAGGCCGCTGACGGCTTCCGGGATGATTTTGGCATAGCCTTCATCACGGGTCCAGCGCTCCTCCCACATGTAGTCGTACTGTTTTTCACTGCCGCGGTAGTGCGGTACGAAGTCGTAGGACACACTGTAGGAACCTTTGTACTCGGCGATTACATCTTCACTGCCCACCAGAAAAGATGCGGCACCATCGCCGAACCACATTTCATAGAAGTATCCCGGCTTGGTTTCGCGCTTGTCGGCCGCCGTTACCAGAATATTGCGGCGCTCACCGCTCTTTATTGACTCAAGGGCCGCCAGCAGGGCGTTGGTACCCGCTTTCTGGGAGGCTGTGAAATCCGAGGCCAGGATGCTGTTGGGCAGATTGAGCGCGGTTGCCGCGATGCCGGCGTTCTGGCGGTCGGCAAACGGCAATGTGGTCGAAGCCAGGTAGAGACCGTCCAGGGCGGACCTGTCCTGGCCGACCAGGCAGTCCCGGGAAGCGGCCACCGCCATGGTGATGGCATCCTCATCCCAGTTGCACATGGACCGCTCGCCCTGGGCCACCATGACAATGGCGGGGGCAAACCACCCCATGTTCTGGAAGATGGCCATGCGATCGAGGCGCAGCCGCGGTATGTAGGCACCGTAAGAAGTAATTCCGATCATTATACTCTCCTTATAAAGGTAAACTCGATGGTTAATTCAATAATTTGCATGGATCGGAGCATTAATCTCAGTATGCAAAAAGGTTTTGAGGCTGAAGACTGAAGGCTGAAGTAGATCATTAATCCTTCAGTCTGCGGCCTTCTACCTTCAGCCTAAAAGCTGAACAGCTTTTCAATCAGCTGTGACTTCATGATGTCACCTTCGATCTTGAGCTTGCCCGACGTATAGGCCTGCATGGCCGGCAAGGTGCCGTTCATCATGGCCAGAAAGTCGCTCGCATCCATTTTAAGAATGCAGGCCGGGGAATCGTGCTGTCCGGGTGATACACTGCAGGCCCCATCTTTGATGACGCAATTCCAATCACCCCCGAGCTCGCCGGCGATATTATATTGAAAGACCACTTCCACCCCTGCGGCGGCGCCTGGATTGAAAGCCCCTTTCATCGCATCGAAAACTTCGGCCGCGGTGACAAAGCCTTCGGCGGCACCACTGGATTCAGGTGGCGGGGCCGTAAAGGCGGTGAGTACATCACCGATCTGTTCATTGAGCTGGAAATATTCTTTGGCACCGTCCACCGCGGCAATGTTTTTAAGTGCTTTTTGAATATTTTCAACACTGGGCGGGGCGTCATCGTCGGCTAACACGGCGCCCGGACCGGTAAACATCGCGGCCCGATTGTAAAACCCCATGCCCGCATTATAGATGTTGCCGGTTGCCGGACAGCCTTCACTGCAGAGATAAAGGGTCATGGGCACCACGAATTCTGGCTTCAGCTTATCGAAGAAGTCCGGGGGAAGGACATCCTCGGTCAGGCGCGAGGCGGCGATGGGGGCGATGGTGTTGACTTTGATATCGTACTTCTGACCCTCGAGTTTCAGGGTGTTCATCAGTCCTACCAGGCCCATTTTGGCGGCGGAGTAGTTGGTCTGCCCGAAATTTCCGTACAGGCCGGCCGCGGAAGTGGTCATGACAACCCGGCCGTATCCGTTGGCCTTCATTACCTCGAAGGCCGGTCTGGTCACATGGTAGGCGCCGTTGAGATGCACATCCAGGACAGCCTGCCAGTTCTCGGGATCCATTTTAACGAAGCTCTTGTCGCGCAGAATGCCGGCATTGTTGATGAGGATGTCCACACGGCCAAAAGCATCCAGGGCGGTTTTAACAATATTTTCGCCACCGGCCGCAGTAGCCACATTGTCGTAGTTGGCCACGGCGCTGCCGCCCAGTTTCTCTATTTCCACGACGACATCGTCGGCCGGGCTGCTCGATCCTTTACCGGAGCCGTCCCGGGCACCACCCAGATCGTTGACGACTACTTTGGCGCCGCGGCGCC
>Ga0126327_10000214_pt1 | contig 14248 bp, 15 predicted proteins | sample InaspJWI30metaG_FD_101392 | JGI IMG/M metagenome (GOLD analysis project Ga0126327, IMG submission 101392) | Marine gutless worms symbiont microbial communities from Oahu, Hawaii - Inanidrilus sp. 1 OAHU.JWI-30 metaG | ecosystem: Host-associated > Annelida > Digestive system > Unclassified... | reverse complement strand
TAATAGGGAACTACATAAGTACCACTACACAATCACGTAAAAACAGCAAAAGTTTAAATCATAACCAAGATCAGATCGCACCGGCTTTTTCATATCCAAAAAATCTTAGCACGAGTCTCTCAACTATCACCAAAGACATGATGATAGAATACCAACACACTCGATAGTAACAAAGCAATTATGTAGTAACCTGAGCTGTTAATTTCAACTGCAAACTTGGCCTTTTCCTCATGATAGTTCAGGTCTGCTTTTAAAAAGCTCAACTTTTCTGAGGATAAATTTAGGGTTTCAATCCTTATAAAGGAGACAGTTAAAACCAAGAACAATTCTAGACATCTGAATACATTATTGACATGAATATTACTTAACTATATACGTTGTTCGGCTTTTGTGAATTCTTACTCTTGGTTAGTTAAGAGGGTTGATTTCTCTATGTTCGCTGTTATTAGGAGTTGTGGCAAGCAGTACGGCGTGTCCGTCGGTGATGTTTTGGAAGTTGAGCGTTTGGACGCGGAAGTTGGGAGCTCTGTTATCTTTGACGATGTTTTGCTGTTTGTCGGTGATCAGACATGTTTCGGAACACCTGTCATTAGCGATGCGACTGTATCAGCAAGGGTAGAGAGGCATGTTCGTAAAGCCAAGGTTATTGTGTTTAAAAAGCGTCGTCGTAAAAATTCGCAACGTAAGGCTGGGCACCGCCAACATGGCACTGTGTTACGCATAGAAGCTATCGGTGCTTGAAAAAGCTAGTGCTAGTTTTTTGAGATTTTCTATTTTTTCTTGTTTGGGGTTTTACAGGATGGCTCATAAAAAATCTGGTGGTTCGTCGCGTAATGGGAGAGACTCCAGGGGTCGTCGTCTTGGGGTCAAGAAATTTGGTGGGGAATCCGTTAGAGCAGGAAATATAATAGTACGTCAACGAGGCACTAAGTGGCATCCTGGAACGAATGTGGGGATAGGCAAGGATCACACCATTTTTGCCATTGCAGATGGGAAAGTATCTTTTTCAAGGGCCTCGAATGGAAGAGCTTTCGTGGGCGTCGTTGCTACCAACACTGAAAAAATCGGTCTATTACCTTGATGAGAAAATCTCATCGTTGTCATTTACTTGGTATGATCGCTAAATCCGGATAAATCAGGTAAAAGCTGAATCCACGTTTGACAGGATCCAGGTTGCGGTCAGTCTATTTATTGAGGACATACTCGATCAAACGGACCCCCTTCCACATCAGTCGGAGAGGCACACACCCCGAGGAAAAGTGCACACATGTCACCACGCTATAAGCACATGCACTAGCATAATCCAAAAGCTGTAACAAGATGGGGCGGGAGGAGTCGAACCTCCACTTACGGAACCAAAATCCGGTATCCTACCATTAGACTACGCCCCAAAATTAACAAAAGCGCAACCATAGGGCCATAAGAAACCGGATATACACGGCCAAACCAGCCCAAGACGAACGGGTATTCCTACCAAAACACAGAATTAAACACAAGAGCTAAACAAGTAATAATCAGAGACACATCTTCCAGCTAGACACCCATCAACCAATATCCAAAACCCAACAACCAAAGTAATCTCAGCCGCTCAATACCAAACAATTACTAAGAAAAAAGCTAAGCAACCTCTTCAACAAAAGCCTCAACTTTCTCTGGTTCACGTAAAACATACCCACGTCCCCATACGGTTTCAATATAGTTTCTGTTGCCGGTTGCCAAATCCAGCTTCTTGCGCAACTTACAGATAAACACATCGATAATTTTTAACTCTGGCTCATCTATCCCACCGTACAGATGGTTAAGAAACATTTCCTTGGTCAAGGTAGCTCCTTTTCTTAGAAATAATAGCTCCAAGATCTGATACTCTTTTCCAGTGAGATGTAGGCTCCTACCATTAACCTCCACAGTCCTTGTATCAAGATTAACGGAAATATCACCTGTTTTAATAATCGACTGAGCATGCCCTTTAGCACGACGCACAACGGCATGAATACGAGCTACTAATTCATCCTTGTGAAATGGCTTGGTCATATAGTCATCAGCACCAATACCAAGACCGCGTACCTTATCCTCTACTTCAACAAGTCCAGACAATATTAAAACCGGTGTCCTAATCTTTGAAATCCGTAAAATTCGCAACACCTCATAACCCGAGACATCTGGTAAGCTGAGATCGAGAACCGCGATGTCATAATCATAAATCTTGCATAACTCGATAGCCTCCTCTCCTAGATCTGTAGAATAGACGTTAAAATTCTCAGATTTTAACATCAGTTCAATACTCTGAGCCATCCTGCTATCATCTTCAATAAGAAGCACACGAACCATGCAATTAAAACCTCCCCACCCTCAAAGGCGTCCTGGACGCGCTTTTTAACTCCCAATTAAGCCCACAAAAGACAACGGCAATCCGGTGAACCTAGCGAATAATTGTTAAAAAAGCATTCATCGAATAGCACACTCGTATACAAATAACAGCAGATTATCCAATCTCAAACAAAAACAACAGCCAACAAACACGAGTAATTCACACGTAAACGTAAAAATATCGCTACCCTATATAAAAAAAAACAATCCAACCCATGGTCCATCGAAAAAGATGGGATCTTAAGTGATGCAACTAACACAACATCACAACAACAATAAATCTGCCTGAATAGCAATAATATCTCGTCGAGTATATAAAAAATTATCAACCTAAATACAGACTTATCATTCGTCATAACCTATTCAGACGGACAACAAGTATATTACTAGTCCATAAGTTCATAGAAACTTGTATTTTTAGCATACCAACCTAGCCTAGTTACTTTACAATAAGACACAGTAGCTAACAGAAACATGCATTCTCTGGTGAAATGCGTAGATGTGAGGGCTAGCTTCAGATAAGATTACCAGCATTATTCCGATATACTCTAAGCAAGGAATACTAAAAACATGAAGATAGCCACTTGGAATGTAAATGGTGTGCGCGCACGCATAGAGGCAATAGTAGCGTGGATCAAAGCTTCTAATCCAGATATCGTTTGCCTGCAAGAAACTAAGGTAATTGATAAAGAATTTCCTCTTTCTCAAGTGGAAGACCTAGGATATCACGCTGTCCTATATGGACAAAAAATGTTTCATGGAGTTGCTATTCTTTCAAAATTGCCAATGCAAAATATTACCTACGGATTACCTGGTATTCAAGATGATAACCAAGCAAGATATATTGAAGCTGTGATCTCTCCTCACCAACAGATTGAATCCACCAATATGTATAACAGGCCAATATGTATCGCCAGTCTGTATGCACCTAATGGAAATCCCATAGGTTCGGAAAAATTTTTATACAAATTAAGCTGGATGCAACATCTCGAGAAACATGCAAAATCGAAGCTTGCTTCCGGAGGCATGTTTGTAATGGCCGGAGATTACAACATAATCCCCTCACATAGAGACGCCCAAAATCCAGCCTCTTGGGAACAAGACGCGTTATATCACAAAAGCAGCAAAGCCGCATTTAGGCGTTTAATTTATCTCGGCTTTGTAGACGCTATCCGCGCCGTCACAGACAGCGACCAGGCTTTCACTTTTTGGAATTACAAAAGTGATTCCTGGCGTAAAAACAACGGTATACGAATCGATCATATTCTACTGTCTCCCTCAGCTGCCGATAACTTAAATTTTGTAGGGATAGAGGATCTAGTGAGAAGCTGGAACAAACCCTCAGACCACGTACCACTTTGGGCAGACCTAAACCTGGCATCATGCCTAGTACCGCATATAAACCACAGATATTGCTTAAGCAGATAGCCCATCTAGCAGATCACGAGCAAGCAATACAAAGGCTTTATCAGCTTGATGAGATTGAACCACCAATTCTAGATATTCTCGAGCCGACTGCAATTTTCCCTGTTTTACAAGGGCAATTCCAAGGAACAGACAAACAAGATCGCTAATAGGAACAGATCTGAGCAAAGAAACAGCCTTATCAACTTCACCTAGAACAATACAAACAAGGGACCTACCAATAACACATCCTTCTTGCTTGGGCCGTATCGTAGCTAGACCATCAAATATATCCCTTGCGTGATCATAAAAACCGTAAGAAAGAGCTATAAACCCAATTTCCGCAAGCAACTGCACATCTTTCGATGCAAGCAACTCATTCACTGGAACAACAGGATCATCCATAACAATAATCACACAATCAACTAAAATACATTGAAAGCAACAATCCCTGAGCACATCTATTATCAGGAAGAGAAGCAGCACAACCGCGAGACAACCTTAAGGCGATCGCCAGCCAATCTTTCGCCTCTTTTAGTCTACCAGATTGCATTTCGCAATATCCCGCTATACAAAAGGCTCTAGCACTTCTGCAAAATGACGACATGGAAGATATAGAAAATCTCAAAGCATCCTCAAACAGACCCTCTCGCACCGCACAGATAGATAAACCGCAAAGCGCCTCGAACTGCCTAACTCCCAACCACGGAATCACTGACAAAGCAATTACAGCTCGATCGATTAAATTTGACTTCAAAGATAAATCGGCAAATCCATAGAGACCTCCAGCAAGTAATTCTGCAGAATCAGCATCCAAACTCTCCCCCTTCATAGCCTGAGGATGCTTAAGGATTCCCGCGTCTTTCCCTTTTGATTTACCATAACCGTGTGTTTTAAGAACTTCATCGCACGATCCAGCACGCCTGCCTCGCATACCACCTGCACGACTACTTCTTAATAAATCCAAAATACCAAGACTAGCAGGACAAACTACATTTTGATCTACCATCAACCCTTCGTCTTGCAATAGAACCAGTTTCGATACACCTTCTACGACTTCCTTAATAATACTGTCAGTCCATTCAGCCCCCATCCTAAAAAGACAAGCAGCCACCTTATCTTCCTGCGCAAGAGCATTGCGAATTATCCTACGCTCAGACTTAATCAGGGATATTAACTTACTTTCAGAAAACAAAGCCCCACTCACCTTCACCTCAGATCCAGAAGAAAGCAAAGGAGGAAGTACTAATATATCATCAACTAGTCGTCTCACACCACCATACAGAGCAGACATCTTATGCAGCTCAGCTAAACCAGCATCAGACGTAATGCGGCTCCTAGTAGTACTATTAGGGTCCATAAAAAAACCACCATTTACCCCTGAACACGCAGACGTCGACGACCCTCTACCTCTAGCGCTTTCTCTCCCACAGCTTGATCACTACCAAGCCCTACAGCCCCAGAAAACTGGTCCTTAATGTCTGAATACAAAAGCGACATAGCCAAACACAAAGCCTTCCCCAAGTCTACTGGATCCTCAGCAACCCGTTCTATTTCGTCCCGACCTTCCTTTTTTGCGACGTCTTCACCAGCCGCTAACCTCTTCCTCTGCTCATCCGCTCTTATAATCGCAGCATTGACAGGTATCGCAGAAGGCCTCCCATCATCTATCGCAGTCCATAATAATTTCTTGTTGATCTTCCTCTGCTTATTCACAAACCTTTGATACGCTTGCAAGCTCTCGTCAAGGTTGCTATCTGTAACAGAACCAGAAACCATAACTCCATCAACAAGATCACGCGTAATACATTGTTTAACAATAACGTCGTGCACAGACTGCAAAGCCTTATTAAACAACCCACTAATCTCACTGGATAACGCCCGGATCCGTTCTTTAATGTCGCTCAACTGGACCTCATAGGCCTCAACCTTACCAACTCCAGAAGCGACTCGAGCTCTCAGATTATCCACTTCCTCGTTAGCTTCATTTAAGTTAGCTTGGTTCACTGCGGTATTATCTGCTTCATACAGGGCCTGCATCCGATCTCTATGTTGAACTGCAACTCGCAACAGATTCTCGTTAGCAGTAAGATCAGCTGAAGCATCCTCCTTTTCCTGTTCTACCTCGACCTTTTTCCTACTCAGCACGTCAAGCTCAGCGCGCTTATTTTCAGTCTGCCCAATATCCGCACGCACCCGATCAAGAGCACTCTGCACCTCAGAGAACTCTACCCTATTTTTATAATCACGGTTTTTCGATTCAGATTCAAGAACTAACTGATACAAGAAAGGAATAATGGCATTGCTGTCAAAACCTTCACCACCTAATCTACCTAATAATAATGGCACACGGATTCCATCAATAAGAACGCTACCAACACTAGTAGCCTGAACAGAAGCAATACTAGATGTAGATACCCCCTCTTGCTCACTCACCTGCTCGCCTATAGCAAGCAACTGATCATCATCTTCTGCTGAAACCATAGAAGTAAGATCTCCTCCACCCACAACAGCTGCACCCCTCAATCCAACGCTATCCGCTACCATCGATTCTACACCCTTTCATTCTCTTCTTTCAAATCATTTCAATCATATGCACACCATCGTACCTTAACGCTCGTATCCTTAGTAACCAACTCAAAACTATAGGACATTTTCTCCAAGGAGCAGTACCGACATTTACACCACAACAGCGCACAAAAAGGACATCACCATATAAGCCACTATAATAGCATCCTTATTACAAAATGGCTACTCAACAGTAACCGATTTTGCTAGGTTCCTTGGCTGATCTACATTTGTTCCACGAATCACAGCTGTATCATACGCCAACAACTGTAAAGGAATAGAATATATCATGGGCGAACATAACCCATGCACAGTTGGAATAACAACGACTTCTACTGCATCTACAGGATCTATAAAATCAGCTCCCTGTTTATCCGTAACAATGATCAGTGGACCATTGCGTGCTGCTATTTCTTTCATATTCGAGGCCATTTTCTTGAAAGTACAATCATATGGAGCTATGGCAACAACAGGAACATTACAATCAATAAGCGCAAGCGGCCCATGTTTCATTTCGCCAGCGGCTTGCCCTTCAGCGTGGATATAAGCAACTTCTTTTAATTTTAATGCTCCTTCCAATGCCAATGGAAAATTGGTTCCTCTCCCTAGATAAAAAACATTTTGGAAGCGAGCCAAGTAATTAGCAACGCTTGCTGTTTGCAAATTTACATCCAGTGCCTCTGTCATAACATCTGGTAGCCGAGCTAAATGACTAACTAATTCACGTTCCTGCACTTCTGATAGTACACCACGAGACCTACCAGCCGAAATAACCAGGATCGCCAGCACAGATAGCTGACATGCAAAGGACTTAGTAGAGGCTACACTTCGCTCCACACCAGCAAAGGTCGGGAAAATAGAATGTACCTCGCGTGCCATCGTCGAATTAAGGACATTAACAATACCAGAAACTTGCAATCCCATTTGTTTGCAATTTTGCACAAAAGCAAGAGTATCAGCCGTTTCACCGGACTGAGAAATAACTAATGAAAGACTATCTTTATCCAACAAAGCATCCCTATAGCGCAATTCAGAGGCCGTCTCTACATTGACTGGTAATCTAGCAAACTTCTCAAACCAATACCTAGCTACTAAGCCAGCATAGTAAGAGGTACCACATGCTGCAATATTGATCCGACTAATGCCTGTCCAATCACAGGGAACCTGCTTTGAAAGCAACGAACACGTATTAAAATCAATGTAATTCGCGAGCGTCCTATTCACAACCTCAGGTTGTTCGGCAATTTCCTTAGCCATGAAATGTTCATAGTTCTCACAATCAATTGAAAGATGAGATACTTCATTCTCCGCTATAGGCCGTTTTACGGCGCAATTGGAACTGTCATAAAACCTCACACCAGAACTGGTGAGCTCAACCGTATCACCGGTTTCCAAATAAGATATACACCTCGTAACCCAAGATAAAGCACCAGCATCAGATGACACAAACATTTCCCCATCACCAAACCCAACAACTAGGGGAAGCCCATGACTAACGGCAATTATGAGATCATTATAATTAGCAAAGATAAAAGCCACAGCAAAATGCCCATGACAAAGCTTCAAAGCAGATGATACTGCCTGCAATGGCGGAAGTCCTGCAAGCACATACTCATTGACAAGCTGGACAAGAATTTCCGTGTCAGTTTCACTAACAAAAACACAACCCTTAGATACTAATTTTTTATGGAGTTCTAAATAATTCTCTATAATCCCATTGTGCACAACAGCGACACCGTCTTTTACATGAGGGTGGCTATTAATCAGGCTAGGAGCCCCATGTGTTGCCCACCTAGTATGCCCAATACTAGCTGAGCCAAGTAATGGAGAAGACTTTAACAGAGCCTCTAGGGCACACAACTTTCCCACTGTTTTTCTGCAACCTATGACACCGTTTTGCTCTACAGTAGCAACACCAGCTGAGTCGTATCCTCGATATTCCAGAGACCTAAGCCCCCCAAGTAAACTCGATACATCCGACACCTTTCCAACAACACCAAAAATACCGCACATAAAATCATGCGCCCCCTATACTGTTTAAATCATCCCTAAGTTATATGTTCTGCAAACACTGCTCTAAAAATTAACGCACAGCACGGCTGCAAATATCAGCAGATCGCAACCTACTATAGAAATACCTGTAAAGCACCATCACTCAAAAGTACTATATACCAACCATAAAAAGATATCAGGTTAACCTATAGGAAACTATATACCTGTACGTCACAGCTAGATTGTAACACTACACTGGGTGATAACTCATGCAAAGAGAAAGTAGAGCAACAGGAAAGTTAACACCACAATCACCTACCAAAAACTCCCTCTTAATCTACGAACAAACAATTGTGCAAGCAATGCAGCAATTTCAGAAGGAAACAGTAAATATCACCAGCAGCGAACGAAAACTCCTAGCATCTCTCGTTGTGATAGGAATTCTCCTGATTGTCAAAATATGCACTGAGATACTAGTGTAGATGCCTTTGGTATACAGCTAATATAAGGATACATTTTATTCTGCTTTGATGATAATAGATTGATCGTATCCAGATTCCACAGAAAACGAGCGCCGATATACATCAGCACGATGCCTAGCAACAACAGTATAACCTCCCTCGGATAATATAACTACTGGGTACGCTCCAACTACTTTCTTAAGTTCTTCTCCTGTCTTAGAAAAAAGTTGCCATGAAACATTCGCTAAGGCAGCCCTACTCCTAGAAGACACCAACTTTAAAGTTACTTTTGCTGCCTTGTGATAAATCGTAGCCTCAGTAAGTTTCCCAGGCCTAACATGTATTTCGGCCCTAGAAACAACATTAATATCACCATAATGAGCAACAACCCTATATCTATCCGCATTTAACCGAATAATTTTGGCAGGCTCAGCATTACTAACGATAACCTTATCTTCTCCACTCGCATCACTATACAAAGCTAAAATATCAAATCTCATAAGAGACTTTGGTATAGGCTTATCACCAACCAACCTAGACATCAACTTCAAACCCCCAACATTGAGGTACAAGGTCTCTGTGCGTCTATCTTCTTTAGCTAAGTTGAAACGAGCTCCAACATGAGAAAATCCATAGGCAACATGTACAAGATACAACCCAGGTTCCAGAATAAATTCGACCACACCACCAGAACTTAACGCAATAAGTTGCAACCTTTCAGAAAAATGAGTCGCCTTCAAATTTTCACGCAGCACCCTCCACACTAATCCAGATACTATCGGATTAGTCTCACCAACAACACAAGCACGTAAATTCAGAACAGTAAAGCTATTACGTAAGCTAGCCATATTGCAATCAAACCACTTGGGATAAAGACCATCTAATAACCCAAACTAATTCACAAAGATACCAGCTCAGACCAAGAGTAGAGTAAGATTTAATCGATATAAGTAAAAAAATCAGAATCCATAACACTGGTACTTTGGTACTTTAAAAATCCTAAAACCCAAATCTACCCAAAATCCCAATAACAAACGGTGCCACGCACAAGCCCCAACAAATATACAGCAGCAGATGTGATTCCACATTAAACCCGCAATATTATAAACTATAGATGACCAAATGGCTTACGTCATAAGCTCAACACAGAATAAACAATACAACTACTATTTACTCGAATGAGCCAGTTGTATGCATCCGGAGGAAAACTTTCTACCTAATTAGTAGCGTGTTCTGAGAGGAACAAGCACTATTTTTAAAGACATTAAAGCTTATTTTCTATTATTGACTTGTTATCAACTTACTGACTATCCTTGGATAGGCATTGTATTAGTATTATCATCGAAATTGGAGAATGCAGTTATGTCTGATAGTACATACGGCAACAAAGCCAGAAATCTGGCGATTGGATCCAGCATGACCCTAATGGGAGGCACCACTGAAATTAAGAACAAACCAACAGGAGCAACGTTGGATGATGCACGTACCTTCATGAAAAAATCTTGCTTCGAAGCTCTATTAAGAAACAGCAGCCGCAACAGAGATAGAATAGAACAATCTCTCAAGGAGCTTAATGAGGACTCCTAGGTTACTGTGATTTACATTAGGGGATCCGCTAATCAGCTCTCCGTGCTTACCCCCTGGGGTAGGCACGTGTTTCGTCTGAATCATCTAAAAATTAGCTCCTGTTTGCAGCTTAGGGGAGTCTCTATTCGGAAGAGTACACTTTTTCCCAAGCTGATTAACAAATGTTTTTATCACTAAAAATTCTTATAACATTTTTAGAATCACGTAACTTCAAAGTTTCGTGTAGACAAATGCTCAATCTTTTTGCATATTTCTGTTTCTAGTTGTAATCAATTTACGGAATGATGGGTGAGTTTTCTAAGTATGGAGATCATCTTCTTAGGAGGTTAGGAGGACTACAGATAGTCCTATCAAGACTTCGCAACAAACAGATGAAAAGAATCAGAGGATCTTCAAACGTATGGCCACAATTGCTCTCGCTGATAATGATCTTAGTATATTGGGACCTATTTCCATCGTTCTTGAAGCCGAGGGTCATATCGTTCACACGTATGCTAGTGACATTTCAGCTAGCAATACTCTTGTGTCTACCGCGCCTGATTTATTTATTGTTGGGCTCAACATACCATGCATGGACGGCATAGCACTGCTTCATCAACTACGTCAAAAGTGTAAAACGCCAGTAATAATCATAAGCTCTACATATAATGAACGTGATGAGGTTTGTTGCTTCAAGATGGGAGCGGATGATTTCATACGTAAGCCTTTTTCAGATCAATTGCTTATCGAAAGAGTAAATGCGGTACTTCGTAGGTTGGGATCAGAAAAAAATTGCTTAAACAACAAGCAATTCAATGGAGCAGGCAGAATTGTTGAGCGCAGTTTCTTGTGTATGGATCTGGAACGTCATACGTGCAGTTGGAAGGGCATGCGCGTACCGTTAACGGTCACTGAGTCTCTTATTTTGCACGCATTAGCCCAAAGACCTGGTATCATGAAAAGCAGAAATGACCTAATGGATGCAGCTTACAGCGATCAAGTCTATGTTAATGATCGTACAATCGATACTCATATTAAACGCCTACGTAAGAAGTTCAAGATGGTAGACATAACCTTTAATTTTATAGAAACAGTCTATGGAATGGGGTACAAATTTAAGGAAATGGAGCAGTAACGCCATATACAACCAAGATTATATTCCCGATATTGTTGGCTAAGCTCTTGTCCCCAGCTACTGCTATTGTTCGTTTTTAAAGGAAGCTGCAGTATCATGTTTCATTTAGGTCACCCTCTAACAAATTACAGGCAGTAGAAGTCACCTTACACCTCTCAAAGCGACTATAAGCTCAAAAGAACAGAAATATCCGAATGATGCGCTCATTGAAAAACTAAAAGACTCGATTTTCTAGTCCATTAATCACTTGTTTAGAACTAAGTACACAATTAGGAAACGGAGATATCGAAAGACCCGTATATACCTCCTACGCTGCTTATTGGGTGATATTTGGTAATCTTATGCCTAAGACGATTCTAATAGTTGAAGATAACGTCTTAAACAGAAAACTATTTAGCGATCTTCTAGAAACAAACGGGTACGCTACTATCCAGGCTAGTAGCGGATTGGAAGCCTTCGCGATGGTACGTCACCACAAGCCAGACCTGATTATTATGGATATACAGCTACCAGAAGTTTCCGGCCTGGAGGTGGTAAAATGGATCAAAGATGACAAAGATCTTAATTCAATACCGATCTTCGCTGTAACTGCTTTCGCAATGCAAGGAGATAAAGAAATGGCCCTTAGTAGAGGATGTGAGGTATATATATCCAAGCCACTTTCTATTACAAACTTCCTAAAAACTGTTAAGCAGTATGTAGGTGGTATTCAGAATTAGTAGAAGCAAATTAACATAGACAACAAACAGACATTCCAGATGCCTCTCCAATAACAAATCAAGACTACCCAACAACAGCAATCAAACTGTTATCAACTGTTGATGATCAATTAGTACACACCGCTGTATTTACCATCGTTTGTTTAGGTCTAAACACGTTCCTGCGAGAACGCATCTCAGCAAACACTTCTTCAGGGGTTCCTCGTACTAAATTCAAGGATTTCATTATTTCCAGACACTCAACCCGCATGAACGGATTGGTTCTTTTTTCTTCTGTTATGGTTGTATTTGAACGAAACTCCTTGGTTGATTGTATATGGGAAAGACGCACTTGTAATTCCCGATTGCTAGGCTCCAGCTCTAGGGCAAACTGGGCATTTGTTAGCCCATAATCATGCCCATAATATACGATCGTATCATCCGGCATAGCCATCAGTTTGTTTATGCTACGCCACATGTCATGTGCTGTTCCTTCAAACAAGCGCCCACATCCCATTTCAAAAAGAGTATCCCCGACAAAAACAATACGAACTACATCGTTTAGAACAAGCCCATATCCTACCGAACTAGCCGTATGACCTGGCAAATCAAATACTGCAAAAATCATTGAGCCAGCACGCAATCGAGAATTCTCACGAACCAATGTATCGATATACTCTATTTTTGATGCTTCATTTAGTGGGCCAACTACCCTACAATCAAAACATTGTTTGAGCCCTAAAACTCCACCTATATGATCAAAATGATGGTGCGTAATAAAGATATCTGTAAGAGACCAACCAAAACGGTTCAGCTCTTCTGAGATTATCTGTTCATCAGGAGCATCGATAGAAACCGTAGTGTTAGAGTCAGGATCGTGCAAAAGCACACCAACATTATCTTCAAGACACCTAAACGTATGAACAATAGGATACGATGACTTCTCATGCACGATAAAAACCTCACTATACTAAACTAAATGGCGTGCTAGAAACTCAGCAACATCTAACATACGATTAGAAAAACCCCATTCATTATCGTACCACGCTACCACGCGCACTAAACTATCATCCACAACTCTAGTTTGATCAAGATGAAAAATAGCGGAGTGAGGGTTATGATTAAAGTCACACGAGACATTTGCCTCATCTGTGTAATCCACAACTCCAGGCAGAATAGTGGACGTGGCTAGACGGATCTCCTCATTAAGCTCGCGTATAGAAATCATCCTGTCGGAAACAAACTTAAAATCTACCAATGACACGTTTGGGGTTGGGACTCGAACAGCTACACAATCTAACTTCCCTTTCAGTTCTGGAAATACCAACTCTATAGCTTTTATTGCACCACTACTTGTTGGAATAATAGACAAACCGGCAGCACGAGCTCTATAAAGATCCTTATGGTAGGTATCTAGAGTTGGTTGGTCTCCCGTATAAGAATGTACAGTTGTCATAAAACCATGAACTATACCGAGCGAACCTTCCAACGTCTTGATAACAGTAGCAAGACAGTTTGAAGTGCATGAAGCATTCGAAATAATACGATGCTCTTTACGTATTTGAGTGTGATTTACACCAAAAATCACCGTAATATCCGCGTCATTCATTGGTGCCGAAACTAGTACTATTTTAGCGCCAGCTTCAAGATGAGCACCAGCACTCTGCCTTGTTTTAAAACGGCCTGTACATTCCATTACAATATCAACACCAAGAGCAGCGTGAGGCAATTCAGCTGGGTGGAACAAAGAAGTTACCTTAATAGGACCTTGCCCCACATCTATCCAATCACTCCCAACACTAATGGGACCCGGAAACCTGCCATGGATACTATCAAACTTCAATAAATGAGCGTTGCTTTCAGTTGGCCCTATATCGTTAATAGCCACAACCCCCATGTCAGTTCGAGAAGACTCGATGATGGCACGCAAAACAGCACGACCTATACGACCAAACCCATTTATAGCTACCCTCAACGGCATCATTATTCATCCTTTTCAAGCTACACAAATTTACAACTTTAGGGTTGGCAATAATCACCTGACGATATTATAAGGT
>Ga0126327_10000212_pt1 | contig 14270 bp, 12 predicted proteins | sample InaspJWI30metaG_FD_101392 | JGI IMG/M metagenome (GOLD analysis project Ga0126327, IMG submission 101392) | Marine gutless worms symbiont microbial communities from Oahu, Hawaii - Inanidrilus sp. 1 OAHU.JWI-30 metaG | ecosystem: Host-associated > Annelida > Digestive system > Unclassified... | reverse complement strand
CGGATCCTGCAGGATCCGGCACCGACTATCGCTGTATCCGACCTGGCTGACAGCAGTGTCAATTTTGTTGTCCGTCCCTGGGTAGAAACCGGTGATTACTGGGATGTCTATTTTGACCTGACGGAGAAAATCAAACTGCGGTTCGATGAGGAGGGCATCAGTATTCCCTATCCGCAGCAGGATGTGCATCTTTTTCAAGAAACGGCAGACACTTAAATCTTGACTGCTTTGTGGTTTTGGGGGTGCTTTACATTGAACGGGTGATGAGGCATGATGGTTTCAGGTCACATCCCCATAAATCGAACTGTTTAAACTCGGAGGAATTCAAATGGCTGATGCAGCATTGGAAATATTGAAAGAAGCCATCCTGTTGGAACGGCGCGGCCAGGCTTTTTACCAGAAAGTGGCCGCTCAGGCTCAAAATGAAGCAGTCCGTGAGTTTTTCGAAACCATGGTCGCTGAAGAAAAACACCATATGCAAATCCTGACGGAGCAGCTTAAATCATACCAGTCGGACCAGACGTTTGCTGCCCTGGACGCGGAAGATGCCCAAGGCCAGCCGTTGCCGGAAATGGTGCTTTCAGAGGAAGTGAAAAAACAGATCGCTGCCGCCGATTTCGAAGCCGCCGCCATCTCCGCCGCCATGCTCATGGAAGAGCGGGCCGTGAAGTTGTATGGCGAGCGTGCCGCGGCAACCAGCGATGATCAGGAACGGGCGCTATACCAGTGGCTGACGGATTGGGAAAAGGGGCATCTGGCATTCCTGTCCAATCTGGACCAGGAGCTTAAAACCGCTATTTGGAATGATAATCAGTTTTGGCCCTTTTAGAAGCCTGCCTAACTCTGCCATGCGGTCCTGCCAAAGCGGCCGCATGGCAAAACCTATCTAAGCGCATACCCCATTTCACTCGCATTCCAGCGGGTGCTTATTGTCCAACCCCTGCCGACTTTTCTCAAACGGAATGAAAAAGGCCAACAGGGAGGGAATGATGAACAGGGTGAAGATTGTGGAAACAGCCAGGCCGCCCAGGATGACGCTGCCCAGGCCCCGGTAGAGTTCGCTGCCGGCACCGGTGGATAACACCAGGGGCAGCATGCCGAACAGGCTGGTGGTTGTACTCATGAAAATCGGCCGGATACGGGTTTTGACCGATTCCAGGACTGCTTCCACACCCACGAATCCCAGGTAGCGCACATTGTTGAGTGCCTGGTGGACAATCAAAATGGCGTTATTCACGACGGTCCCTACCAGGATGATGAATCCCAGCATGGTTACGATGTCCAATGGCTGGGGGGCGATGAACCGGTCGACCAGCCGCAGGCCGATGAGTCCACCGGCACCGGCCAGGGGTACACTGAACATAATGATCAACGGGTAGAAGAAGTTCTCGAACAGCGCAGACATCAGCAGGTAGATAATGACAGCCGCCAGGATCAGGTTCCACTGGATGGCAGCGATGGCCGAACTGAGTTTGTCGGCGTTTCCGCCCACAGTGACCGTGGTGCCGGGTAGTTTGCCGGCGCTGCGCAGGGGGTCGACAATATCGGCGTTGATGGTTTCGAGAGCAGCCTGGAGCGGGGTGTCCACCGGCGGGGTTACCTGCAGGGTGATATTGCGCTTGCGCTCGCGGTGGTTGATCTGGACCATGCCCTGGCTGTAGACCAGGTCGGACACATCGCCGATCCGGATCAGGTCCCCGTGACCGTTGGCGATCAAACTGCCGGCAATGTCTTCGGGCGTTTTAATGTCGCTGGCCTGGCTGCGCAGGACCAGGTCGATCTTTTTCTGCTGCTCGGGCTTGTATTCACCGATCTTGCGTCCGTCCATGAGCACGTCCACGTATAGCCCGAGATCCTCTTCCGTTATGCCGTTGGCCAAAACCCGGCTGCGGTCGGGGATGAAATTCGCTGCCGGATAGCTGTTTTCGATAGACGGCACCGGCCGGACCTGGGACTTGGGCATTTTCTGGCGCAGCGTCCCGAACAGGGTGCGGGCCGCATCGATGATCGCATCGATTTCCTCCCCGGCAATATTGACCTCCACAGTCCGTCCGCGACCCAGGCCGGTCTGGAAGATGCCGGCCTGGATGCTGACCCCGAACACACCGGGGATGCTGTTCATGACCCGATTGAGCATGGGCATCATCTCGCGGGCCCGGGTTTCATGCCGGCTGATAGCGCCGAACAGGGTGATGCGGTCGGCGGAAACGTAGAAAATATTTTTGATCCGGGGCACGCCGTCCTTTTCTTCTTCATCATAGTATGGCCGGGTAGACTTGAAGATGTAGTGCCCGATGGCCTCGCGTTTGTCCAGGGAGTATCCCGGCGGCGGGATCATGATGTTGAGGACCAGGTTGCGGTTGCCCTGGGGCAGGTATTCAGCTTTGGGGATCAGGGCCATGACAACAAAAACAGCTGCCGCCGTTAGGGTCGCCACCGTGAAGACGCGGGTATACCATCGGCTGACAGAGAGCGTGGATAACCGCAGCAAACCACGACCCAATAGTGCCCCGAAGCGACCCACCAGTCCATTTTTATTTTTATTCTTCTTCTCACCGGCCAGGCGGTAAAATTGGTTGGTAATACTGGGGATGGCACTGACCGATACCACCAGACTGAGCATGATGGCAAAGGTAATGGCAATGGCAATGTCCTTGAACAGCTGGCCGGCTTCCTCTTCGATGAAGATAACCGGCAGAAATACCGCCACGGTGGTGGCCGTGGAGGCGAAGACAGCCCCCCAGACTTCCCGGGCACCATCATAGGAGGCCTCGAAAGGCCCTTTGCCCATCTGCCGGTGCCGGTCGATATTCTCGAGGACGACAATGGCGTTGTCCACCAGCATGCCTACCGCAAAAGAGATCCCCGCCAGGCTGACGACGTTCAGGCTGCGGCCGAAGCCCCACATGAAGATAAACGTGCCGATCACCGAAATGGGAATGGCGACCGCGGTGGTAAGGGTGGAGCTGATGCTGCGCAGGAAGATGAACAGCACTGTCAGGGCCAGCAGACCGCCGATTACCACGTTGCGTTTTACCAGTCCGATGGCGTTGTTGATGTAAGGCGTCTGTTCATAGACAATCTCGATCCGCAAATTCTGCGGATTCAGGATTTCCTTATTGAGAAAGTCCGTGGCGACTTTCATGCGGCGGGTCAACTCGATGACATTGGCCCCCTGCTCCTTGCGCACACCCACCACGATCATGGGCTGATCGTTGTGCATGACGGACACGTCATTGACCGCATACCCGATGCGGGTTTCGGCAATCTGGCTCAGGTGGACCCGGCGAATACCGTCGTCCGCCATGAGGACATCCAGCGGGTCGCCGGTGGCCTGGAACTGGCCGGTGGTGCGGATGCGGTAATTTTTCTTGGCCAGTCCCAGCACTCCGGCCGAGACATTGACATTGGCGGTCTGCAGGCGGTCCACGACCCGGCCGATGGAGAGGTTGTAATGGCCCAGGCGTTCAGGGTTGATAACGACCTCCAGCTGCTTGGCCGACCCGCCGAAGACGAACAGGCTGCCCACACCCGGCACCCGGTCGATGTGCTGGCGGACATCGTTTTCAAAAAAGGTCCGGAAGGTGTTGATTCTGTAAGGGTCGCCGGAGTTGGATTTTATGACCATCCATATAACCGGGCTGCTCTGGGCCCCCGAGGCCTCTATTACCGGCTTCAGGACGTTTTCCGGGTACTCACGCACTTCGTTGAGTTTATTGGAAACAGCCAGCAAGGCGGCATCCAGGTCCGTGCCGACCTCGAAGGTCAGGGTTACCCGGCCCGGCTGTTATAGCTGGCGCTTTCCATGAGGGTGAGGCGTTGGATTCCCTTGAGAACCCCCTCCTGCTCTTCGACGATATCTTTCTCGACCTCGTAGGGGGTAGCGCCGGGCCAGATGGTGTTTACCGTAATCTGCGGCAGTTCCACGTCGGGTGTAAGCTGAACCGGCAGACGGTTGATGCCGATTATCCCGAACAGGACAACCAGGATGATGCCCACAGCGACGGAGACCGGCTTGGTGATGGAGAATCTGATGAAGTTCATGTCTGTCCTTGAAATCTGGTCCTGCAGGCCAGATTAGAGATATTGAGTAATACCGCAGCCTGACAACCTGAACCGATCTGCGAGCTTATTCCCTGATGCTTGCTGCAGGGAATGCGAGCGAATCAAGAATAGAAAAATTCCTTGCGGGGGACGCTGCTCCCAGCAAGCTGCGGGGAGCGTCCAATCCGACCGGGATGCCCTACTCGGTCGTCACGACCGTTACAGCCTGGTCAGGGCGCAGGCGTTCATTGCCGTCCACAACAACAGGCATCCCCGGCACGATGTAAGGATTGTCCACGCCCAGGTACTCTCCGTCTGTTGCCACGATATTGATGGGTAATATTTTCGCCTTACCCTCCTTGACCGTATAGACGAATTCTTTGCCCTTGAAGCGCACCAGAGAATCGCGCCGCACCATTTTCAAGCTGGTTTTGGCACTGACCGGTACTTCAACCCGGGCGGACATGTTCTGGATAACCCCGCTGAAATAGGGGATCGCAATGCTGATTTCAAAGGTCTTCGATTTAGGGTCGGCCACCGGGATGCGGTTTGCCAGTTTACCGGCCAGCTTTCGAGAAAGCGGTGTGATGTTGATGGTCAGTTCCAGACCCGGTTTGACAAAGGCCACCAGTTTTTCGTCCACGGCCACCCGGACGACCAGGTCGTTGATGGAGCCCAGCAGGCAGACGGCTACCCCCGGCGAGATCCATTCCCCCTGGGATTTATATTTGGCCAGCACCAGTCCGTCGAACGGGGCCCGCAAGGTGCTTTTTGACAGTTCAAGTTCTTTTTTCGCCAGCTTGACCCTCAGGCTTTCACGCTGCGTAAAAAGTTCTTTCAGACTGAAGTCGAGGTCGTCATACTCCTTTTCAGTGGCGATATTTTCGGTGCGCAGGGCTCTCAGCCGCTCCAGGTTTTTTTCGGTTTTCTGGATGGTGATACCGAGCTGCAGGATCTCCTGGTTGATAATGGCGATATCCTTTTCAAGAAAATCGGTATTCAATTGAACCAGGACCGCCCCTTTTTTTACGACAACCCCTTCCTCGATGGTCTGGCGGGCAATCAGGCCGCTGATTTCAGGGGAAAGCCCGGCGGTTTTGTCAAAATCGACGACTCCGACCATGGGGCGGGTCTGGGACAGATCCTTGGCAAAAACCTTAGCGGTGACAACCTTGGCGGGTGGCTGTTGGGCAAAAACGGTTCCACAAAACAGTAGCACAATCAGAGTACTGGTGATGATTCTCATGCTGAGACCTTTTTTAGTGTTCATTTTTTACTAATAAGGCGGCTGGCTAGGTAGCGCAAGATTTTACTCATTTGAGTACCACCATTTCGGCCTTTTTTAAAGAAATACTTAACATCCATTAAGACCGGCTTTTTTCAGTTTGGCCGCCATGGCATCGCAATGGGAGCCCCGCCAGTAGATGCGGTCGCAGGCCGGACACGTTTTAAACGTGTTGAAATATTTCCTGGTCTTGGGTTCCAGTCGGTGGAGAATGGCTGCTTTGGCAACCGGCTGCAGTTTGCAGTTGCAAAGCAGGCAGCGGGAAAAAAAGTCGAAGGGTCCGGTTAAGCCAAAGAACCGCAAGGTCTCCAGCAACTGCTCCTCGGGGTAGGTAGCCCGGACAAGTCTTCCATAGTCGATTTTATTGCGTTTGAGCAGGGCCCGGTCCCGGGTGAGGACGATGCGTTGTTCTCGATGGGCCAGATCGGCTATCTCGTTGTCCCTCAGGCCGTTCTCATATGCGGCGTCAAAACCTGTCAAGCGGAGCAGGGCAGCGAGGCGCCCCACGTTGACATCGACCACAAAACGAACCGCCGGCAACGGCTCCGGTCGGAGCCGGGATGGGCGGGTCACCTCGAATGGGGCCTCAATCCCTGCTACCCGGATCTCCAGGCCCGGCTCGGGTATAAACTCAAAGTCGAGGGTGCGGTCTTCAACCTGGATAGCACCTATTTCGGTATGGGGAACACCCAGCGACTCCAGGATATCCTTGATCGAAGCCCGGCGCTGCAGTCGGTATTCGACCAGGGGGCCCCGTTCGTCCCTTCGCAGCAAGGGTTGCAGGTCTTGTGAAAATGAGATCTTTATGGATTGCCTGATTGCCATGTTCTGGTTGGTTAAGTCCCTCAAAAAAAGACCTGGCCAGTTCCGCTGTCTCCCCGGGAAGAGTGTTGGGGAGCGTCGGGGTCCGGCGTTTCAGCTGCTCTCTGCAGAAGGGGCGGGCAGCCTCATCGCGTGCCGATGGAGGCGATGCCGGTAGGGCATCTCCACCGGTTTTTCCGCCGGGTTGCCATCGGGATCCACGATACGGGAAGTCAGCGTCTCTATCTGAAAAAAAAGTGCTCCCATTTGTTTGCTCCCGGGTTCACGTTTGCATGGGTTGGTGCGGTTGCCGCACTGGTATTGTTAACCGGTCAACAGATAGGAACGGATGGCCTGCCTGGTCAGGGTCCGGCTATGCGGGTCAGACAGGAAATGATCACTGTGAATCGCCTGGAAAGTGACCGGTGAACAAACCTTCTTTATGCAGTCCACACTCGCCTTTCTGAGGAGACCGCCACCAAGATCCAATATGGGATCGCGGCTGCTGTAGACACACAATGCCGGTGTTTGCGGCAGTGAGAAATTAAATTCAACATTTGATGAAAGCCACTCAAAGAACACCTTCAAAACCCTGGTTCTTTTGCGGCTCAATGTACCGAAACCAGCAGCGCTGCGCGATATGTTGGGAAACAGCAGCTCCAGGTAGCTGTCTATCGAACGTTTAAGGCTTTCGGCCGGCTTTTTCAAAGAGAACCCCTGCCGGCAGCAGCGGAATAGGGCGTACAGGAACGCTCCCTGGAAGAAGGCGGTGACCGGGTTGATGAGTACCACCCTCTGGAATGGTTCTCCTGATCTCAGGGCTGCGAAAAGCATGGGAATCGTAGCATAGCAGGCCGCGATTCCGTAAAAAGGCAGTCCGGCCTTGTGTGCTCGATCAGCCGCCAGTGAAAGCATGATGCGGGTGTCTTGTTCAGAAGATGCGAGTGTAAACCTTCCCCCGGAAGCTCCATGCCCCGAGTAATCGAAAGTAAAAAGATCCAGGTTGTGTCTACACAGCCATCGAAAGGCACCCAATTGCTGCGCGGGTCCCCCGCCAATCAAGGGCGGAATGAATACCAACCCCCTTGGGTCGGCCACTCGCGTTTGAACCCATCGCAGTCCATTTCCACCCGGTCTTGCCGGGATATATTCAGTTAGTAGCGCTTTCAATCTGTGACGTTTTTGCCTGTTACCGGGTTGCTTTGACTATTCCAAAGATTTTTACCGGAATCAAGCACCAAAAGCAGAACTTAACGTTAATTGCTCTAAGGTTAAAGTTTTATTGGGATTTCCCGATAACATCCTTGTAGATGCCAAAATACGGACGGTTTTTATTCAGGAGAAAAGAATGAATTTAAAAATCTATACAGTCCCCATGGTGGTGATTGCAGGTATTTTGTTTTGCCTGACGGCAGGGGCGGTCAGCAGTCCGGCCCAGGAATCAGCAGCTAAAACCTACGTTGGGTCAGAAGCCTGTGCGGCCTGCCATGAAGGTGAATACAAGACGTTTTCCCAACATGCCCGCAAGGCCAAATCGTTTCATAGTGTTGAAATTATGAAGAAAGGGTTGACGCCTGAGGAGGAGCAAGGCTGCTACAAATGCCATACCACCGGATACGGGGAGCCGGGCGGCTTTGTTTCGGTAGAGCAGACGCCGCATTTAAAAAATACCGGCTGTGAGGTCTGCCACGGACCCGGGAGTCTTCATGCTGAATCTGAGGACCCGGAGGACATTATCTACGATATCAGTATGGACAGCTGTCTTACCTGTCACAATTCTGAACGGGTTGCGGCTTTTAAATTTAAGCCGTTGCTGTTCGGGGGCGCACACTAGTGCCTGACCACAAACGACATATTTTGGCCCAGAGCTGCGTTTTTTTTCCGATTTTGAGACCCTCAACCTAGGGCGGCTATGCCTGCGGTCTCAAAATTGCTCAGGCCTTGCTCTGAACCAACATCAATCATTTGTGATCAGGTACACTAAAGGAGTTTGGATTTTCGAATTACTCAAGGTTTTCAGTCATAAGGAAAAAGGCATGAAACTGTATAGATTTATCAAAGAACACCTCTGGATGAAAGTTCTCCTCTCGATTCTTTGTGTCATGACTATCGTTCTCGGCGCAATTATAGGTGTCAATATTTACAGCCAGAAAAATTCTATCGAAGACCAGGCCCGGGAGAACAGCCTTTCGCTGGCTGCGGCCATTGAGGGGGGTATGTTCGATGCCCTCGCGATCGGCGACAATGAAACCGTTCGCCGGCAATTTGCGCGCCTGCATGACAAGGCCGCCAACCTCGAGGTATTTGTTTTTGATTTCAACCGGGATGTGGCGTTTTCAACGCGTCCTGATGCGGCGCGTAAAAAACTGGATACGCTCCTAGCCGGCCAAGGCGCCATTGCCCTGGTCGAAAACATGCTGGCCTCCGGCCGGGCCCCTTCCCATCCCATGGATGAAACCATCGACGGCAAAGCCTATCAGAGTGTTTTTAAACCTATTATTAATGAAAGCCGGTGTTTTCATTGCCATGGCAGTTCCCGGAAAGTACTCGGCGGCATGCAGGTCCGGGTTTCCATGGAAAAGGCATATGCTGCCCTGCAGCGTGCCGGCAATACCAGTTTTTACATGGGTACCGCAGGCGCTGCTGTATTGATACTGGCGATTTACCTCCTGTTTCACAGAATGGTGAACAAGCCGGTCAGAAATATGCTGGATATGGCCGGTAAAATGAACTACGGCGATTTTTCGCATTCGGTGGATGTAAAAGGCCGTGACGAGATCAGCCACATGGGCAACCGCCTGAATGATGTCAGTGAGAGTTTGCGCTCGATGATCAAGGAGATCATCGATGCTTCCAGCCAGCTATCCCGGGTTTCCAATGAGCAGGCTGCCTCCCTGGAGGAGACCAACTCCGCTGTCGAACAGACCGCCAGCACCATTAACAAGAATTCCGAGAATGCGCACCAGGCCGATGAAATGATGAAGGCCGTTCGGGATGAGGTTGATCGTGCCAATGAATCCATGGATCAGTTGACGGCTGCTATGAAGGAAATCAGTCAATCCAGCGAGGAGACCGCCAAAATTGTCGGTACCATTGACGAAATAGCGTTTCAAACCAACCTGCTGGCCCTGAATGCCGCGGTTGAAGCTGCCCGGGCCGGTGAGGCCGGTGCCGGTTTTGCAGTCGTGGCTGACGAAGTGCGCAACCTGGCCATCCGCGCTGCCGAGGCGGCTAAAAACACTCACTCCTTGATTGAAAAGACGGTTGGAAACATTAAGGCTGGGGCGGGGATGGTAAATACCGTCAATGACGCCTTCCATGCAGCATCCGACCGGACGGTCAACGCTGTTCAATTGGTCAACGAAATCGCCCTGGCTTCAAGCGAGCAGGCCCAGGGAATGGAAATGGTGAATAAGGCCATCACCCAGATCGATCGGGGTGTTCAGGATACCGCCGCCAGTGCCGAGGAGCTGAACGCATCGACATCGGCATTCAAAATTGAAGAAGACACCCAGGTGCCTCGCCTCCCGAAACCGTAGGCGACCACTGCAGACCATCAAGATGGTCGGCAGTGGTCAGTAGGTGTTTAGGCTGAAGTCTGAAGACTGAAGGTGAAAGCGATGAAAAAGTTATAATACATGGATTTGTCTAACTCATCGCAACTTCTGTCTTGAAAGCAATAAATGCGATCAGATTGGTATTAAGGTTTTTCTGCGGCCATGAGTCTGCGACCCAATGCCCTGATTCCGACCATGCTATGAACGCGTTTTCTGGGCGCGTACCCCATCCAGGGCAATCCACAACCTGGCCTTCCGGCCCGGGATTCTTTACAATTGCGGCAAAATGCGGTCAACGTGGGCTTCGATAATCCCATACACTTTCTGGTATAGGGACAGGGAGCCGCCCATGGGATCCTGGACGGCGTGTTTTCGTTTTGGTTTGCCCGGCCAGGCACCCAGCAGGGCTACGCGATCACTGTGCCAGGGATAAAAGGTGTTGAGGAAAGAGACATGCCCCGGCTCCATGCAAAGGATAAGCTCGGCTGATTGGAGCTCCTCGCCGGAAATGGGCCGGGAGCGGTGATCGGAAATATCGATACCGCTTTCCGCACAAACCTGCTGGGCCAAATCCGTGGCCGGTGAATCATCCAGACCCTGTACCCCCATGGACGAGACGGTCCGGTCGCTAGCCCCGGCATCCAGCCAGCGCTGCCTCAAAATGCCTTCTGCCATCGGACTGCGGCAGATGTTGCCTGTGCATACAAAGATAATGTCCGACATAAATTTCCTATTTTACCAATCTTAGACGATGTGTTTTTGAAAGCTGCTTCCAGAGCTCGGTAATAATAGCCATGGCCGGTTCGGGTTCACCGGCCAGTTCCTCATCCAGATAGCGGGTGCAGGATGCCATCAGCAGGTCGTTGCCCCGACCAAGGGCGAATTCAGCATCCAGGTACTTGTCCAGTGCCTGGAGCAGACTTTCCAACTGGTCTTTCTGCAAATGGGCGATGGCGCTTTTATCTTTCAAACGAAGCTGTTCTATCAGGATGGTGACGGCCTGATCAACCGTTTCGGGCAAAATCGTTGCGGCATCGCCGGCATCGCGACCCGGCAGCTGTACCAGGCCCAGATAATAAGCGCTTTCCAGGATGTCAGCGGTGGCCTGGTATATCAGCGGGTCCTCGCTGGCCCGAGGTCCGGCCACATTCAGTACACGGATGTCGTAGGCTTTGACCCAGTCGTTTATAATCCGGGCGGCATCAAAGGCGGCCTGGTTGTTTAAATCGATGTGCAGGCAGGGACGGCCATGATGCTGAGCCAGCTGCTGCGTCAGCCGGGAACCCCCTGAGAGGGGGCCGTGTGAAATGATGACCGTCGCCTCGGCCGACACCACGTTTTTTTCCGTGCGGGCCTGGTATGCATCGGAGGGCAATTCGTTCAAGTTATACTTATCCGCCAGCGGACCGGCTTCGGTTTTACGGCCTTTCGGAATCCAGCCGCCATGCTCGACTCCCAATTTAATCGCTGTATCCAGGGTGCCCTGGTCCGCGCCGGTTTGTCCTCCCGAGATTATTTTTTCTATCACAGCCACTTTCCAAATTTAGCAATTGAGAATGTGAACTGAAAAGATGGTTTACATATGGCTTTCAGTTCCCCGCTGAAAAGCGCGGGATCTTCGAAAAGGTCCCGTCTGCGCACTGCGAACTTATGTCTTTGCCTTACAGGCTCCCGAAAAAGTTTATCAGCCATAGCAACAGTGAAGGCTGAAGATTGGGCCGATCAGCCTTCACTCTCCGGGCTTTGCCCGACATGAAGACTTCTTTAAGACAGCTTACATAGAATATTGTACAGTAACCGCTTGATTGCAATACAAAAGGCGCATATTGCTTTAAGGCAGCAGGTGTTCTATGGATAAGAAAACGCTTAATGTTTCCCAGGCAAGCTTTTGATACGGGGTGTATGCCATGCAGATTTCATCTAAACTGCCCGAGGTGGGTGTCACGATTTTCACAGTGATGACGCAACTGGCCATTGAAAACGAGGCCATCAACCTTTCCCAGGGGTTTCCCGATTTCGATGCCGATCCAAAACTTAAGGAACTGGTCTGGAAATATATGCAGGGCGGACACAACCAGTATGCTCCCATGCAGGGCGTCCCGGCGCTGCGGGAAAAGATTGCCGTCAAGACCCGGGCGCTTTATGGCCGATCCTGTGACCCTGCTACGGAAATAACCGTAACCGCCGGCGCCACCGAAGGACTGTTCGCGGCGATCAGCGCTGTGACCCGGCCCGATGACGAGGTCATTATCCTGGAGCCGGCTTATGATGCGTATGTACCGGTCATTGAACTCAACGGCGGACGGCCGATTTTTGTTAAAATGACGTTTCCTGATTATGGGGTAGACTGGGAGGCCCTGCAGAAAGCCCTTTCCTCCAAAACCCGCCTGATCATATTGAATTCGCCCCACAACCCAACCGGGGCAGTGTTGTCCGCAGACGACCTGCAGCGTCTGAGTGCGCTGGTAGCCGGGACAGATATCCTAATATTGAGCGATGAAGTCTATGAACATATTGTGTTCGACGGCGAGCAGCACGAGAGCATATTGCGCTACCCGGACCTGGCTGACCGCAGTTTCGTCATCAGCAGCTTTGGCAAGACCTACCATACCACTGGCTGGAAGGTTGGCTACCGTATTGCACCCAGGGCATTGTCGGTCGAGTTTCAGAAGGTACACCAGTTTCTAACGTTTGCCGTGAACACACCGGTCCAGCATGCCTATGCCGAGTTCCTGGATCAACAGGAGGCTTACCTGGGGTTGGCGGAATTCTACCAGAAAAAAAGAGATCTCTTTTTAAGCCTCATTGAAAAGTCCCGGTTCAAAGCCTTGGCCTGCCGTGGGACCTATTTCCAGATGCTGGATTATTCCGCCATTTCAGATGCGCCGGACATGGAGTTTGCACGTACAATGACGATCAAGCACAAAGTGGCCGCTATTACGCCGTCGGTGTTCTACCACGATGGTACCGATGCCCGGGTGCTGCGATTCTGTTTCGCCAAAACCGATGACACCTTAAAGGAGGCCGCCGAGAGACTATGTCGGATTTAACCGTTACCATCGTCCAGAGTGAGCTGGCCTGGGAAGACCCGGCTGCCAACCTTAAGCTGTTCGATGAGACCCTGGCAGACCTGGCGGGGAAGACCGACCTGGTCGTGCTGCCCGAGATGTTTTCGACCGGCTTTTCCATGCAGCCGGAGTCCGCGGCCCAGACCATGGACAGCGCTGCTGTCCAGTGGCTGCTATCCAGAGCCGCCGATATGGGGGCCCACCTGATGGGCAGCGTGATGATCGTTGACGACGGCCGTTATTACAATCGGTTTATGTCCGCCAGTCCAGCGGGTGAGCTGCAGACATGCGACAAGCGCCACCTGTTCAGAATGCTGGGCGAAGATAAAATCTATACCGGTGGCCGAACGCTGTTGACGGTGAACGTGAATGGTTGGCGACTGCGCCCCTTTGTTTGCTATGACCTGCGATTTCCGGCCTGGTCCCGCAATCTCAATAACGATTACGATGCCGCCATCTATGTAGCCAACTGGCCGGCCAGGCGGGCCGAACATTGGAAAGCGCTTTTGAAAGCACGCGCGATCGAAAACCTGTGCTACGTCATCGGGGTCAACAGGGTAGGCACCGATGGCAACGGACTGGCCTACAGCGGCGATTCGACCATCATCGACCCGATTGGCAATACCCTGTTTACCATCCACAAGGAACCGGCCCTGCGTACCGCAACCCTCTCGAAGGAGATCCTGGAAAACTGGCGCCGGGACTTTCCGGCCTGGATGGATGCCGACCAGGATATTCTGGATTTGCCCGATACCGCCCGATGAAATTCCTGCTATCCGCGTTTAACGGGGCACCCCCCTGGTTTCAACTGACCATAGGCGCCGTACTGATTAGTTTTTCGGGAGTCTATGTCAAAATCGCCAATGTAACACCAGTCGTGGCCGGTTTCTACCGAATGCTGTTCGGTGGTATCGTTCTTTTAGTGCTGGTCCTCGTGCGGCAGGAGCTGCGGCTGAAAGGCGGCCGCTACCTCTGGTATGGGCTCTTTTGCAGTTTCTGGCTGGCGGTTGACCTGATCCTCTGGCATTTCAGCATTCACGTGAACGGACCCGGACTGGCCACCATCCTGGCGAACTTTCAGGTGTTTTTCATGGCCCTGGCCGGAGTTTTTTTCCTGGGAGAAAAAATCAGCCTGAAGCTGGTGATCTCTATCCCGCTGGCCCTGCTGGGCCTTTTTCTGGTGGTAGGCATCCAATGGGAGCGCCTGGGGGGCGACTACAAGCTGGGGGTGTATGCCGGCCTGATCGCGGCTGTCTGTTATACGCTGTTTCTTTTGAGCCTGCGTAAAATTCAAAAACTGGAAAACCCGTTGTCTACTGCAGCCAACCTGACGATCATCAGTTTTCTGACTGCGATGTTTTTGGCGGGCGACATCCTGCGCCAGGGAGACCATTTCCAGATCCCGGATCTGGAAAGTGGCCTGGCGCTAATCGTCTACGGCATTTCCAGTCAGGCGATCGGCTGGCTGATTATTACCCGGGCCCTGCCGAAAATCAGGGCGTCCCTGGTGGGCAT
>Ga0126327_10000211_pt1 | contig 14343 bp, 26 predicted proteins | sample InaspJWI30metaG_FD_101392 | JGI IMG/M metagenome (GOLD analysis project Ga0126327, IMG submission 101392) | Marine gutless worms symbiont microbial communities from Oahu, Hawaii - Inanidrilus sp. 1 OAHU.JWI-30 metaG | ecosystem: Host-associated > Annelida > Digestive system > Unclassified... | reverse complement strand
TGCCAGTACAAGCCAAGCAATCATCAGCTGCAGCGTCCCGATCTCGCCAAACCTAAATCCAAAACAACGAAAAATCGAAAACAAGCCTATATCTTGTGTTACTCATGCAACATGCAGGCTAACGTGATCGACGCCGGCTGGCAGGTCGCAGAATCGAAGACTTAATGCCGGCATAAGCCTGCTTCCAAGTTTAAGTTCGCCGTGCGCTATTTACTTCGATCGGTGCAAACAAAAAAGCCGGCTAAATGCCGGCTTTTTCGTCATTTTCCGAGGTCGGTTTTATTCGTCGTCGTAGTCCGCGTCGGGTCGATCGATCAACTCGACATAAGCCATCGGCGCCTTGTCACCGGGACGATAGCCGCACTTCAGGATGCGCATGTATCCGCCGGGACGTTCCTTGTAACGCGGGCCAAGATCGGCAAACAGCTTGCCCACCATGGCCTTGTCGCGGATACGGCTGAAAGCCATCCGGCGATTGGCGACACTGTCTTCCTTGGCCAGGGTGATCAGCGGTTCGGCGACCCGCCGCAGTTCCTTGGCCTTGGGCACGGTGGTTCGAATCACTTCGTTATCGAACAACGATGCCGCCATATTTCTGAACATCGCCTTGCGATGTGAACTGTTGCGGTTGAGTTGCCGCCCACTATTACGATGACGCATGGTGTAAACCTCTTAACTTGCTAACTTGCTGTCACTCTCGATACTGGCGGGCGGCCAGTTTTCGAGGCGCATCCCCAGCGACAGGCTGTAGGATGCCAGCACGTCCTTGATTTCGGTCAGGGACTTCTTACCCAAATTCGGGGTTTTCAGCAACTCGACTTCGGTACGCTGAATCAAATCGCCGATATAGTAGATATTCTCCGCCTTCAGGCAGTTGGCCGAACGTACGGTGAGTTCGAGATCGTCAACCGGACGCAGCAGAATCGGATCGATATGCGACTCCGGCTCGGTTTCGGCTTCTTCTTCGGAACCTTCGAGATTGACGAACACCGACAGCTGATCCTTGAGAATACTACCGGCAATGCGGATCGCTTCCTCCGGATCGATAGTGCCGTTGGTTTCGATATCGATAATCAGCTTGTCCAAATCGGTGCGCTGTTCAACCCGTGCCGCTTCGACGCTATAGGCAATCTTGCGCACCGGCGAAAAGGACGCATCGAGCTGCAAGTGGCCCAGTGCGGCGTCCTCTTCCGAAGTCTGGCGCGTATTCGCGGGCTGGTATCCGCGCCCTTTCATAACATGCAGCGACATCTCGAAGTTCACGGCCTTGGTCAGCGTTGCAATGACGTAATCGGGATTGACAATTTCGATATCGTGGTCGAGTTGAATGTCTCCCGCGGTTACGACACCAGGCCCCATCTTGGAAATGGTCAGAGTTGCTTCGTCCTTGGCGTGCATGATGATACCGACACCCTTGAGGTTGAGCAGTATATCGATAACGTCTTCCTGGACACCGTCGATGGTGGTGTATTCGTGCAGCACACCCTCGATGCGGCAATCGACTATCGCACAACCGCGCACCGACGACAGCAGGATCCGCCTTAGCGCGTTGCCGAGAGTATGACCGAAGCCGCGCTCCAGCGGCTCGATGGAAACCTTGGCGTGGTAAGTCTGCTGTTCTTCGACTTTGACATGCTTCGGTTTCAGTAAATCAGAGTACAATTTAGACATAGATAACCCGCTAATTATTTTGAATAAAGTTCAACAACGAGCTGCTCGTTGATATCAGGCGGCAATTCGCTGCGATCAGGCAGGGCCTTGAAGGTGCCTTCGAACCGGGTCTGGTTGACATCGACCCAGTCCGGAAATCCGATTTGCTCCGCCAGCGCCATCGCTTCGGCGATACGCGCCTGTTTGCGCGATTTTTCGCGCACCGCGACAATATCGTCGGGGCTTACTACATAGGAAGGAATATTGACGATCGCGCCATTTACCAAAATCGCCTTGTGATTGACCAGTTGCCTGGCTTCGGCACGCGTCGAACCGAAGCCCATGCGGTAAACGACATTGTCGAGCCGGGCTTCGAGCAGCTGTAGCAGATTTTCACCGGTGGAACCCTTCAGGCGCGAGGCTTCCTTGTAATAATTGCGGAACTGACGCTCGAGAATGCCGTAAATACGGCGCAATTTCTGCTTTTCACGCAGCTGCAATCCATAGTCCGACTGACGCGGTTTACGCGTACCCGCGCCGTGCATACCCGGCGGATTGTCGATCTTGCATTTGGTGTCGACGGCGCGGCGGGAAGATTTCAGACTCAGGTCCGCTCCCTCGCGACGCATTAACTTACATTTTGGTCCGATGTATTTTGCCATTGTTTATCCTGCCTATACGCGACGCTTTTTGGGCGGACGACAACCGTTGTGCGGAATCGGCGTCACGTCATCGATACGCGAAATCTTGAAACCGATTGCATTCAGCGCTCGTACCGCCGAATCGCGCCCCGGTCCCGGTCCCTTGACCATGACTTCGAGATTTTTCATGCCCATTTCCTGGGCGGCCTGACCCGCACGTTCGGCCGCAACCTGTGCCGCGAACGGAGTCGATTTGCGCGAACCGCGAAAACCCGAACCACCCGCGGTAGCCCAGGTCAAGGCATTGCCCTGGCGATCGCTAATGGTCACGATGGTATTGTTGAAAGTCGCATGTATATGCGCCACGCCGTCGGAGACGACGCGTTTTGTTTTCTTCTTGGTACGTGATTTGTCTACCATTAATCTTACCTATTGATTTGGCCTGTTAATCCGGGCCTAGCGCTTGAGCGGACGACGCGGTCCCTTGCGGGTGCGCGCATTGGTTTTAGTGCGCTGCCCGCGCACCGGCAAGCCGCGGCGATGACGGATGCCGCGATTGGTTCCGAGATCCATCAAACGTTTGATATTCATCGAAATCTCACGCCGCAGATCGCCCTCGGTGGTGAACCCGTCGATCCGCGCGCGGATTGCTTCGAGTTGATCCTCGGAGAGTTCGCGCACCTTGGTCGCGAGATCGATTCCGGTCGCATCGCAGATCTCGGCCGAGCGCGTCGCGCCAATGCCGAAAATCGACTGCAATGCAATCACGGTATGCTTGTTATCCGGTATATTTACACCTGCAATACGAGCCATATAAAAACCTATCTCCTGGGCCGTTCGGCCAAAATGGGCGCAGATTCTAGCTGTCGACCGCCCAAAATACAATAAATAAACTTAACCCTGACGCTGCTTGTGTCGCGGGTCCTTGCAAATTACGCGCACCGATCCGTTACGGCGAATCACCTTGCAGTTCTTGCACATTTTCTTAACTGAAGCTCTAACCTTCATAGCCTTACCTTATTCCCGGGACTAGCGCACCACACCGGCGCCGCCATAACCCTTAAAATTCGACTTTTTCATCAAGCCTTCGTATTGACGGTTCATCAAATGCGCCTGCACCTGCGACATGAAGTCCATCACCACGACGACGATGATCAACAAGGAAGTGCCGCCGAAGTAAAACGGCACATTCCAGAATAAAATCAAAAATTCCGGCAACAGACATACCGCGGTGATGTACAGCGCACCGACCATGGTCAGGCGTGACATGACGCCATCGATGTAGCCGGCGGTCTGATTACCCGGGCGGATACCGGGAATAAACGCACCGGATTTCTTAAGATTATCCGCGGTATCTTTCGAATTGAACACCAGCGCGGTGTAGAAAAAACAAAAGAATATTATCGCAGCCGCATAAAACATAACGTAAAGCGGTTGCCCGGGCGACAAGGTCGCCGAAATGTCCTGCAGCCAGCGCATGCCCTCGGCCTGGCCGAACCAGCTGCCCAGCGTCGCCGGAAACAGGATAATACTGGAGGCGAAAATCGGCGGTATGACGCCCGCCATGTTGAGCTTCAACGGCAAATGGCTGCTCTGCGCCGCATACATCTTGCGGCCCTGTTGGCGCTTAGCATAGTTCACCGTGATCCGGCGTTGCCCGCGTTCCACGAAGACCACGAAATAAGTGACCGCGAGCGCGCCTGCAAATAGCGCCAGGATCACCAGGGAGTTCAGTTCACCGGTACGCATCAATTCAAATGTGCCGCCGATCGCCGATGGTAACCCGGCCACGATGCCGGCGAAGATCAGAATCGAAATGCCGTTGCCGATACCGCGTTCGGTAATCTGCTCACCCAGCCACATGAGAAACATGGTGCCGGTAACCAGCGTAACCGCCGCCGTGAAAATGAACGATGGACCCGGATTCACGACCAGCGCCGCGCCACCGCCGCCGCTCTGACCCGACAAGGCGATCGAGATACCGATCGACTGGAAGGTCGCTAACGCCACCGTGCCATAGCGCGTATACTGCGTAATCTTGCGCTTGCCGGATTCGCCTTCCTTCTTTAACTGCTCGAGGTAAGGCACCGCAACCGTCAGCAACTGCATGATAATGGAGGCGGAAATATAGGGCATTACGCCCAATGCAAAAATCGACATCCGCTCCAGTGCGCCACCCGAGAACATATTAAACATTCCGAGAATACCGGTGCGTTGCTGTTCGAATATCTCGCGCATGACGTTTATGTCAATCCCGGGAACCGGAATAAAGGTGCCGATACGGAATATGACCAACGCAATGATCACGAAAAATATGCGTTTACGCAGCTCGCTTAAGCTTCCTCCAGAGAGGCTACCTGCTAACTGTTGTGCGGATGGACCGGCCACGTCAGACCTGCGCTACCTTGCCGCCGGCGGCTTCGATTGCCGCCCGCGCGCCCTTGGTGACCGCAACGCTCGCGTCGATACTAACCTTGCGCTTGAGTTCACCCGACAGAATAATCTTGGCTTTGCGCGTCTGCGCGGGCACCAGATTGCTCGCGACCAATTGTTTCAAGGTGACTTCGTCAATGCCCGAGGTTTCGATTTCGCTAAGGCGAACTTCAGCCGAGAAGCGTGATTTACGCGAGGTAAAACCGAATTTCGGTAGCCGCATCTGCAATGGCATTTGACCGCCTTCGAAACCGGCGCGGACGCCGCCGCCGGAGCGGGATTTCTGGCCCTTGTAACCGCGCCCGGCAGTCTTGCCAAGCCCGGAACCAATACCCCGGCCAACACGCTTGGAGGCTTTGGTAGATCCCTTGGCGGGTTTTAAGCTATTCAAGTTCATCAGATTTCCTCGATGCTCAGCATATACTGAACCTTGTTGATCATGCCGCGATTTTCCGGCGTATCGATCACCTGCACAGTCTGGTGCATCCGTCGCAGACCCAGGCCGGCAACACAGGCCTGGTGTGACTTGAGTCGGCCATTTTTGCTGCGCACCAAGGTCAGGCTCAGTTTTTTGACGCTCGAATCCGACTTGACCGCAGCCGCCTTCGCGGGCACGGCCTTTTTGCTCGGCGCCTGCTCGGTGCGAGCCTCGGCCGCAGCCGCCTTCGCGGGTGCAGCAGCCTTTTCTACCGCGACCTGTTCGGTACTGGCCTTGGCCGTTGCTTTCTTGGCGACCGCCTTTTTCGCGACCGCCTTTTTCGCCACAGCCTTCTTGCTCACCGCCTTCTTGCTGGCGGCTTTCTTGCTGGCGGCTTTCTTGCCGGCTGCTTTCTTGCTCGCGGCCTTCTTTACAGCCGCCTTGTTAACTGTCTTTTCTTCGTCAGCCATAACCTTAACCCGTAATTTCTTCCACGGTCTTGCCGCGTTTGGCGGCAATATCCTCGGGGGCTTTCATGTTCTTCAAGCCATTAATGGTGGCGCGTACCAGGTTGACCGGATTACGCGAGCCATTACATTTGGCCAGCACATTGTGTACGCCGACCGCCTCGAACACGGCCCGCATCGCACCGCCCGCGATAACGCCGGTACCCTCGGATGCCGGCTGCATGTAAACCTTGGCTGCACCATGGCGGGCATTCAGCGGATACTGCAGGGTTCCATTTCTGATCGAAACCGAAATCATGTTGGAACGCGCTTTTTCCATCGCTTTTTGAATCGCCAGCGGCACTTCACGCGCCTTGCCGTAGCCGAAACCGACTTTACCGTTACCATCGCCTACCACGGTAAGCGCGGTAAAACCGAACTGACGCCCGCCCTTGACAACCTTGGCCACGCGATTAACCGCGACCAGTTTTTCCATCAAATCGTCGCCAGCCTGTGTATTTCTGGGATCTGCCATTAAAATCTCCTGGATTGGCGCGCTTAAAATTTCAAACCGTTTTCACGCGCGGAGTCGGCCAAGGCCTTGACTCTGCCGTGATACTTAAAACCCGAGCGATCGAAGGCGACTGTTTCAACGCCGGCGGCCCGTGCCTTTTCGGCAATCAGCTTGCCTACGGCGGCGGCGGCATCGACATTGCCCGAGTACTTGATCGCCTTTTTAACGTCGGCCGACAAGGTCGATGCCGAGGCAATCACCTTTCCGGTCTCGCCGGAAAAAACTTGCGCGTAAGTATGGCGCGGGGTGCGATGCACGCTGAGTCGAGATACCCCGAGCTCGGCTATCTTGGCACGCACGCGGCGCGAACGTCTGATTCGGGATTGTTTCTTATCCATAGTCGTTACTTCTTTTTCGCTTCTTTGCGGACGATCTGCTCGTCGGCGTATCTGATACCCTTACCCTTGTAAGGCTCCGGCGGCCGGTAAGCGCGAATTTCTGCACACACTTGACCGACCTTTTGCTTGTCACATCCACGGACGACAATCTCGGTCGCCGCCGGGGTTTCAATTTCGATCCCTTCAGGCACCTGGAAGTTCACCGGTTGTGAAAGTCCGAGCGACAGGTTGAGCTGTTTACCCTGCGCCTGGGCGCGATAACCCACGCCCACCAGTTGCATTTTCTTTTCGAAACCGTTGGCAACGCCTTCGACGATATTGCCGATCACGGAACGCATGGTGCCGGTAACGGCGAGTGACGACTGGCGATCATCTCCTGGTGACAGGGTCACGATATTATCTTCGTGCTTGAGTACCACGGCATCATGTAGCGTGACCGAAAGCTTGCCCTTGGGGCCCTTGGCGGAGACTTCACGGCCGCTGACGTTGAATTCCACGCCGTTTGGCAACTCGATGGGTTGTTTCGCTATTCTGGACATTTGCAGTTACCTAAACCACCGAACAAATGACTTCGCCGCCGTAACCGGCAGCGCGCGCCTTTGCATCCGTCATCACGCCTTGCGAAGTCGAGATGATAGCAATACCGAGGCCGCCGTTAATCGATGGCAAGTCGTCTTTCGATTTGAAAATACGCAGGCCGGGGCGGGAAATGCGTCGCACTTCCTCGATTACCGGCTTGCCCTGGTAATACTTCAATTCGATAATCAGTTGTTTCAGGTTATCTTCCGAAACCTTGTAATCACTGATATAGCCTTCGTCCTTCAACACGGCCGCAATTCGGGCTTTTTGCTTGGACGCGGGCATTTCAACGCTGACCTTATTCGCTTTTTGCGCATTGCGCACGCGGGTCAACATATCTGCGATCGGATCTTGTAAGCTCATTTCTTTCCTCTTACCAGCTGGCCTTAACCAGTCCCGGGATATCGCCACGCATCGCGGCTTCGCGGATCTTGTTACGGCACAGGCCAAATTTACGGTAAACGCCATGGGGTCTTCCGGTGACACGACAACGGTTTTGCCGACGCACCGCGGCTGAATCACGCGGTAACTTTTGCAATTTCTCGACCGCCGCCATCTTTTCTTCATACTCGACGTCGGGATTCTTGATAATCGCCTTCAGTTCGCTGCGCTTTTCGGCATACTTCGCCACCAGGCGGCTACGCTTCAGTTCGCGCTGTACCATGGAATTTTTTGCCATCGTCGTTAACCTCTGAAAGGAAATTGAAAAGCTGACAACAGCGCGCGACCTTCGTCATCGGTGCGCGCACTGGTGGTAATGCTGATATTCAAACCACGCAGCTTGTCAATTTTGTCATAGTCGATTTCGGGGAATGCGATCTGCTCGTTCATTCCCATGTTGTAGTTACCCTGTCCGTCGAAGGCCTTGGGGCTCAGGCCACGAAAGTCACGAATTCGCGGAATCGAGAAATGGATCAGGCGATCGAGGAACTCGTACATTTTGTCGCGGCGCAGGGTTACCTTGCAGCCGATCGTCATGCCTTCTCGAATCTTGAAACCGGCGATCGCTTTCTTGGCCACGGTCACCACCGGTTTTTGCCCGGCGATCAACGACAGGTCTTCGACCGCATGATCGATGATTTTCTTGTCCTGCGAAGCTTCGCCCACCCCCATATTGAGGGTCACCTTGGTAATGCGCGGAATTTCCATCGCCGACTTGTAGGAAAACTGCTGCTGCAGGCTCTTGGCTACTTGATCCCGGTATATTTGCTCTAATCTGGTCATAATCCTGTCCTAAATGTCCACGACTTCGCCGTTGGACTTGAAGAAACGCACCTTGCGGTCGTCTTCCAGGGTTTTGATACCGACGCGGTCGCCCTTTTGGGTGTGCGGGTTGAACAGCATCACATTGGAAACCTGGATCGGTGATTCCTGATCCATAATGCCGCCGGATTCGCCGCTGCGCGGATTGCCCTTGACATGTTTCTTCACCATGTTGACGTTCTCCACCAGCAGGCGGCCATCGTCGAGACGCTTCAGCACATTGCCGCGCTGGCCCTTACTGCGGCCGGCGATCACGATGACTTCGTCACCTTTTTTAATCTTTTGCATATCTCGTATCCTGCTTGACTCAAAGCACTTCCGGCGCCAGCGAAATGATTTTCATAAACCTCTCGCCCCGCAATTCACGTGTTACCGGCCCGAAAATACGGGTGCCGATAGGCTGCAGGTTATTGTTCAAAATAACCGCGGCGTTACCGTCGAATTTGATCGCCGAGCCGTCCGGACGACGTACCCCATGCGCGGTGCGCACGACTACGGCGTTGTAGACTTCGCCTTTTTTGACCCTACCGCGCGGAATCGCATCCTTGATGCTGACCTTGATGATGTCGCCGATCGCGGCATAACGGCGCTTGGATCCGCCAAGCACCTTGATGCACTGCATCTTGCGCGCGCCGCTGTTATCGGCGGCGTTTAAAACTGTTTGCATTTGAATCATGGGTTGCTACCTGCGCGCTCTAGTTTGCCTTCTCGACGACCTTGACCAGTTTCCAGGACTTGGTCTTGGAAATCGGTCGGCATTCGGAAATCTGTACGGTGTCGCCGACACCACATTCATTGTTTTCGTCGTGAATGTGCAGCTTGGTCGACTTCTTCATGAACTTACCGTAAATCGGGTGCTTGACCTTGCGTTCGATCAATACCACTGCCGACTTATTCATCTTGTCGCTGACCACCGAGCCGGTCTGGATTCTTAAGACTTTTTCACTCATGACTCTGTACCACCACGGTTTTCATTCATAACGGTTTTGACACGCGCGATGTCTTTGCGCACGCGGGTAATCTGATCGTTGCGCACGGCATCGGGATTGACTCCACGCTGCATACGCAGGTTGAACTGCTCGCGGCGCAAGGCCAGCAATTCATCGCGCAGTTCCTGTTCGGATTTTTGACGTAGTTCTGCTGCGTTCATTACATTACGGTCCTGGAAACAAATGTTGTCTTGAACGGGAGTTTGGCTGCGGCCAGGCGGAAGGCTTCGCGCGCGATCGTTTCGTTAACCCCTTCCATTTCGTAGAGCACGCGTCCGGGCTGAATTTTGCACACCCAGTATTCGACGTTACCCTTGCCCTTACCCATACGCACTTCCAGCGGCTTCTTCGAAACCGGCACGTCCGGGAACACGCGGATCCAGATCTTGCCGCCACGCTTGATATGGCGAGTCATCGCCCGCCGTGCGGCTTCGATCTGGCGTGCGGTAATCTTGCCGCGCTCGATGGCCTTGAGGCCGTACTCGCCAAAGCTGACCTTGCTACCGGTCGTCGCCAGGCCGCGATTGCGTCCCTTGAACTGCTTGCGAAATTTCGTTCTTTTAGGCTGTAACATTGCTCTTATCTCTTACTTTGCCGCCGGCTTGGCGCCCGAGTCCTTGCTTTCAAGGTCGAATACTTCACCCTTGTAGATCCAGACCTTAACCCCGAGAATACCGTAGGTGGTCAGGGCTTCGGCAAATCCGTAATCGACATCCGCGCGCAGGGTATGCAGCGGCACGCGGCCTTCCCGGTACCATTCGTTGCGCGCAATTTCAGCGCCGTTCAAACGACCCGAGACGTTAATCTTGATTCCTTCGGCACCGATACGCATCGCGTTGGTAACCGAACGGCGCATCGCGCGGCGGAACATAACGCGGCGTTCCAGTTGCGAGGCGATGCCCTCGGCCACCAACTGCGCATCGAGTTCCGGCTTGCGGATCTCTTCGATATTAATCTTGACGTTATTGATATGCACCGAAACCTGCGACGCAACCTCGATGCGCAGCCGTTCGATATCCTCGCCCTTCTTGCCGATGATAATGCCCGGGCGTGCGGTATGAATTGTTACCGCGATCGACTTCGCCGGACGCGAAATCTGGATACGGCTGACGGCGGCCTGGGCCAATTTCTTTTTCAGGAATTCGCGAATTTTAAGATCTTCATCGAGAAAATCGGCGAATTGTCCGCTATCCGCGTACCATTTCGAGGTCCAGTCGGTGGCAATCCCGAGACGGAAACCTGTTGGATGAACTTTTTGTCCCATGTTTTTCTCTTTAACTATCCGCGACGGTCACGGTAATGTGACTGGTGCGTTTTATAATTCGGTTGCCACGACCCTTGGCCCGCGCGCGCATGCGCTTCATGGCCGGACCCTGATCCACGTAAATCGACGAAACCTTGAGTTCGTCGATGTCGGCGCCGTCGTTATGCTCGGCATTGGCGATTGCCGACTCGAGCACCTTGCGCACCAGGACAGCGGCTTTCTTGTTGCTGAAAGTCAGCAAGGTCAGGGCCTTTTCCACCGGCATTCCGCGCACCTGGTCTGCGACCAGGCGGCACTTCTGCGGTGAAATCTTGGCATGACGATGTTTGGCACTGGTTTGCATATGACTTACCTTTTCTTCGCTTTCTTATCGACAATATGGCCCCGGTAGGTACGCGTCAGTGAAAACTCGCCGAGCTTGTGCCCGACCATGTTTTCATTAATCAATACCGGCACATGCTGGCGTCCGTTATGGATCGCAATCGTCAGCCCGACCATTTCAGGCACGATCATCGAGCGCCGCGACCAGGTCTTGATCGGGCGCTTGTTATTGGTTTCAACCGCTTCGATCACCTTCTTCATCAGGTGCTGATCGATAAACGGGCCTTTTCGGAGTGAACGTGGCATTAACTATTACCTCTTGTTCCGACGACGCACGATCAAATGGTCGGTGCGTTTGTTCGAACGTGTCTTGAATCCCTTGGCCGGGGTACCCCAGGGCGATACCGGATGACGACCACCCGAAGTGCGGCCCTCGCCGCCGCCATGCGGGTGATCTACCGGGTTCATAGCCACACCGCGCACGGTGGGACGAGTACCGCGCCAACGAGTTGCGCCGGCTTTACCGAGCGAGCGCAGGCTATGTTCGCCGTTGCCGACTTCACCGATGACGGCGCGACAGTCGCTCAGCACCTTACGCATTTCACCGCTGCGCAATCGCAGCGTGGAATAGGCGCCCTCGCGCGCGACAAACTGCGCCGAGGTACCGGCCGAGCGTGCTAGCTGCGCGCCCTTACCGGGTTTCAGTTCGATACAATGAACCACCGAACCGACCGGTATATTGCGCAACGGCAGGCAATTGCCGTTTTTGATGCCGGCGTCCTCACCGGAGCGCAGTCTGACACCCTCGGTTACGCCCTTGGGAGCGATGATGTAACGTCGCTCGCCATCCATGTACTTCAGCAGGGCAATATGCGCGCTGCGGTTAGGATCGTACTCGATACGCTCGACCACGGAGTCGATGCCGTCTTTATTGCGCTTGAAATCGATTTGGCGATAGCGCTGCTTATGCCCGCCACCGATGTGGCGCGAAGTAATCCGGCCCGCGTTATTGCGCCCACCGGTCTTGGCTTTCTTTTCCATCAGCCCGGTAAAGGGCTTCCCCTTATGCAGCCCCGGCGTTTTTACCGAGACGACAAAACGCCGCCCGGGTGAAGTTGGTTTTGCTTTAATCAGTGCCATTTTTAACCACCAATCGATGCGAGGTCGATTTCATGACCCTGCTCTAGTGAAACATAAGCCTTTTTCCAATCGGAGCGCTTGCCACGACGCTGTCCCTGACGCTTGGTTTTACCCTTCATGTTTACGGTGCGCACCTGGGCCACCTTGACGTTAAACAACTGCTCGATCGCCGCCTTGATTTCGGCCTTTTTGGCGTCGGTGGACACTTGGAACACCGCCTGGTTGGCCGAGTCGCCGAGCAGCGCCGATTTCTCGGAGATATGCGGGACTTTCAAAACTTGAAAAATTCTTTCTTGATTCATGACAGGCGCTCCTCGAGTTTCTTTAGCGCGGCTTCGTCGATAACAATCTTTTCCTGCTTGATCAGGCTGACCGGATCGACGATCGCGATGTCCATTACCTGAATATTCGGAATATTTCGCGCGGCCAGATAAACCGCCGAGTCGAGACCATCGGTTAACAGCAGCGCATTATCCACGCCCAAATCATCGAGACGGGCCTGCATTTGCTTGGTCTTAGGCTCGGTCACGCCCAGTTTGTCGATCAGGAGCAGGCGATCCTGGCGCACCAGTTCGGATACCAGGCTGCGTAAACCGGCCCGGTACATTTTCTTGTTCAGCTTCTTGCTGTAGTCGCGCGGAGTGGCAGCGAAGGTAACGCCTCCGGAGCGCCAAATCGGGCTGCGGATGGTGCCTGCGCGAGCGCGACCGGTGCCTTTTTGGCGCCAGGGTTTGGCGCCGCCGCCACTGACTTGTGAACGCGTCTTTTGCGCCTTGCTGCCGGCACGGGCCGCTGCCATATATGACACGACCAATTGGTGCACCAGCGTTTCGTTAAAGCTGGCGGCAAAAGCATCGTCGGAAACGGATACCTTTTTCTTCGAATTATGAATCGCTATGCCCATTTCTTGAATTCTCTGAATCTTCTATTCTCTGGTGTCTGCGATGCGCGCCTATTTCTTGGCAGCCGGACGAATGATGACATCGCCGCTTTTAGCGCCGGGAACCGCGCCCCTGATCAACAGTAGATTGCGCTCGGCATCGACCCGGACCACTTCCAGGTTTTGCGTCGTGGTGTTTGCGGCACCCATGTGACCCGACATCTTTTTTCCCTTGAAAACCCGCCCCGGGGTTTGGTTCTGCCCAATCGAACCGTTGGCGCGATGCGAGATCGAGTTACCATGGGTGGCATCCTGCATACGGAAGTTGTGTCGCTTCACGCCGCCCTGAAAACCCTTGCCCTTGGAAACGCCGCAGACATCGACGATCTGGCCCTGTTCGAAAAGATCGACCTTGAATTCCGAGCCGAGCTCGATTTCATCGACTGAATCCAGGCGAAATTCCCAGGCGCCACGACCGGCCTCAACGCCTGCCTTTTTGTAATGACCGGCCATCGGTTTGGTCACACGCTTGGCGCGACGCATACCGGTAACCACCTGCACCGCCACGTAGCCGTCTGTTTCGACCGTTTTGATCTGCGAGACCCGATTGGGCTCCACTTCGATGACCGTTACCGGAATCGAAACACCATCATCGGAAAAAACCCGGGTCATACCGACTTTACGTCCTACCAAACCGAGAGACATTAGTTAAACCTCAAAAATAAATAAGCTGTCGCATTTGATTAATCCGTCCGCGGATTTTCAAATGACGAAAAACATAAGCTTTCTATGTTTTTCTTTCGTTTTCAAAGACTTGCTTGTCCCCAAAAACGGCCGTAACTCCGTTTACGGCAGATATCGAATGGCTATCGCCGTCCGTTTAAGCGTCCTGTTTTCGAACGCGCGGCCCGAGACGGGTAATCCGTATCAGGCCGCGAGAGCGCGCACTATACCAGATAAGTACTGAATAGTTAAGCGTTTAACCGATAAATTGGCACCTTTTTTGCCTGTCGAACGCAGGGGACAGATCTATAGATCTTCCCCGAGCAAATAGCCCCGTTTTTGGCGGGTTGCTTCGCAGGGGTCAGCGCAAAAAAATCGGCACTATCGAGCCGAAAGCAAAAACCTGGGCGATATTTTTGATCTGACCCCGACCGCCCCAACGTTTAAATCCTTGGGGTCGGAGCAAAAATGCCGCCGATAAACCCGCGACATTCGGTTATTTCACCGGCATTTTTGCTCTGACCCCGTCCGACAGCGTCTGCTGGGGCCGAGATCCCCGCTTGCGCGCACTGCTGTCCGGGGAAAATATGGGAGAAGGAAGTAAAGGCCTTGCTGTTCCTAATGTTTGGGGTTACAACCCCGAGTGCGAACTCAAAAACAAAAGGAACAGCAAGATGTATAGTA
>Ga0126327_10000208_pt1 | contig 14424 bp, 12 predicted proteins | sample InaspJWI30metaG_FD_101392 | JGI IMG/M metagenome (GOLD analysis project Ga0126327, IMG submission 101392) | Marine gutless worms symbiont microbial communities from Oahu, Hawaii - Inanidrilus sp. 1 OAHU.JWI-30 metaG | ecosystem: Host-associated > Annelida > Digestive system > Unclassified... | reverse complement strand
GGTGGCGGCCGCCACCTTTTCCTGCAGACGGGCGTAGGTGATTTTAGCTTTCATCCGTACCTCCAGGCTTGTTTACCCGGCGTTTGAGCGTAGCACCGGGGCTGAAGGTTACCACTTTTTTGGGAGGCAGCAGCATTCTCTGCTTGTAGCGGGGGCTGTAAGCCATTCGGGGGTCGCGCATACGCACACGAAACGTACCCAGGCCGGGAATCGTGAATGCGCAGGACCTGCTTGAGTTCCGCGATACACGCTGCCAGCAATTTCCGGGTTTCAACCTGGGTCTTACCGATGCGAAGCGCGAGGTGTCTGACGATGTCTTTTGTGTTCATATGAGGCTCCGTCGGCACCACGTATCCCAGGCGGGGCGTTCAGAACCCCCCTGGAAACTGGTCAAACTGGCCCGATGACTGGATGCGGCGGGGTCGGTCAGGTAGGTGAGAACTGGGGCCTGCATCTGTCAAACCATATTACCTTCACCCGGTGTTTGTCAAATTCGGCTCCGGTTTATGATATCGTTCATGGGGCTGAAATGCCTGGTGTATGGGGCAAAGATGGTCAAACAAGCCGGTTTTGTTGAAAAATCAGTCATCATTGGGTATGAATACAATAGGTGCTTTAAAACAGGAAAGACCTATCCGGCCAGAGGATATTGATGAGTGATTTTATTTCCGAATACTGCCCGCACTGCGGCGCGGAAGTCGAATGGCGCACCGGCCTTTTTACGCGCAATACCATCGGCCCGGAAACTGAGTGCTGCCCTGACTGCGGACGGGAGTATACCACCGGCCGAAAAGAGTGGGTCAGCATGTCCGGAGCCGAGCGCCGCGATTATTACCGGCGGGTCGCCCTCTGGTGTTTTGTTTCCTTCCTGTTTTGGGTGATGGGACTCATGCTGGCCGCCTTTTTTGCCACCGGGGCCATCTTCAAAATCGCTGAGCCGAGCGCCCTCCAATACAGCCTGGTTATCAGTCTTGCCGGTGGTTTTCTTTTAGCCGCCCGCGTTTTGCAGCTGGCCCTGCGTCGGATAAAACAGTCCCTTGAACGCGTTCCGGCCGGCCGTAGCGATGGATCGAAATGAGGCCAGCGGTCAAAGTGTGTTCTGGTCGATGATCTTGTGGACGGCCTGGCGCAGTTCCCTAAGATGGAATGGTTTGGCCATGTATTTTAGGTTTTCCCTTTGCAGGAAGGCCAGGGTCTCCTGATTTAGCGATCCCGATATGAAAATGAACCGGCTGCCTACATCCCCATGGTCCTGTTTCAGTTTTTCATAAAACTCCAGGCCGCCCATGATCGGCATATCGATATCTGAAATGATGACCGCGTAGTATTGACGTAAGGTTTTTTCCAGGGCCTCCTGCCCATTTCTTGCGGTATCGACCGCACCATCTTTGCTCAGCAGGGAACTGACCAATTCCAATATCGGCCGATAGTCATCTACGACCAGGACCTTCTCTTCCCAGACCGGGGACAGGATTTCGAATTTGGCCAGGAACCCTTGCGCTTCCGGGCGAGTTTCCAGAAAGTCGGTAATCGTGCGCAGATGGTTCTGGATGCTGGGCCCAATCACATTGAAACGCGGGCAGTTGTCTTTCAAAGAGTTGATGACGTAAAGAAAAATGTCGTTCCATTCAGACTGTTCACTTTCATAGATTGACTCCAGGATGCGCTGCTGATTGATCTTGCCGGTCTTGATGGCTGTTTCAATCCTTATTAAAGGCGTTTCCACGTTGGCGATGGTCTGGTGGTCGAGGAGGACTTCGGAGACCAGAGCCGGATTGTCCCGCAGGCAGTTGAGCGCGCTGCTCATAAAGTGGTAGTGCATGTTTTCGTCGTTTGCCAGTCGATCCACGAAATCCCGGAGGTCTTCATCGGCACTGAATACAGCGGCGAGGTCTGTATATATTTCACCGGCCAGGTCCTCTATACCGATTAACCACTCAATAATCCGCTTCATAACAGGAACCCCGCTTCAAAATGTACAGGTCGTGATCTCTCTAACGAATAGGACTTAGTCAGAACTCGAATGAAGATGCCGTCTCCGATGGCCTGGATCCGGGCCGGTGTACCCGGATGGGTGGATAAGCTTAAAATTGCTACAGGTAGGTTGCTTGTCAAATGCGCCCCATCCGGCCATTCAAACGGCTCAGCATCCGCCCCCGGTCTGCCCGGGTACTTATCTCAAGTTAGGCGGTTGTCTTGATATGCGTCAGAGAATCATTACCTTATTTTCAATAATGGACGCAGTATGCTTGTTACCCGCAACGTCAATGTAAATGAGAAAAGGGGGACAATATGGATAAAAAGCAAGTTATGAAGATGTTCAACAAGGAAGCCCGCATCGGCATTCTGGCTACCGCGAACAATGATAATGATGTGAATGCTGCCGTCTTTGGCTCTCCCAAAATGATTGATGAGGACACGGTCATCATGGCAATCGGCGATAATCGATCCGCCAGTTACCTGAAAGAGAATCCCAAGGCGACTTTTATCGTGGTCGAACCAGGCGATGCGCCGGCCACCTGGAAAGGCGCCCGGCTGTACCTCGAGGTTGAATCTTTTGAGGGGTATGGTGAGGTGCTGGATTCCTTTCGGGCCAATATCCGCAAAGTGGCCGGGGATAAATCGGCCAATGCGATCAAGGCAGCCATCCGCTTCAAAGTCACCGACGTCCGACCGCTGATTGCACCTGCTGCCTGAGACCGGCGGCAGGCAATGTTCTCTTTCCGGGGCTGGATCTGTCGGGGCCAGCTCCGGGGAGAAAAAAATTTAACTTGACGTATGCATTTATGTGCATTAATGAATATGTATGGAAATGATTTACACGCAAAGGCAGCTCGAGATCGCCAACCGACTGGTGGATGTGCTCGATTCAAAATTTTTCAAAACCTTGAGTGAGCCGGTGCGGGTGCAGATACTCCGATTTATCCTGTTGAACGGCCGGGCCGATATCGGCACGATTGCGGAAAAGATGCCCCAGGACCGCTCGGTGATATCCCGGCACTTGAACCTGATGCAGGAGGTGGGAATTCTGACCAGTGAGAAGGAGAGCCGCCACGTGTTTTACAGCATTAATGCGGGTACGTTTCTGGAACGGTTTATGGTTATTACCGATCTGACCAAACAGTGTCTGGAGGAATGCGGGCCGGATTGTTGCCGATAAGCCAAATATTTTTTTACTTAAATATGTGCAAATATGTGCACGCAAACTTACAATGAAAGGAGCCCTGATGGATATCAATGCAAACGAAAACATACGCCGAACAGTGAGAGAAAATTACGGGAACATCGCTCGGACCCACGAATCCCAAACCAAATCAGCCGCAGGGCCATCCTGCTGCCGGGACAATACCGCGGCGGCGCCAGCGTCAAAGGCATGCGGCTGTGGGACCGGGGCCATCAGCGCTGAACTGATCGCGGCCCTGATTGGATATTCACAGACGGAACAGGACAGCGTACCGGAAGGAGCCAACCTCGGGCTGGGCTGCGGGAATCCCCAGACCATCGCGGCGCTTGAGCCGGGTGAAAGTGTTGTGGATCTGGGATCCGGTGGCGGCTTCGACTGCTTTTTGGCTGCCAAGCAGGTTGGTGCGGGCGGACGGGTGATAGGCGTGGACATGACCCCGGATATGATCTCGCGGGCGCGGCTGAACGCGGAAAAAGTTCAGTCGGACAATGTGGAATTTCGCCTTGGGGAGATTGAACACCTGCCCTTGCCCAATGGACAGGCCGATTTGATCATGTCCAATTGCGTTATCAACCTATCGCCTGAAAAGCAGAAAGTTTACCATGAGGCCTACCGGGTTTTAAAACCGGGCGGCCGGCTGGCCATATCCGATATTGTTGCGCTGCAGCCGCTTCCGGACAGCATTAAAAGCGACCTGGAAATGGTATCGGCCTGCATTGGTGGCGCCGCAACTGTTGCTGATACCGAAAATATGTTAAAACGAGCCGGGTTCGAAGACATTCGCATTGTGCCGGAAAAGGTGAGCCAGGAAATCGTGGATGAATGGCTGCCCGGCAGCAAAGCGGGCGATTTCGTGGCACCCGCCAGCATTGAAGCCCGAAAACCGCTTGCGATCCAATCTTAAGGAGGGCGCCAATGCTACACATTCGAACGGATGAAGAGCTCATCCAGCGCATGATGGAACTGGCCGACCAGCATTATAACTGCAGCCAGATATTGATGCTCCTTGCATTGGAGCAGGCCGGCCGGGAAAACCCCGACCTGGTCCGGGCCATGTCCGGCCTGGGGGACGGGTGCGGCTTCTTCAAGGAAACCTGCGGAATCATGACCGGCGGGGTCAGTATCCTGTCCCTGCACGGGGCCAAAGGCACAGACAGTGATGACGAGTCGGACAGGCTGCTATTAATGGTTGAAGAATACAATGACTGGTTCGCGGCGGAAGTCGGGCAGCAATACGGCGGCACCCGGTGTATAGATATTACCAGGGAGCTGGCCGGTACACCGGAGGTGAAGCAGATCTGCGGCGGCCTGGTCTTTACGGCTCACAAAAAAATCAATGCAATCTTGGATCACCACGGATTCCTTACTTCCTGAGAAAGGGCAGCAGACAGTATGTCAGAACGATCCCAAAAGCCGTCGGAAAATTTCAAGTCCAGGGTAAAGCGCAACGTGGCCGATAACTTTGACTTCAGCTGCCGCCTGTACCAGGCTTTCGAAGACCGACATCGGTTTTTCTATGCCCTGGCCCTGAAGCTGGCGGAATACATCCAGCTCCAGCCCAACTCAGTGGTGCTGGATGTGGGCTGCGGCACCGGGATATCCGCCCGCGCGCTCAACGAGCGTTTTGGCTGCCGGGTCCTGGGTGTAGACTTGTCGGAAAAGATGGTGGCAGCCGGATGTTCCATGTCCAGCTGTCCGGATATCCGCCTGGAGGTTGGGGATGGCGAGTGTTTGGCCGAACTGGCTGATGGGCAGCTTTTCAAATACGTACTCTACAATGCCTCGATTTTCATCATGCCGGATGTGGACAAGACCTTCCAAGAGGCGCATGGTTGCCTGGAGCCCGGCGGCAAGATTGCCTACTCGTTCTATCCGGAGCTTGAAAGCCCGGAGGGGCAGGATTTGTTGAAGGTCGCTTTCGACCGATTGGGCGAAAAACAACCGCGCTACAAGGTGGTTACCGATTACGACCGAGCCGGCGCGGCCCTTGAAAAAGTTTGCGGGAATATCACCCATTACCGCTGGGAGCGACCCCTGGATCTTGAATTTATCCGGGATTTTTTTTCTATTCCGGCCCAGTCTGCCAGTTTGTTTCCCGGTCTGGATTACGAAAACCGCGTGGAGAAAGTCAGCGCTCTGCTGGCGACCCTGGAAAGCGAGGCTGAAGCCGGCAGGATAGTCTGGCGGATGGCAGCAGGAGAAAAAGTTGTTTGACAACTTGCAACCACACGCAACTACGTGCAGCCATTCCAAGGGTGCCTTGATGCTTCCGCTTCAAGAACAAATTAGAATCAATTTTACAAACACCGTCTGATCATTTTCTTTCACGTGAAAGAAAACGAACCAATCAGGCGTCGCCCAACGGCTATGCCCGACAAGTAGAAAACGCCCGTAAGACGCGACCTTGCTGGCTGCCCTGCGCTTATTGGAAAGGGCTTTCAGCACAACTCGCTGCGTTCAGACAAGCACCTCGCCCAAAGCCGAATTATGGTCGCCCTTTCCTGCGATGCTCGGCGCGTCTTTAAGGGGATTAACACCATCTAGGTAAACCGAGCATTCCGTAGAAAGCCCGACCCCAAAAAAATACCCCCTGTAATCAGGGGTATTCCTTTCACGTGTATTTATATCGATTACGGTTGATTTAGCCTTCCAGCAGGCAGTCAATCTTACACATGATCTGGTCGTCTTCGTAATTGCTCAGATCAATGGTCTGGCGCGGGCAGGCGGCCGTGCAGACGCCGCAGCCCTGGCAGAGGGCTTCGTCTATCATGATTTCATGGCGGTCCTCGTCCCACAGGGGTACCTCGAAAGGACAGGCGCGGACACAGGTCAGGCATTTCACGCATTCATCCGTACCCACCTTGGCCGTGATAGCCGAAAGTTTGATCTCCGGCTTGGAAAGGAAGGTGACCGCCCGGGAGGCAGCCGCCTGGGCCTGTGAAATCGTTTCCGAAATCAGCTTGGGGCCGTGAGCCGTACCGCATAAGAAAATGCCGTCCGAGGGCATGTCCACCGGCCGCAGTTTTACGTGGGCCTCGATGAAGAAGTCGTCCGGGTTGCGATTGAGCTTCATGATATGGGATACCGCCGTAGTGTCCGCGGCGCGCAGGCCGGCACTAAGGACCAGCATGTCCGTATGGATTTCGATATCCTGCTTGAGGACGTGATCCTCAACCCGAACGATCACGCTATCGTCGGTCGCACTTACTGCCGGAGGCTGGGTCTGGTCGTAGCGGATGAAAATGACGCCTTTTTCACGGGCTTCGGTGTAGTAGTCTTCCAACAGTCCGTAAGTGCGGATATCCCGGTAGAGAATAAAGACCTGGATATGCGGGTTGCGCTTTTTGATCGCCAGGGCGTTTTTAATGGCATTCTGGCAGCAGATGCGCGAACAGTTTTCAAAATCTTCATTGCGGGAGCCCACGCACTGGATCATGGCTACTGTTGAAAGACCTTCCACGCCTTCTTTTTCCAGCCGGTCGCCGAATTCAACCTGGGTAACCACGCGGTCGTCCTCCGGGTAAAGATACTCCGTGGGCTGGTATTCCCCGGCTCCGGTGGAGACCACGATCACGCCGTGGTCGATCTGTTGGCGAGTTTGGTCGGGGCCGACGGCAATCTCGGTTTTAAAGTTGCCCTTGTAGCCGGAGAAGCCGTCTATCAAGCCGTGGGTGATGACATCGATGCCCGGGTGGGCTTCGACCGCACTGACTATATCCTTGAGGTAGGCCGGTACATCGGCGCCCTCGATGGTGTGATGCAGGTTGCGGGCAAAGCCGCCCAGGACGGCATCCTTTTCAACCAGCGACACCGGGAAACCCTGGCGCGCTATAGTGAGGGCCGCATTCATACCGGCTACGCCGCCCCCAATGACCAGGGCGCGCTTGTTAACCGGGATCGCCCGTTCCCCCAGCGGCTTCAGGGTGGAGGCCCGGGCCACGGCCATGGCCACGAGGTCCTTGGCCTTCTTGGTGGCCGCCTCCGGGTCATCCGAGTGGATCCATGAATTCTGGTTGCGGATATTGGCCATTTCAAACAGGTACTTGTTCAGGCCCACCGCCACCAGTGTATCCATAAAGATGGGTTCATGGGTTTTGGGCGTACACGCCGCCACCACCACGCGGTTGAGCTGGTGTTCCTCCATTACCTCCTTGATTTTGTCCTGGCTGTCCTGGCTGCAGGTAAACAGATTTTCGCCGGCATAGGCCACGCCCGGCAAGCCGGCGGCATAATCTTTTACGGCCGGGACATCCACCACACCGCCGATGTTGATGCCGCAATTGCATACGAAAACGCCGATACGCAAATCTTCGGCCATCACATCGCGTTCAGCGGGGAGGACGATTTCCTTCGTGTCCGTGTCGCGACCCTCTGCCAGCAGGGCGCCGGCGGTGCCTGCGGCGGCGCTTGCCTGGGTGACCGATTCCGGAATATCCTTGGGGCCCTGGAAAACACCGCAGGCATACACCCCGGGCCGTGAAGTCTCCACGGGGGCGAACGGCTGGCTGTCGAGAAAACGGTATTTGTCCACAGCGACCCCCAGCGTCTGGGCCAGTTCACCGGAAGATTCCGGGACCTGCAGGCCCACGGACAGGACCACCATGTTGAAAACTTCATCATGCATCTGGCCGCTGTCATCGGCAAAGCGAACAATCAGGTCGTCATTCTCCGGTGCGGGATTGATGGTATGCACCCGGGCTTTGACGAAGCGGACCCCTTCGCGCTCTTTGGCGCGCAGGTAGTAATTTTCGTAATCTTTTCCAAACGTGCGGATGTCCATGTTGAATACCGCGTAGTCCAGATCGCCTTCGGCATGCTCTTTGGCAATCATGGCATCTTTGATGGCATACATGCAGCAGACAGAAGAGCAGTAACCATTCCCGCAGCGGTTGGTATCCCGGGAGCCGATGCACTGGAGCCAGGCAATTTTCTGGGGCTCTTTTTCATCGGTGGGGCGTACCAGGTGTCCCATGGTCGGCCCGGAGGCACTGAGAATGCGTTCGAATTCGAGGCTGGTGACCACGTTGGGATTGACCTTGTACTGGTAGTGCTCGGCCAGTGGTGCGGGGTCATAGGGCTCGCTTCCGGTTGCGAGAATGACGGACCCGACGGTCAGGTCCCGTTCCACCGGCTGCTGGTCATGGTCGACGGCTTCGGCCAGGCAGACTTCCACGCACTGGTAACACTCGGAGCAGATCCCGCAGCGCAAGCAGCGGTCGGCTTCCTGTTTGGCTTCGTCCTCGTCGTAGCCGAAGGACACTTCCAAAAAGTTGCACTCCCGAGCCTCAGGATCGAGGCAGCGCACCGGAACCCGCTGCCGGTCGGTTTCGCCCGAGATGTCCGGTTTTTCAAACAGCCACTCTTCCTCCCGACCCTCAGTCAGGTCCAGGGAATTGATAAAGCGGTGGATGCTTTCGGCGGCGGTTTTCCCACAGGCCACCGCATCCACGACTGATTTGGGACCGTAGACGGCATCGCCGCCGGCAAACACCCAGTCCACGTTGGTCTGCAGGGTCACCGGGTCCGCCTGGAGGCCCCCGGGCGGCGTGACGGCCAATCCCTGGCTTTCGGCAAATCCAAGCTGGGCGCTCTGTCCGATGGAGATGATGACCGTATCGCCGAATATGGCTTCGCACTGGCTTTCATCATACTGGGGATTGAAACGGCCATCTTCATCGAATACGGCTGTGCAGGTTTTGAACTCCAAACCGGAGAACTTTTTGTTCTTGTCGATAAAAAACGCCTTGGGTCCGAAACTGTTTACAATTTTGATATCGCCTTCCAGGGCTTCCTCGATTTCATGCTCCCAGGCCGGCATTTCGTCGCGGGATTCCAGGCACACCAGGGTGACATTTTGGGCGCCTTTGCGCTTGGCGGTCAGGGCCACGTCGATGGCCACGTTCCCGCCACCGATGACCAGTACATCTTCGCCGATTTCAACCTCTTTGCCCATGGCGGCATCGCACAGAAAATCGACCCCCTGCAGCACACCTTCAGAATCTTCGTTTTCAACACCCAGTTTGCGGCCGCCGTGCAGACCGATTCCCAGAAAAACGGCGCTGAAACCGTCCTCTTTAAGGCTTTCCAGCGTAATATCAACACCAAAGGCTGTATTGGTTTTGATGGTTACACCCATTTTCTCGATAACGCTGACCTCCCGGGCCAGGATATCGCGGGGCAGGCGGTATTCGGGAATACCAAAGGCCATCATACCGCCGGCCACGGGCATTTTTTCAAAAACCGTGACCCGGTATCCCTGACGGGCCAGATAGCCGGCCGTGGTCAACCCGGCGGGGCCTGATCCAATAACGGCCACTTTTTCATCTCTTTGTTCGGACACATCCGGGATGATCAGTTCACCCTGGGCCAGTTCCCAATCAGCGAGGAAACGATGCAATTCACGAATGGCAATCGGCTGCTCCACATCGCCGCGCGTGCAGACGTCCTCACAGGGGTGGTGGCAGACCCGTCCGCAGACAGCCGGAAAAGGATGGTCATCCCTGAACAACTTGAGGGCCTCGGCATATTTGCCCTCATTGATCAGGGCTATATACCCCTGGATGCTCACGTGGGCCGGGCAGGTCGCCCGACAGGGGGCCACACTGCGCTTGGTGATGCCGTAGGCACCGGGGATGGCCTGGGGGTATTTCTTGAAAATGGCTTTCCGGTCATCCAGGTCCTGGTTGTATTCGTTGGGAATCGCGATGGGGCAGACTTTTTCGCAGTCCCCGCAGCTGGTACATTTGGACATGTCCACAAAACGCGGGTTTTCACGAATTTTGGCGGTAAACTGCCCGGGCTCACCTTCCAGGGCAAGCAGGTCCGTGTTGGTAAGCAGTTCGATATTCAGGTGCCGGCCGACCTCGACCAGTTTCGGTGAGATCACTCACATGGCACAATCGTTGGTGGGAAACGTCTTATCCAGCTGCGACATCAAGCCGCCAATGGCGGGTTCTTGCTCCACCAGGTAGACATAGTAACCAGATTCGGCCAGGTCCAGCGCGCTTTGCATGCCGGCAATCCCAGCCCCAACCACCATAACCGATCCGCTTGTCTTGTTGCTCATTGAGGTACCTCACTCATGTTGCCTTTAGCAGTTAGGGGGGCGAGGGGTCGTCGCGGGAGATCTGCGGCAGGAAAGAGAGGGGTGGTTCCGATCGAAACGTACCCATCGCACCCAGGAGTCAGAAAACCAGTTCAACAGGTGTCTGAGAAATTACTGTGTATCAAATCCAGGTTGGAAGTGTCAATTGGGTGTTGCGGCCTATCATCGCAAAATGTTTCCGGCTATCCGGGTGTCAGTCTTGTTTGGATCGAGTGGATCTGGAAGGGAAACTGCCCTGTTTCGCGGTCGGACAGGTAGCAGCGCAGGGTTTTTTCGATTACGGGAAAGGCGATCTCATCCCAGGGAATGCTTTCAGCTGCAAACAGGCGTACGTCCACACTCTCCCGGGTGGGGTGGAAGGCAGGCTCCGCCAGGTGCGACCGGAACATCAGGTAGATCTGGTTGATATGAACGATATCGAACAGCAGGTAGGGTTCCAGCGAATCGATCCGGGCCCCTGTTTCCTCCATCGTTTCACGGCGGGCACCGTCTGCAACGGATTCCCCGTTTTCCAGATACCCGGCCGGAAGGGTCCACTTGCCCCTGCGCGGTTCGATATCCCGCAGGCACAGCAGAATCTCGTTTTGCCAGATGGGAATAGAACCGACTACCAGCCGGGGATTCTGGTAATGAATCAGGTTGCAGCTGGGACAGACATAGCGCAACCGATCATCGTCCGGCGGGATAATGTGTTTTACCGGGGCTGCACAGTGTGAGCAGTAGTTCATACGTCGACTTTCAAATTTCCATACGGGTGACCGCTATCCCGCCGTTGAAACAGACATCCACATCACTGCCGCTTTTGTGGGGGCGGTCATGGATATTACCGTCATAGTGGTACCAATCTCCCTTTTTTACAAAGCGATAAGCGTGCGCATGGCGGTCCCTTGGACATACCTCCCAGGGGATATCACCGTCCTGCGGCAATGGGCTGGGCAGGTTCATGTTCCAGAATTGCCCCGGGTCCAGGACATGCTCAATAATGGCGGCCAGTACCCGGGCGGTATGGTTTTGGGCAGCATCCCAGTCAACGGTTTGTCCCGGAGCCACGTACTGGGAGACTGCCAGGGAGCGGGTCCCCAAAATTGCGGCTTCCCGGGCGGCCGCCACTGTACCGGATTGGTAGACATCATTTCCCAGGTTGGCACCGGGATTGATACCGGCCAGGACCCAATCCGCATCCGGGGCCAGGCTTTTCAGGGCCAGGCGGGTGCAGTCGGCTGGAGAACCGTGAACAATATAACGGTCAGTCTCCGTCTGTTCGACACGCAGCGGTTCTTTTACCGTTACCCGGTGACTGACGAATGAATGGGGTTCTTTGGGCGCGGCCACAATGGCAGTTCCCATGGTTTGCGCGGCTTTCACCAGGGACTCCAGTCCGGGTTCACCGTAACCATCGTCGTTCGTGATGATAAATTTCAAAAGTTTAAAATTCCCAGGAGTTCGGGTGCCGGGGGTTCAAGTTAGATTCGTGGAATGCACATCCTATGCAGGAACCCATAAGCACTTGTGAAATGTTTTCTGTAACGATTCTTTCAATACAACTGCTGTCGGGAATGAAGCAAGTAGTTTTTGCCTGGAACCCGTACCGGGGCTCTGGGCCGGGAGGCTTGCCGCGTCACGCCCCGCGTGGACATTAACGCCAAGAGGTATTATAATCCTGTCATTGTCTATAACCTATCGAAAAACGGACTCTGGTTCAAAATCCGGTCTTGGCTCTATGAGCTGCGCCCGACAAGAAGACGTTTTTGAATAGGGTTACAGTTGGTTCCTCCACCTTGCAAAGGAGTGACAAATGGCTTCTACCCTTCCAGACCCGCCGCAGGATGTGCCCATCGATGAACTGGAATTGCGGGAGTGGCTCGAATCACTGGATTACGTCATTGGGCAGGACGACCCCGCAAGGGTTATCCGGCTGCTACAAGAGCTACAGGAGCGCGCCCATGCCCATGGCATCAAGCTGCCTTTCAGTGCGCAGACACCCTTCGTCAATACCATTCCGGCACACGAGCAGCCGGTTTACGGCGGAAGCCGGGAAATCGAAAGACGCATCAAAAGCATTATCCGCTGGAATGCCATGGCAATGGTGGTCCGGGCCAACCGGGTCGAAAACGGCATCGGGGGGCACATTTCCACGTTTGCCTCCCTCGCAACGCTGTACGAGGTTGGGTTCAATCATTTCTTCAAAGGTCCCGAGGCACCCAATGGGGGCGACCAGGTTTACTTCCAGGGGCATGCGGCGCCGGGCAATTATGCCCGGGCATTTATAGAAGGGCGGCTGACTGTTGAAGACCTGAAAAACTTCCGGCATGAAGTCCATCCCGGGGGCGGCCTGCCCTCCTACCCCCACCCATGGCTGATGCCGGAGTTCTGGCAGTTTGCCACCGTGTCCATGGGGTTGGGGCCGATTATGGCGATCTACCAGGCCCGTTTTAACCGCTACCTTGAAAACCGGGGACTCAAATCACCTTCCGATGCCAAGGTCTGGTACTTCATGGGTGACGGCGAATCCGATGAACCTGAATCGCTGGGGGCCATTTCCCTGGCTGCCCGCGAAAGACTGGACAACCTCATTTTTGTCATCAACTGCAACCTGCAGCGCCTGGACGGTCCGGTGCGGGGCAACGGCAGCATCATTCAGGAACTGGAAACCGTCTTTCGCGGGGCTGGCTGGAATGTAATCAAGGTCATCTGGGGCGGTGAGTGGGATGCCCTGTTGGCGCGCGATCATGACGGTCTGCTGGTCAGGCGTATGGGGGAAGATGTGGACGGCGAACGGCAGAATTACGTCGTTCGCGGCGGCAAATATGTGCGTGAACATTTCTTCGGGCGCTACCCCCAGCTCCTGGAGATGGTATCCCATCTTTCCGACGAACAACTTTGGCGGCTGCGGCTGGGCGGTCACGATCCCGAAAAAGTTTATGCGGCCTACCAGGCTGCGGTCAATCACACCGGCACCCCGACCGTTATCCTGGCCCGCACCATCAAGGGGTACGGCCTGGGCGAAGCAGGAGAAGGCAAGAATATCACCCACCAGCAGAAAAAGCTGAACGAAGACGAACTCAAGGAATTCCGCACCCGATTCGGTATTCCGATTTCAGATGAAGAAATAGATACGGTGCCGTTCTACCGTCCGGCGGAAGACAGCCCGGAAAGCCAATACCTGCGGGCACAGCGTGAAAAGCTGGGCGGTTTCCTCCCGTCACGCGCAGTAAAAGCCGGGCCGCTGGGGCCGCCCGACCCGGCCCTGTTCGCAGAGTTTCGCGAGGGTACGGGTGAACGGGAAGTGACCACCACCATGGTGTTCGTGCGCCTGATTTCAAAGTTTCTGCGGGATAAAACCATGGGCCCCCTGGTCGTACCTATTGTGCCGGATGAATCACGCACATTCGGCATGGAGGCCCTGTTCCGGCAGGTAGGCATTTATGCCAGCGGGGGGCAGGTATACGAACCGGTGGACCGGGAGAACCTTTTATACTACAAGGAAGCCCAGGATGGGCAAATCCTTGAAGAGGGGATTACCGAGGCGGGCTCGATGGCCTCGTTTATTGCCGCCGGCACCGCGTATGCCACCCACGGCATTAACACCATTCCCTTTTACATCTACTACTCGATGTTTGGGCTGCAGCGGGTCGGCGACTTGATCTGGGCCGCCGCCGATATGCGGGCCAAGGGATTTCTCATCGGCGCTACGGCCGGCCGCACGACCCTGGCTGGAGAGGGCCTGCAGCACCAGGACGGTAACAGCCATCTGCTGGCTTATCCCTACCCGACCCTGCAGGCATACGATCCGGCCTTTGCCTATGAACTGGCCATTATCATCCAGGAGGGCTTGACCCGGATGTATGTGAACCAGGAAGACCTTTTTTATTATATTACAGTGACCAATGAAAATTATCCGCAGCCCGTGATGCCGGAAGGCGTAGAAGAGGGCATTACCCGCGGCCTCTACCTTTTCAGCACTGTGGGAGGCAGCCGGGCGGAGGCGACCGTACAACTTTTTGGCAGCGGGGCCATTTTGAACCAGGTCCTGGCGGCCGCCCACCTGCTGGCCGAAAAATATCATCTGGTCGCAAATGTCTGGAGCGCGACATCCTATAAAGCTCTGCATCAGGATGCGCTCGCATGCGAGCGC
>Ga0126327_10000207_pt1 | contig 14522 bp, 12 predicted proteins | sample InaspJWI30metaG_FD_101392 | JGI IMG/M metagenome (GOLD analysis project Ga0126327, IMG submission 101392) | Marine gutless worms symbiont microbial communities from Oahu, Hawaii - Inanidrilus sp. 1 OAHU.JWI-30 metaG | ecosystem: Host-associated > Annelida > Digestive system > Unclassified... | reverse complement strand
GGCCGGCGCCGGCCCATTGACTGGACAGGTCATACAAACGGGCCGAGGGTGCCCCGATTTCGGGTGTAAAATAGTGCGAGTACCAGGATATCTTCATTGTTCCAGTGACACACCTTCTTGGTTAAAATGCAGGTTCGTAAGGCGGCCCGCGCCGCCAAGGGACATGACCACTTCCGTGTGACGGTTTTCCAGCCGATCTATTTCAGCCGGCCGGCCAATGGCAATCACGTAACCGAAGAGCAGGCGCCTGCTGCCGTGCTGTAAAAGTGTCAGCACCCAGTTGGGCTGACGAACCCCGAATTCCGACGAATACCATCCCTGGGGCTGCGGGTCCGCCCTACCCTTCACAAGCGTCTCCGTGTGAAAACCCCAGGGGGTCACCCACACATCGGTATCGAGACCCTCGATCCGCCAGGCACTCTCCCTATCCTTTGCAAACTGCAGGTCAGGGTGCAGGTGCAAGTAAGAGGCGGCGTCCACCGGGCCGCCGTTGGCGGAGACCATGTCTAAAACGATCCAGCAGCCCGGCAGCATCGCAATGGTGCGCACATGCTCGGCGTTCTGGGGCAATCGACCGTATCCGTCGTGGCCGGCCCTGACCCACTGGACCCCATTATCCAGGGACCAGCCTGGCTGAAGGGGCCGGGCTCTGCGCGCCACCCTGAAACTGCCATATACTTCCGACTGGTTCCGGTCTTCGAGGGCTACTGTATTGTGGGCGCGAGTGGATCGAAAGTAATCCCGCCAGGTTCCGGGAGCATACTCAAAAACGCCCGAATCCACCAGCACCGGGCGGTCGCCGATATACAATTCAAATGAAAGCATATCGGCGTGGGCGTGGGCCGGCAGATAATCGGGGCAAGGTTTGCCAATGTCCACGACCAGGGCATCCCGGCCCTGATTTTGCCGCATCACGGCAAACCCGCTGCTGGCAAGCATACTGGAACGGCTCTGTGTTTTATGCAGCAGCCAGTTTGCATAACGGCCCTGCTCCGCCTTGTCAAAGCGCAGCAGCGTGTACAGGCCGAGGTCCGGGGTCACCTTATAGGCCGGATCCTGAAGGTAGAGCGCTCCTGATGCCAGGATATCCAGGCAAGCAACACCGGGCGGCCCGCTGCCGCTGGTGTCTTTGATACCGGGCAGGTTACCACCGGGCATCATGATTTCCAGCAACCACTCCAGCATGCGGCGCACGGAGCCGTCCAGCCAATCGTATGAAATCGATCGATTCCGCCTCAAAAAAAGGCCGATATCAAGCAAGTCGGCGAGGACATCGACATGGTAGCCGGGGGTTCTTTCAAAGTGACCGCCATCGGTCAGCACCTGCTCGGCACATTCGCTTTCCAGCCAGCCGACGGCCAAATTGAAATAGTGCTCGGCCCTGGTATCGCGCAGGGCCAGGCTGTAGAAAATCAAGGCCTTCAGGTTTTTCAGCAGGTGATTGCCGCGCACATCGAATTCCAGGTCACGGCTGAGGTAACCGGCCTGTCGGGCCAGACTGTGTGTCGATACCTCTGAAAATTCGGGGTCTGAAGCCAGATAGTCGCGAAATCCATGCAGGGCATGAATCCAGTTCACGATTCGCAGTGAAATGTTATACGGATGCCAGCCGTCCCCGCGCAAAGGCGGGTTGGCCTGTATCCAGGAATGTGCGAGCGCTTTAAACTGCTCGTATCCGGAATTTGATCCAGTGGCCTTCGTATGTAGCAGCAGATCCTGGACGAAACTGAAATAGTGCAGCTGATAGCGCCACAACTGGTTCACCGCACCAGAGTGCCAGTCAACCCGTCCGCCCGGGAATGTATGCGAGCAGTTCAGGAAATGAAATGTCCGGGCGGCCATATCCTGAACGATGATCGCATTGTCTGCCAGGACGGCCTGCATCGACCTGTCTTCAACTGAAATCCGGTTGGTTGCCAGCAGCGGCCGGAACCTGGCGGCCGCAGCCCTGTCAGCCGCAGCCAATTTGCGGCCCAAGGGACCGGCCCTTTGGATGATTTTACGGCGCAGCCGCCAGAAAATCTGTTTGGCGGTTAGAAACCGTAATGTCCAGAGGACCTTGCGTGGCTGCAGAACGTGAAAAGACATGCTGTTGGATTGGTGTGTGTAGCCAGTAGTTGGGGACGGTAGAGCCCCCGCGACTAAGCGAGTTTCTCGGCCAAGATGGCGGCAATTCGGCGGGCGGCGCGGCCGTCCCAGAGGTCCGGGACCCCGGCCGGCTCTGGTCCGCGCGATAAAATCACCAGGACTTCCTCGATTAGCCTCCGGGGGTCTGAACCAACCAGCACGTTGGTGCCTTCCGTGAGCGTTACCGGCCGCTCCGTATTCTCCCGCAGGGTCAGACAGGGAACGCCCAGGTAAGTGGTTTCCTCCTGAACGCCGCCGGAGTCCGTAATCACCAGGGAGGCCCTGCTCTGGAGCGAAAGAAATTCCAGATAGCCCAGCGGGTCGACAATGTGCAGCCCGTCATCCATACGGCCGGAAGCGACCGCAGCCATATTGGCCCGCGTACGTGGATGCACCGGGAACAACAGGGGAATCTTCCTGCTGATCTCGGCAAGTGCCGACAGGATACCCGCGAGCATCTGCGGGTCGTCCACATTGGAAGGCCGATGGAGGGTTACCAAACCGTATGACGCCCGGGCCAGGTCGGGCAGAGGGTCCAGCTGCCTGGCACGCGGCAGCAGCCGCACCAGGGTGTCGATCATAACATTGCCCACCCGAAAGATCTTTTCAGGTGCGATATTCTCTTTGGCTAGGTTGTCGTCGCCATCCTTCGATGGTGTAAAGAGATAGTCGGAAAGCTGATCCGTAACCAGACGGTTGATCTCTTCGGGCATCGTTCGATCCCGTGACCGTAGCCCGGCTTCAACATGGGCGACCGACACCTGCAATTTTGCACAGACCAGCGCAGCGGCCATGGTAGAATTGACATCCCCATAGACGAGAACCAGGTCCGGGGATTCGTCCAGTACAACTTTTTCCAGGCCTTCCATGATGGCCGCCGTCTGCACGGCATGGTTTGCGGAGCCAACTTCCAGATTGATATCCGGAACCGGTATGTTCAATTGTTCAAAGAATACGGCGGACATGCGCTTGTCGTAGTGCTGCCCGGTATGAACAATTTTCTGTCTGAAAGGCGTGTCTGCGCTCAGGGCGGCATGCACGGGGGCCATTTTCATGAAGTTGGGGCGTGCACCGACCACGTGAAGGAGTTTTCTCATAACGGCTGCATTACCTTTATATCCGGGTTGGCCAGTAGACCGTCTGAAAGGGCCTCTATTTTTCCAGGGTGATGATGCACATTCCGCCGAGCCAATCCCCGAGGCGGGAGTAATTGACGAACAACTCGTCGAATACATAACATCCGATCATACCGATACGCACGACTGTACCAAGTGCGCCCTGGAAAAGATAGTGTTCCGGTTCGGCTTGTGTAAAACAGAAACGCTTTGCCATGTAGGCCAGATGAAATCCGTTTATCGAGCAAGTCCGGAAATCCTGGAAGCGTGCTTTGATCAAGTCGGAATCAAGGTTGATATCCCCGAGGTCCGTACCGCCGATACTCTTTTTGAGTATCCAGCGCCAGACCGGCCCATTGCCGAGGTTCTCCAAAAACAGCGCGCGTCCGCCCGGGCGCAGGACGCGTTGTATCTCCCGGGCGGTATGGGGATACTTGAGCACATGGTGTAGGACGCCTTTCCCGGCAATCAGGCCGAACTGGTTGTCTTCGTACTGCAGTTGCTGCGCATTCATCGCATTTAGATGAATCCGATCGCTTAGCCCCGATTTAGCAGCCAGTTCCCGTCCCACTTCTATTCCCCGGACAGACAGATCGAAACCGTGTACTTCACGACAGCCTTTCAGGGCCAGATAGCAGGCAAAATCACCAATACCGCAGGCATAATCGAGCACGGGATAGCCTTGCCGGGCAATGTTCTGCAGATAGGGCTCCAGGGCACCGGCAAACCGCGCGATCTCTTCCGAGTAGAGGCCCCAGCGCTTTGACCAGGGATAGGCCATTTTGCGTCTATAAGACGAAAGTGTAACAGGGCCGGTGGTACGACGCCCGACTTCTGCATAAAGCTCATTGTGCTCGGCCTGTTCGGCCTCCAGCATTTCTTCGAAATGATGTGTTTGTTGTTCAGAATGCATAGTAGGTATAGTTGCTCACTTGGGATAAGAAGATAGCTTCAATAGAAATTACGTCTGTTCATGAATAAATTCGATCCAATAGTTCAAATAAAGCAATTGCCAGAGTTTGTAGGTGTGATTCGCCTGTCCCGTGAAATGGGTATCAATCAGATTGGCGATAGGGGTTTTATGCAGGAAGCGACTGAGATGTCCATTCAAAATTATAGTTTGCAAACGGTCCTTTCCCAGCAGCTGCATCATACTGTCCAAAGGCGGATTAAACCCCGTCTTGCGGCGATAAACCAGGTTATGCGGCAGGACACTGGTCAACATCTCCTTGAGCACTTTTTTGAGGCAGCCCAGCCCGATCAAGCGACCGGTCGGCTCATGTATTGTTTTGGAGAGGATGTCTTTGGTTACAAGTGGAACACGCAATTCAATGCTGTTAGCCATACTCGCTTTATCACTCACAATAAAATTATGCGCCAGGAATCCATACAGGTCCAGATACATGGCCTTTTTGGTATTTTCCAGACTTTGGGCCGGCTTGAGCAATCTTTCGGTCTTCTTGCCGTATACGCTAATCGTCTCCGGGCTCCTGACCAGCTCCTGAATTTCCTTCGAACTAAAATAACCGATCAGGTGCGAATAGCCAATTGCAAAATCACTGGCCCGGGAAAAGGATAGCAGCCGGTCAATTTTTTTTGACAGGGAGGGGATTTTGCGCAGCACGGGCCCGGCAAGCTTTATAAAAGGAGTAAGCCATCGCAGCAGCACACGGTAGCGAACCGCCAGATAGCGTGGATAACCCAGAAACACCTCGTCGGCGCCCATTCCGCTTAGAATGACCTTGTTGCCTTTAGCCCGGGCACGTTCGGACAACAGGTGCGCGGGGTAATAAGTGAAATCGGAAATGGGCTCTTCAATACCGCGGCAAATGCTGCGAATTTGCGCCAGTATTTCTCCGGCATCTTGCTGCTTTAGCTGCAGCTCCTCCACTTCAAGGTCCAGGCCAAGTATTTCCGCAATCTTTGAGCCAAACGCGAAATCATCTTGCAATCCGGCTGCGGCCATTTCATTGTCAGCATATTTAACGGTCAGCGATGTCATCCGGTCCCGCAATTGAGCTGCGATTATCGTAGAATCGATACCACCACTGAAAAACAGTGCTATGGGGACTTCGCTAAGTGCTTGCAGCTCAATGGCCTCATGCACCAGTTCCTTAACGGTATTTGCGGGGGGCTGCGATTCCACGGCATTGTAATAAACTTCAACTTGTGTTTCACCGGTTTCCAAATCGAATGTCAAGCTGTGTCCGGGTGGGATCTTATATATACCCTCCAGCCCGCATTCTGGCTCATATATCCAGCCGTTGAACAGAAATTCGGTAATTCCTGCGGTAGAAATCTTGCGCGGGACATCGTCAAACTCGAACAGCACTTTAATTTCGGATGCAAAATAGAATGTCTGCCGCGTTCGATTCGTGTGGTAGTAAAAGGGTTTTATCCCCAGGTGATCACGTGCGCAAAACAGTTTTCCGCGAACCAGGTCCAGCAAAGCAAAGGCGAATATACCATCGAGTTGTTTTAAGGCTGCCTTGCCAAAGTGGGCATACATGGCAATGAGCACTTCTGTGTCACTGTTTGTTCTAAAATGGACACCCTTTTCTTCCAGGTGGCTGCGCAGCTCCCGGTGGTTGTAAATCTCTCCATTGTAAATCACTGCATAACGCCCATCAGCAGAATGGAAAGGCTGGTGGGCTTCGGCGCTGAGATCGACGATACTAAGCCGGGTATGTCCAAAACCGATTTTTCTGTTGCACCTCGAGAAAGTTTCCATAGCTGCATTGTCGGGCCCCCTGTGCGGTAAAGCCGCCACTTGCTTTTTCAGCGATAGTTCTCGTTTATTTACATAGCCAACAATGCCGCACATATTTCAAGCTTTCACAAGATAATCAAACTTCGGGAAATTAAGTCGGGCGTTTCACCCGAAGGCATGTCCCGGTTTGTTCTCTGCGTTTATCCTTACAGTCAATAGCCTTCGGTACAGGCTAAATTTAGTTTATCGCTGCCGCAGGCCCAAACACATTTACAGCGCCTAATGTAAGCCCTATTGCCAGCGCAAATTTGTGCGTTACCTTTGAGTCGAATCTGGTAGTGCGCAACGAGCAGATAATGTGCGCAGGGTCGTCTCAATTATCGGATAACCGTCTTCAGGGGCGGAGAACATATCCGCCCGATCTGTGCTCTGCGTCTTGAGTCGGTGTGCCGTTTCAATAATTAGGTCTTTCAGGCCAGCAAGATTCCCGGGGGCGTACGTGCGGACAGTCTTAGGACGAGGGCAGACATCAGTGGCCACCACAGGTGTGCCGGCATGCAGCGCTTCTGTTACGCAGAGTCCGTATGAATCAACTTCCGAAGGCCGTACAAACAGATCTATAAAGGTGTAAAAGCCTGCCATTTCTTCGTGAGGCAAGTCCTCATAAATTTTTACGTTTAGGCGGGAACTGTTTGCAGCAGAGACAAGCTGCAGGATTTGATTACGATAAGCACTGTCAAGCACCCCAGTAGCAACTATTAGATACAAGTTGAAACGGGTTTGTGCCTGAGCAGCGCACACCGACCGCAAAACATGAATTGCGTCTTCGAGCCGGTACATGGGGTCCCACTGCCCTACAACCCCGACCTTCAAGGTCCCGGAGTAGTCTTCCTCGTTATCAAATCGCCGTGGTGGTGCCGACCGTTTATCAGCAATATACGGGCTGGCCGCCGTTACGGTCTGGGACAAGTTAAAGGTATGGCGCAGCTTTATACATTGCGCCGGATTCATCACAATAATCCCATCCGCAATTTTAAAATAGTACTTATGGAGATAGAAAAGACCCTTTTTACTCCTGATTTCCTCGATATAATCGCCGGCGTGAATTGATAGCACAATTTTCGCCTTTAACAGTTTTAGAAATGGGGCGCAGACAAGAAATGGAACAGCATTATAGGATGTATGAAAATGAAAGATGCGAACTCCCTGCGCAGCGGCGGTAAGCGTCCTGGATAAAATTTTCAGCAGCGATAGGCCCCACAGGAACGGAGACTGGTCTTTGGGATCGAAATCAGTTGGGATCCGTTTAATTGCCCACCCATTTTCTGACAATCTGTTGCTCAATAGTTCAGAATGGATTGACACGCCGCCTATAAGCGGTGGGAATGGTGCGACAATTGCCGCGCGCGGGCAGGGCTGTTCGGGATTGATCACAGTTTAGTCCAGTTTTGTAAAAAAGAAAAAGTCCGATATAGAACTGGTCTCCGGATCCCCAGTAAAAGGAAATTTATTCTTGATTGTATTTGTTAACTGCCAATCCTCTAATTTATCTGTCCAATCAGTGAATCTTCTCGCCCGCACATGTGGGAACGGGATGGGGAGCTCCTGATTGACAGAATAGATAATCACATATCGACTGGCACTTGAGAACAAGTGGGTCATATAGTGATGGAAGATTTGGTCTTCAACCAGGTGGTATAGAACATCCAGCGACAGGGCAACCTGCGCTTTAAAAAACCCGTGATTATCCACGAACGAGTCTGGATGATAAAGGTAAAAGCTTTTACTCGTATCAGCTCCGTGCTTCTCCTTGCACAGCGCGATTGCTTCAGCGGAGACATCCAGGCCGATATATGAGGGACATTCCAGATACTGCAATTGATTCCCATCACCGCACCCAAACTCGATAGCCGATTGAATACTGTTCTGGCTGAAAAAATCGTTTAGAACGGCAGCTTTAAAATTCGCTAGACGTCCATAGCTGCCCGGGCCGGAATTCCCCCCCCGGGCGTAAAGCTCCCTCCAGTAGGTTGCAGAATCGGTAAACAGCCGCTTTTCAACCAGCGCGGAAAGCCGAATCATATTCTGATTCAATATCGGGACTGACCTGAAAACCTCACGTACGTTTCTGGTTATGCGCGCCGCCCTTAGTTTTGAGAGAATTTTGTTCATTTTTTCTATGCCCGCCCTTAAGGGTCCATCATAAGACGATCAATATCAACTTGCCAGATAACAGCCATCACTGAATAAATGACGCCCTCTATTTGTCCAAGCGCGTTTTTTATACCACTGCGATCTTGCCGATAGATGTTAAGTACCAAAGTCGCCATGGCCAGAGATGCCAGCATCCACAAGCACGCCACTTTGGATAGATTCCTGTTTTTTAGTACAAAGCGGGTCCTTGCCAAGGTGACCTGCCGCCCCCGATACCTATGGACACTATCCGGAGGTGCCTGGTCATATACATGCTCATGCCGCACTTTCGCGCCAGCACAGACATAAAGCGGATATTTTTGCCCAATTGGATAACTGTAGTTGAGATCTTCACCGATAGCCCACTTTGTAGGCATGTATTCATTTGGATAAATCTCCAGGATTTCTTTCCGCCAAATTGTATATCCCCCCCCGAGCCACTGGCTGCGGGTGTCAAAGGTCAAGCCGTGAATACCGCTGTTGCTGCCTGATATAATCACAGCGCCGTGTTTTCTAGAATCAGCCAGCATAATACCCATTAAATGGGAATATTGATGACGACCTGCGTTGATAATATTGAAACCGATACCGGCAGTATCCGGCTCAACTCGATTCCAACAGTCGATCATGGCCTCGATGGCATCAGGCTCAAGCACCAGATCGTCATCAAGAAATCCGACAAGGTCTTCTTGGTTCCTCAAATTAGAGATACCTAAATTTCGCTGTCGGATTTGTCCTGGTGGAATACAGCGATAGTATGAGATGGTCAGGTGATCTTTAAACTCAGACACTATATGGTCAACCCTTTCCCCGCCATCTATCACCAAAACCCGGCTACACTTAACACTTTGTCCAGAAATACTGTCTAGTAATGTATGTAGTTTATCAGGCCTGTCTTTAGTTGGTATCAGCAATGCGAGCTGATCACCCCGTATTTTCCCTCTTTAACTTTCATTCAAAGCTTTCTAATGAGCATGCTATACCCTGGAATTTACATAACGTTTAATATAGATCAACTTCGCGTGAATAAGGACGAGTTCAAATAGACTACGGATCACTATTTCATAAGCTGAATAGATAGGTCTCAGTTGACTATCGTCAGGTTCACGCCCATTTAACTGTTTGCAGCCTGAAGCATTACATCAATGGCACTGGTTTTCAGTGGTTTCACATAGGCATTGCAGTACTTAACAGCCTCGCGCCACTCATTATGGGTGGAATCATTCGTTGACTGCTCCGTCGCTATCACCTCAATAGCACCCGTGACAGAAGACACGCGTTTACGCCATACGGTCATGGCATACATTGGGTCGATATCGATACCGTCACCAACATCGATATAAATTGGGCGCAAACCATTCAATATCGCGTAAATTACTGTGGATGACCCCCTGTATAGCAGGATACCGCACCTTCGATAGTCATCATCGATGTTTTTCCTGCTGCTAATCAGGACATTTTGATATCTGGCAATCTTATCCCTAAGACTTCGGTTCAAGCGTTCCACAGGAAATACAGGGTGGCATCTAATGATAAACCTGATATGCGGCATACGCACGGCACACTGCAACGCAAAACCAATCAGGATGTCGGACTCTTCAGAAAGACCTTCAGGCAATACCAGCACGTCGCGGTTATTGACTGAATACCGGCCTTCCATATTGTCCTCTAACCGCCTGTGAGTTCCATATACGACACTACGAACACCTGACGCTGCCAGGGCTTTCTTGATCTCGCTGTTGGTGATATCGCCTAAAGACAACACCATATTCGGATCGAAATCACCATTTGGGCTCAATAGCCGTCTAACAGCATGTGACCCTTTCCGTAACACAGTGTGTTGGTACCCTACGCAATATACTTTTCGAGATGATAGCCTGGCGGCTTTCCAGGCCAGCCGTTCCCAGGCGTGTCCTTCGTAAAGAGTCATCACCAAGCGAGGTTGGACAATCTTGCACAGAGCGTGAATTTGTCGAAACAGGCGTATGTTTTTTAGCGCTCTCCGCATGGTTGCCGGTTTCGAGGCGGCTTGAAGCATCGAGCGTTTGAGTGAGGCCGGTAATCGAGCTGCCGCAACCAGCATCCGTAATGATTCCATCAAGATCGTAATTAAGCTCGCGCATTCCCCCAAAAAACTAGCTGCGTCCGGCAGTACTACCCTAAAAGGATTTACTTTTGCAGCAGTATCAAGGGGCAGCAAGTGATACGGGGTACCGCTGAGGTTTACAAGGAGTAGTATCGGTTGGATTCCTCTATCTTCAAGATACCGCTGCAAGGAGCCGAAGTAAAAATCCTCAGCCTGTTTAAGATGGGCAGTGTTAGTCAAGACAGAAACTATCACAGCTTCCCCGGCCGGGATATTTTGCCCTTTGGCTCGCCTGATTGATCTGAGTGCCCGCACTGCCAGGTCTATCCACGAACCGATGCGCTTCTCCGCGCGCTTATCGCCGGCAGTCACCCTTTGCCCATACAATTGAGTATCTTCAAAAAGAGAACGCTGCAGTGCCGTATGAACCGGGTGCTCGCTTAAAATATGAAAGATGGGGTTTGCGGCTGTGGCGATTCTCAAGTGGGGGCTTTGCAGAACCGAATCCGCCAACCGGCAACACTCCTGATAGGTTTCGTAATTCACTATTTTTGTATACTGACGATTTAGGAGGGGGGATTATAAACGGTGTCGGTACTGGCGAGACTTACCGCATTTGCCTCGTCGTAAAGATCCCGATGGTACGATTAAGCGGATATGGATTGGGACGTTTTGACCTTAACCAGCCGATGTATAATCGGACCATCGTAGTAGTTGATTATTGGAAGACGCAATCCTAAAAAGGTTGGGCCTCTGGCTGCCCGGTAAAACGCAAAAAAATATTGGTACCATGGACAAAACTCGTCAACCACGGCAACATCCCCCTGTTCCCAGGGATATTGCATAACTTGGGTAATCTCACCGTCAGGCAAGATTTTCTTTGCTCGATTGCAGCAATAAAATAACCCTTCAGGGTTAAGTGTTGTTCGAATCAAATGAAAGTAGCTGGCAATGGTATCATTGGTCATTTCCTGCATGGACGCAACATTGACAACAAGATCGAATTTATGGTGCAGCAAGAGTTCCTGGCTCCCGGCCGGGCAATACAGAAAATCATAATCGCCACCTTCGGCGTACTCCTCGGCAAACCGGTGACGGCAGTCTGAAAACACTTTTCCACAGTTGATGGCTTGAACCAGCAGCGTTTGATCTAAATCTATCAAGGCAACAGCGCTTTGCGGCCAGAAGGTTTTGAAAAGAGCTGCAAGGACACCATAACCGTCTCCAATTATAAGAATTCTGGGCTGCCGTTGTAAACCTTTGAAGTGCGGTGCCAGGAGCGCCAGCGTACAAGCTTGTCGGAAAACATCCAGGGTCGGATCCAGGTCAATTCGTTTGCAGATGGATTTTGCCTATTTGTAGGCTCGCAGCAAATTTCTTCGATTTGGCAGTCTTGCCAGATAGCTGAACACACAGGCAAGATCGATGGCTTTGTGCAGACGCGATGCCCACTGGCAGGCTCCAAATCCCAATCCGTCGACGCTTACCACCTTTCCATCACGATCTGTCTGGATTTTAAAATGTTTTAAATAGTATTGCCAATGTGAAGAAACATGTGGGGAGCCTGCGCCTACCTTATGCTGCCTGGTAAGGTTTTCATAAATCTTTTGAGGGACATCATTATACATTGTTAAGCCTGTCATGAAATGTAATGAATCCTGGCCCAAAGGACCAGGCTCTTGATTACCCCTGCAAGGGGCGTGCATCCAGAAAACGCATCCAGGGCGTGGCCGGATTCAGGGGATTAGGTCGAAGACTGAAGGCTGAAGAAAACTTTTAGCCTGTAAGTTATAATGTCTTTTACGGCTTAGCCAAAGCGCTATGACTCGGTCTCAAGACCGGGTTTTAAATGACGGAATAAAACTTACGAGAATTGAAAAGCAGGGTGTGCAAGGGCCAATCCTGCCCAAATAGGCTTATGCCGAGCATAACGACCAAAGATAGAAGGCGTTCCCTTTCGGTGTGCCTGCGCTTTATTGCGGCAGCACACCACAGTCAACATTGATACACTGACCTGTAATGGCACTTGCTTGATCTGAAGCTAAAAACAAGGCTGCCTGACCAACCTCTTCCCCTGTCGGCAAGCGCATCAATGCCGACTGGGCGGAGGTGAATGATTTCAAAAACGCATCAACATCGGATCCGCCCGGTGGGGCATATTGTTCATGCAGCGCGTCCATAAGCCCTTCAGTTCGAACAAACACCGGGCACAACGCATTGACGCGAATGTTGACCGGCCCGAGTTCCTTGGCCAGTGCCTGGGTAATGCCGTTAATTCCAAACTTCGAGGCACAATATGCAGAATTATTGGCGCTGCCCCGTTTTCCAGCAAGACTTGAAATGTTAATGATGCATCCGCCCGAGATCATTTTACCGGCAGCCGCCTGGCAGCCAAACATGACCCCCTTTAGGTTGGTATCGAGCATATCATCCCAGAAGGATTCATCAATGGAGGCCAGTGCTCTCCAGGCGGAATAACCGGCGTTGTTGATCCACACATCCAGAGCACCGGTTTCCTTGACTGCAATGTCTGCCAGCTTTCGCAGCGCTTCGGGTCGACGCACATCGACGGTGACAAATCGCGCTCTTTCTCCAAGCGTACCGGCAAACCCGTTATCCTCCCGCCCACATATCAGTACACGATATCCAGCTTTGTAAAAAGCACTGGAAATGTCGGCACCAATTCCTTTTGCGCCGCCTGTAATCACCACTGTTTTTTCCATGTTGTCTTCCTTCGGCTTATATGGTCATTGCACTGAAGCCCCCGTCCACAGTAACCTCTGAACCGGTGACAAAACTGGACGCATCAGACGACAGCCAAATGACCGCTCCAATGAGTTCTTCCGGCTCCCCATAGCGCCCCATCGGTGTATGCCCGAGTATTGCCTGTTCACGATCCGGAGTAATAAAATTTTTTTGGTTCCACTCCGTCGGGAAGAAACCGGGCCTAAGTGCATTAACCCGCACACCCTTAGTGGCCCATTCCCGAGCCAAATTCTGAGTCAGATTTTTAATGCCGGCCTTGGCTACAGAGTAACCGAATGCCTTGGATAGCGGCGGTCCCGCAGAGGCCGAGGAGATGTTTATTATGCTGCCTGTATTTTTTTCTACCATATGCCGGCCGATTACCTGGCAACTGAATAAAGTACTGGTGAGGTGCGATTCGATAACTGCGCGCCAATCATTGACTGCAATGTCAAAAAATGGAGTCGGTGCATTGATACCAGCTCCGTTGATCAGAATGTCCACCTTGCCGTAGACGTCCAGCACCTTTTCCAATGCTTTCTCAAAATCTTCTTTTCGAACAGCATCCAACTCGATTGGAGTCGCTCGGCCGCCGGCTCGCGTTATACTCTTGCTAACTTCAATGGCCTTCTCCACTCGCAGATCCGTTACCGCAACGGCAGCCCCGGCTTTGGCCAAAGCTGCCGCCATGGCACCACAAAGATGCCCCCCCCGCCGGTAACAAGAGCCACTTTCCCCTCGATACAGAACAGCTGCTCCACAAAATTATTCATTATAATTGATCCTTCTGTTCTACTTACTGGCAAATTATAATATCGCCGATTTACTTTAAATCACGGATGGCCTTATCCTTTATTGCAAATGCCTTCTTCGCATTGTGGCGCGTTGTCTCAGCTAAAAATATCAAATCGGACCCCACCACAATAAATTGGTATCCCTGCTCTATATACTCCTGCATGGCTTCTTCGTCTGGGTAGATGATGAAAATACCAGGCGCTACGTTATGGCGCTTGGCCGCCTCTAAAACTGCAGACTGGGCTTCAAGCATTCGCGGATGCCGCACTTGCCCAGCGATACCCATTGAACCGGAAAGATCGTAGGGACCAATCATATATCCGTCAACACCATCCACCGCAAAAATATCATCGATAACATCCAGAGCATCAATATGTTCAATTTGTACAATGACGAGTGATTCCGTATTGGCCGAATTGAAGTGCTCCTCAAAAGCGTATCCATACTTGTGAGCCCTTCCGATACCGACACTGCGAAACCCTATAGGGGGATATTTGGCCGCTTTGACGGCCATTTCCGCTTCGGCTACACTTTTTACCATTGGAACGATGATTCCGTATGCCCCGGCGTCCATGACCTGCTTGATTTGATTGGGATCATTACCCGTCAAACGTACCAGGGGGCAAGCGCCGGCAGCTTCGATAGCCATAATGACATTCTGCATGTCATAAAGGCCGATTACACTGTGCTCCATGTCAATCCCAACAAATTCAAAGCCGCTGCCGGCCAGTATTTCTGCATTGGAAGTATG
>Ga0126327_10000202_pt1 | contig 14673 bp, 6 predicted proteins | sample InaspJWI30metaG_FD_101392 | JGI IMG/M metagenome (GOLD analysis project Ga0126327, IMG submission 101392) | Marine gutless worms symbiont microbial communities from Oahu, Hawaii - Inanidrilus sp. 1 OAHU.JWI-30 metaG | ecosystem: Host-associated > Annelida > Digestive system > Unclassified... | reverse complement strand
CGGGAATTGCTCGATGGGAAAATATGGGAATGGGATTTAAGTTTCAGATGGGAATGGGAATGGGATGGGAATGGGAATGGAGTCATTGGAATGGGAGGGAATTGGTACGAAAAATCTGTTCCCGCACACCTCTATTGCTAATCCTTGTTTACAGTCTTGAGCACGCTCTTCACTTCCTCAGGCAAAATAATTCACAGACGATAACAGTTCTTCCAGCGATAAATCGAATCGGCCTGGATTCAATGGCATGCCCGGAATCTGAGAAGGGGATTCACCTACACCCTCTAAAACTGCAATGTCTTCAGTCCATGGACTTCTCAATACTAGTACTGAGAAGCCATGTTCATCCAGTCTCTTCGCCGGACATCGACTACTTTTCAAAGAAACAGGTAGAAGCCTCTCACTAAATGCACCACCGCACGCCCTGTAAATTTCGTCCCTCAATTATTCCCCAACCAGTTTTTTTCGTCGATTTTCTTTCGTTTTCGCTATCAATTTCAACGCCGATCACAGCGCCTTCGAAACTCATCTGGAATGGCTCTGCGAAGAACTTTGCCTTGTTTACAAATAAATCACGGTTTCAGATTCTTTCCTCGAGGACGACACACAGTGATTTAACGTGATAACAGAAGCATATCCCATGCACCGTAAAAACAATCTTCTCAACTTTGAACTCACTAAAGCATAAACTATGCCTGAAACGGCACGATGGAAAATCATTCAACAAACTGGTGCTGGTATGGACGTATGGTATTTCAAAGAAGTAGGCCCCTATGCAGAGATTCTGTCATTCTGATCATATCTTTGGAACAAACAAGACGCCTTTCAACACACTGGCTTCATCGAGTCATGCGCGTGAAAACAAAATACAATGATCACTGCTAATTGCAAACACTAACTTCCACACAACTTTTCTAAGCATAGTAGATTTTAAAACAGCTCATCAACAAGGCGACCGTGGCGCAGTGATAGTCGATTGTCAAAGAACAAAAAACACTGTGGGAGGTCTCCCTTTCCGATGGCAGAACTGGATCCCCATCTGATACATTGAAGCTGCCCTCTGTGGTATCTCGTAACGCACTAACAAGATCCGAACGCAGGTAATAGCCGCGCCGCGTCGCTATATTATGTGCTGAATACTAGGTGTCAAGGCGATTTCGGGCACTTTCGGTCACGGTCATCGCAACAGCATGCGATGCCGACAGACTTGCCGTGGCGAAATCTAAGTCCAGAGTTCGAGACAAAGTTTTCAGAGGGAAGTACCCTTATTTTTGGAGGTACCCAAATTTCTTGATAACACATTACAGCATAGGTCGATCCATGCAGCCGTTCTGATAAACTCCGACTTGTGCACTGCAGACAGACACCGGGCCACAGCCAGTACCGCGCCTGGGTAGCGTCGCGCGGCAAAAACGTGTGCTCAGATAATGTTCATACGCGCGTCGGCGTCGACCTACAGCTGAGCTCAGACTATGAACTGTACTTGTTACTACCAGCTCACAATTTGCTCTCACGTCAAGATCCACGGGCGCAGGAGCGGTACAGAGCAAAACAGCTGCCAGTCATATACCAGAGGAGATCACGTAACATCAACATAACATACATAACGACTGAGTTATTGTATGGTTCAAAAGCCGTGCAAAACAGACGAGACACTTAAATGGTTCACTGCGGAATGGGCGTAGTCTTTTCGAACGGCGAACGGTTTCAAATGTACATTCCAGGGCACCCCGGGGCACATTTTAATAATTAGAATCGCATAAATTATGGCAGAGCAAATTGAATCAAAAGAAGAGAACGCCAGAAATTCAACAGGCAAGATCGCATTACCGCAGACAGACAGCATAAGTGTAAAAGTCAGTTCCGATTATCAGTTCCGTCTGCTCCATGTATGTCGCAGCTCATAAAGCCTTTCCTCTACGCTGATGATTTAAGTTATCACAATACGCACAAAGTATTCGTGTGTTGTTGTCGACCTTGCGTCTTGGTCCCTGGCCTTGAGGGTAAAATGATATCCCCATAAAAGACGACACAGTCGCTGAAAACTGAGCCAAGAATTAAAATGGAAATATGCTACATTCTCTGCAAAAAACACATGTATGGAAATGGCCAGTCGTAAAATAGAAACATATCAAAATATAAAGCCAAGAATTTGTGTACTGTTTATTTTGTGTTTGACTTGGACGGTGAATGCAAATTCATTAAAACGAAACATCATAGTGATTAAAGAAATATGTTCTTAGCTGCCACCTTGGTTGGATTAATAGGAGGAGATTTGGTTGACAGAAAGGTGGTAGAAAGGTGCACATTGCGGCCGCAACCTGAAATGCCGAATTACGAAGAAAATAAATAATGTTGTGACAGATAAAAAGTAACAATAGGAGATTTTTTTTTAAATTTCCACACATGCATTTTACACTATTTATACAGCTCTACCGACATTAAAAAGGGTAAAGGTATCCAGTTAGACGACTCTATATACTAAAGAAGAGTGTCGGCGTCGAGGCAGTTGGGTGTGAACAACTTGCCCAGATTCGTTACGCAGCCGCGCCCGAACTCGCGACCTCTTGATCGCAAGTCCGACGCCGTACAATTGCGCCACCACGCTGATGCCAATATTTGATCAATTCTGCTTTTCTTTTGTTTTTCTGGGGTTGCCAAAAATCGGCCCTAATCCCTCCCTATACTTAAGACTCCTTCTGGTAGCATCTCTTTTAATTCTTGGCTACGATGCTACCGCATCGTCTAATTCCGAACAGTTGGGCGACCGCCTCCAATTAACGGTCGCCCGAACGGCGGGAAGCGCAGCGCGGTCGCGCCTAGCTGTTTCTTGACTTCAGCTCATACTTCGATTTCATGTGGACTTATTGTACTGTTTACGACACATGACATCAGAAAGAAAAAAAGAAGCACAATCCTACTACTGACATCCAATAAAAGTTGGACTTTTACGTTTCTGTTCAATAATTTCAAGCTTCATCTGATATCTGCGGAAATTGCAATTGTAGGTCTACAATTAGACTAGTTATCTGAACACGACGCTTCGCCAGTGCAACTGTTGTGACGACGCTACGTCAATAGTGACTGACTTGCAACTTTCATTGTACGGCAGTTTTACAACACGGCTTCCAACAGCGCCACTGCTGCCATTGCAGAAACAACGACTATTTATTTCATGAAGTCGTTACAGCTATGCTACGAAACTCGACACGACCCCCTCAAGATAACTACAGGTCTATGGTGTCATCGACGCGTCCGACGACAGCCCAACACGTCGAGAACGTCATAAAACGTGTCACGTATTCAATGAAGTAGCGTAACCAACGCGGGTCAGATTACGCAGAACGGGAGACACCCTCGGCCCGCAACACTAGTAACAGTCCGTGTCGATCTACACTCCAGATACGGCGATCATAAATGTCATATGACGTCATCGTGACGTCAGCAGGTGCCTGACACGTAATGGCAATAACAGTTGGTCAACGTGCGGACGTAATTAAAACTGCCAAGGGATGTTTGTCGTTTGTCACGACTGACCAGAGCCAGCGAGAGCGCGCGCAATTTCAACAGTCGACGCAGCTGCGGCATAACAACGCAAGAAGACGTGGCATACAACGTAGTTGCGTAATGCAGAATTTCATTTGGTTTTGATCGCAAGCGTAGTGCGCGCATGTCCGTCCCTCCGCAGGGTTACGTAACGTTCAGACGTACACGGCTAGCATGACCGGACATTTGCCCCTCCCCGAACACCTGCACCCTGGTTACCGACTGCGTGGGCGGGCAAGGTACTGCAATCGGTCGTGTCCGTCTGTTCGTTTGTCTCTAGTTGCTGTACCAACTGACCTTTGGACTTGATTTTTGCGTGCCTACGTTCAGTTATGCATACCGCAGCTCGCCGGGGATTGAAAGTCAAGGTCGTAAGTCGTGGGTTAGTGTTAGCAAGGAATGTAATGCGGCCGGTTTGACCTCGATCCTCGATAGAGGGCAGTTTGTATAGTTAAGGTTAGGGCTGAAGTCACAGAGTTATGATTTCGGGTTACGGTTAGGTTATTAAGGTCAGAGTTAGCAGTTAAGAGTTAGGATTAGGTCCAAGGCAGATGATCGCGAGGGTAGTTTTCAGGAGCCAGCGGGTGTCTGGGGGAGCAAATGGTCTTCATCCAGCAGACTTTCTTGCCCGAAACTTGGCGCACTGGCTGCAGCTGCCTTCGCGCTATCCAGCGCGTCTTACGTGCGTCGTTTCGCCTTTGACATGTCACGCTGTTCGCCCGCCATCACGCCGGCTGCCCTTTCATTCCCGCCGCACGAATGCACGCCGCGACGGTTGCAAATGCTGGCTACAGCGTATATATATAATACCGACTCTTAATATATCGTATGTCGACCCGGCCGTGCATATAATTAAACGGCGCCATTAAATCCGACGAATGTTAAGGACGTAAATTACACGGCGGGCGGGCGGCGTACGGGAGAGACTTGAAGAGTGAATGAACGACGAATGTTTAATCAAACACGTTTGTGAAATGTCGCCACAGCGCGCCGCAGTTGCATACATGTAAATTAATCGCGGCACAATGAATAATTCCGACGAAAAGCAGCCAGACGTGCACGGGCTTTCTAATGAGTTGATACAACAGAACAAATACACACCCATGCACTTGTTACGGTGCTTAACATGTCAGAAAAGTTCAGTTATGCAAACGAAGCATATAAACGCCTTGTATAAGCGACGAAATACCGGTATTCGTTTTGCCGCAAGAACGACTGAAATATATCTATACTTATAGTTTGCTACATGCTGACGTTTCCGGTAGGTCTACGGGGACGATTTGTTGCAGTGGGCGGTAGGCTTGCAGTAGCAGTGGCACAATGCTATACGTACCGAAGGTAGAGGTTGTAACATAGTGTCCACTCCAGTTAGCTAGCACTGATCCAGGTATGTATCTATGTAGACGGAGAGAAAGAGAGCGCGTTAGCGCGATCTTTGCCGCCAGCGGTTTAGTGCGACTGTGGTCAAGAAATCAAACATCAAGGTCAAGAGGACTCACACAACTCGCAACCGAAATTCGTTAAATGCCGGGCGTAATCTCGATACCGTAATCTCGAGAGCGGCGTATATCGTCTCGGTCATCGAGTCCAACATCTTGGTCACTGAGCGTTGGAGTCCTATCGTACAGGCACGCCAGTGCATATTATAAATACAGGTATTACCACGTCTCTGGTCCAGTCATAAAGTATATACGACGATCGGCAGTGCAGAACACGTAGCACATTTGCCCCCCCGCCCCGGATAGTGGGACACCTGACCCCCGAAAATAGCGTCGCGGACATCTGCTCCCAAACCACATCATAACCCCAACCTCAGTAGGCAGACGCAGGTGAGAGTAGTTTCGCGGGGGGAGCAGGAGGGGAATGTCCGGTCACTGTGTATAACAGCAGGTCACCGCAATGCTGAGGTGGTCGAGCGATTGAGACCTGACCCACAGGTCTACAGGAGTCAGTCACTCGCTGCACGGTCGAGCTGGAGTCTTTATCTGAGTCGGTCTTGTCAATGTCGAACGAACGGCTTGAGTGCCGGCCGCCGACAGCCCCGATCAAGTCCCGGGTCGCCGACATAACTGCTTGGCCGGCGCTTTCAAATTTCTTCGTAATGCAACCATGAAGACTAACAGATGCCGCTGTCAAAGTCCATATGAAGTGAACACTAGAGTGAGGCGGTTCATAGAGAGCGGCCACCGCCGCCGTGCTGGCAGTATATTTCAGGCCGACTGACACACTGTTGTTTTAACAGCGTCGCGCCCGCTATCGCGTTTATGGCGCAAGGCGTTAAGCCTCGTTCACGTCGCACGAACTGCAGTTCGCCAACTATGCGACCTAGATCGCTGTCTGCAGCCAATCGGTCGATGTGACGTGACGTTGGACTGTGCGTATGACCAATAACGCTCGGTGTAACTGGGTCGACTTGTTCAGGTCAGTTCAGTTCAGTTCCCGCGATGTAAATGCGACTTAAGCCGACTTGTTCTTATAACCAACCAATACAAGCAAGATATCGCGTGGCAAGCGTTTGACTTACAACGTAAAAGGCACATATCCGAATCGAGTTACACTTGGAATTTTTACCTTCGCTAGTGGCGTAGATATGGCGACAGGCACTGTTTTTCCTTGCCGTTTATCTAACTGGACTAATAACTACAAAGCCTGGGTAGATTTTCGTGAAATGTGGAAAATAGGTAGATTATGCAGCACAGAAGAGTTGGTAATTTCAGAAGGCCATGGTTACTGTCAAGCAGCAGACCTGCAGATTGCCGGGTAACGATGTGTTGCGTGGCGGAGGTATGCGCCCTGTTGAGTGCCCTCTGGTATGCATTGTTAGCATCAGATGTCGGATATTGGGCGTGAAAGAAAAAGGTTTGATAACATGCACCGTATCACTGGCTGAAATAAGGCAGACTCAACTCCTGTTCTGTTAAGGTCGCCTGCTGGCATCTATAACAAGTCACGTTTACAACAGCCGTAACAGAACAGTCATTTCTAACCGAGCCCGTATGCTGCACAAGATTATTCTCTTCCACTTCTGTTCCCTAGAAAAGGTTTTGTGAATTATTCTCAAATAAAACGTTGTACATATGTAACGCTATCTCGTAATAATACAGACGTAAATTAAAGTATCTAAGTCTTACTCTTCCGCAACAGATTTTCTCTTTGGTAAAACAGAACTGCATGACTCTACAAATCGCAAGTGAAAAACGGACGCCAGAAAGCTATTCCCTGCACTTAACAGAAACATACCCGTACGACCTCTAACCGCGCCGTACCCCGGTCGACTGCACGAATGACGCACCTGCATTTACCGTGGGACAATTTTGACGGGACGTTCAGATGTTCTAGTTCCTCGTTCCAGTCCTACGACTGGACATCTTGTGGACAAATCAACTGGCGAACAGTCAACTCGCGAGCTTCAGTTACGCACCTATCAGTTGCGTCTGTAACATTAACAGCCAGTGAAAGTGCACCGAAGATAAGTGCGGCTATTATGCAGTAATGTTTTCACGCACTGTGCAGAAAGTTATTCCTCAACACGCCCGCGAGTTGGCTGTCCGCGACCTCTGTTTCCTTCGTCCGCGAACCAGTCACAGACCAGGCCCGGGGGTCCCGGTCGGAATCCTACTACGGGGCGTACAAAACTACGCTGACTTTTGATCCTGGGGGTGTCCAGTCAAATGACCCTTACGCACTGCAAGTTTTAACTGTCTTTGCACTACGGGCGTGAACTTTTACGGGCAATCTGTTATTAGTGGGGGACCCTAACCCTAGTCCTAAAACTGACCACAAACCCTAAACTAACCCTAACCGTTACACTGACCCTAAGACTAACGCTATCCCTAACCCAAAGTCCCCGGTATGTACTAAAGATAGCCCGGGGACGTTCTGTTTCGAGGTCGTTTTGGCGGGGCAGTTTTGGCTAACAGTAAACTTACATGTAAATTAAGAAGCATATTTTCGAGTCGACGCTACTCAATAACTCTATACTGACTGGTAACTGAACTGGCTGCGGCTGCGGCTGCGGCGGCTGTACCTTGCTGGTTGTCGGTCGACGGTTCGTCGTCGTCGTCGACGGATGACGCCAGCTGACGCGGTCTCGACTGCTTCCGGCGCCGACTCAGCGCCGACGCCGCCTGCATGTCCAGTACCGTGCCCGCCTCCATTCCATCGACCAGCGCGCGCCCGACAACAATGTCTCTCTGAGGCTCAGTCCGACGCAGTCAGCTGTATCGTATCGTATAGGGCCTACTTTCACGCAGCGAGAACAAACTCAGTCGCGGCGGCTTATGAAATGACCGCCTGCGATCGGCAGACGCTCGAACTCAAACTATATCAGCTGCGACGGTGAAAGAGCCGCATGCGCACAGGCTGTCGACTATAGTCTAGCACGCGGCGTGATCGTCATAAACAACTCGCGCGCGTCTGACAAGTTCTCGCACAGAAGACACGGCTGTCGGCCCGCCCGCCGCCCGCCCGCAGCACAGAGGAAATCGCCTCGCCAGCTGTTCGCGCCGCTGCCGAATTTGATTGACAGCCGGTGCGCGCCGGCGCTTTGATAACGCGGCCCGGCGCGATTATCATACACCAGGTATGATTGTGTTTTATTGGTCGGCGCCGGCGCCCAATAACGCGACGCTCAGCTCGCCGCTTCATATTCATACGCTCGACGACGTGGGTGGCCGTCAGTCCGTCACTGCTGCTGCTGCTGCTGCACTGATGTCGTAACCATGACGACAGCGTCATAGCAACTGTGACGTCATGGCGCAGCTGTCAGCAATACCACCTCGAGTTGAACACGGCAGTTACTCTGTGTACCGTGTAACCGCTGTATACGATAACCGAACGTTAATTGGTTAGTAAGTAACTAGGCCTAAGTAAACAGGACATTTGTAATAGCGCTTTAAATACTGAGTCTGACTCACTAATAAAGCTCCCAGTATGGCACATGTTAACGGGATCACACATTTTTACCTGAAACCTTCATGTTTATCCATTTTTATAATCTAATAAAGTCTTATCTTCACTGTATAACGATAATATATTAACTGTCGGACCGCTGCTCGACTTCTGGCGAACCATCATTTCGCAAACAGCGATACTTTCCTTTTTAGGCTTGCTTGCATAGCATGGATCATGGATGCGGGCTATTGCTATAGAAGGAGTGGTGTGGTCTGTGTGTATGTCTGTGTGTGATAGGCACACAAGTGAGCTCTGCAAATACCGTTGAACCGATCGAGATGCCTTTTGGGGAAGACATGCGTGGCCCCCGCAGCTAAAATATATTGCATATGTTCGCCTACATTTGTTCAGAAATCTTAAGGTGCACGCATTTATATTAATTGCGGCAGCGAAGGTGAAGGACGTCTCAAGGTCACAGACAGTCACATACGCTGTAAAAAATGGTAGGCTAATATTTCGGAAACGATACAAGATAGTGACGTTTATACAACACGCGAATTGAACTCAACACTGAAGATTTAAAAGTTCTGCTCGTTCCCACAAGTCTTACGTTAGTCCGTTCGACATCGATTCAATTCCCGTCTCTAGATGCCCTTGAGTGACCTTCAAGACCATTCACCCATTGCAACCTTTTCAATTGCGATTTGTTCGTTATAGGCTACATATAGGCCTACCTGTAACATCAATATGCATACATGTGGAGGCAGGGACTGCTACTGTTGTTGAAGGCTGTTATATTCAGGTCTAGCCTATGGGTGCTCAGTGCATGGAGTAATTGTATTTACTGATTGCATAACATCGGCCGGTTATTAGACCTAGGTCCCAGCGCGTTATTCGAGATGACACTTCGGCCGGCTTGTATGCAGTTGTATTATTGTATATATTTACATTGCATTACGTTTGCGCTTCAGCTGAATTTGAAATCCGTCTTCATTTACATAACGGTAATTAGCGGTGGCTGTGGTGGCGTTCTATACGTGTAACTGCTCCATTCCGCCGGGGATTGCAGAAAGTGAAGTTTCAATGAAGAGCAAGACATTGGAATATTTAACTAAAGTTTTTACATGTCTATAGCACTTATCAACTTGTGGTCAGGAGGTTGTGGCTCGGCAGTTCTGGTTAGTGTCCACTAAAGACGAAGACCCGATAAGGATGACTCACAGCAGAACCAGGAAATTACGGCAACCGAAATTCCTGTACAGCAGAATAAGCTATTGCGCGCTAAACTCCTGTGTGTTACTGGGACAGTTAACTAGCAACGTAAACCGACAGTCTTCCTTCTTTGACCCGCCTTTTCTCGCAATTAACATCGCTTTTCTGCTGATTCAATAATTTCACGATCCATTACTTTCTTAATCTTTCGCTGCGGCATGAAATCCACCTGCTTCACTATCCTTATAGACTTTCTTTCTCCCTCACGACTATTTTCACTGAATATAAGGAAATTACCGGATTTTCTGTGCTAATCGCTTTCGTTGTAGTTATTGTTAGAGTAGGCCTATATTTTGCATCACTCTGATGTTTTGCAGCCGAATGTGCCGATTACGTTGTGATATTTAACTGAGTTGAATCTTGAATGTGAGTCTTAGGGCCTACTGAGCTTAAGCTGCTTACAATCCATAGGCTATGCCTTCTGTGTACCGTTCATTGTTACATCCACCATGGCCTTCGTCATATAGGGCCAGTGGAATTGACACGTCACACATACCAGGCCAACGGTACTCGACGCTCTGATGTTAATAGTGCAAATGGCATGCTCCAATCTCCATAGCCTCTAGGTCTGTGGTCTACATAAACAGTAAACGTTGAAATGAATCATATCAGTCGTTCACTGAGTCAAGTGAAATCACGTTGTGTGAGTGACACTTAGTTCTACCGTTATCACCCAGGCCGTGGTTGGGTCCACCAAGCCAAGAACTTGCATGGCCCATATACGTGAAATGCATCACCGATAATGTCCAGACGTTGAACGTACACTCATAATGACTCACCCGGGGCAGCACCGACGCGGCCAACGCATGTTTCGGGCCTGTAATCTGACATCATACACTTGCTTTAGGGACGCTTTAAGGAAGTCGACATATCAGCGAGGCTTCTGTTGGCCGATATAAGGCCACACATGTGAAAAAAATTGCGAGAATATCAACAGTCAGCTGACGGACGTCGGAGAAAATGCTTTCAAAAAGTAACAATGCAATGTAGATATCAGACTTCGCCCCCGGTGCGGTCTGTCTTCTGTTAAGTCACCTTCATGCAGTGTACGCCTAGCTGATGCGCAAACATGACCTCATCTATAAAATCGGAAGTAAATAAAATATCGCAACCTTGCCACAGGAGGACAGACGGCCGGCCATATTTAACATGCAAAAAAATTGGCGAAGATCGGACATTTAGTTCCGGAGATATGCTCGCGAACAGACAGACAAACAGCAGACACACAAACCTCGCAATACACTGCCACCCCTACCGAGTGTGTTTAATCCAGCCTTTCGAGGCTGCCAGAATCCAATAAACGGTTTGTGTTTGTGATGAAGCAAAAAAGTAGCACACATAAAATACAATGGTGTCACGCTGTTGGAAAAGACAGGACGCCAACCGCAACTGAAGTTACTAAACGATTCTTAGTTTGTGCTTTTGACTATTATAACCAAGTCTGTGTTGAGCCTCCTCCGTCGGCTCTCAACGTGCCGCCGCCCGCCTTTCCAGCGCTCCTGCAGAACGGCGATCCCAGCGCCCCACAACTAAAAGGTAAAGGCAAAGTTTTCCCATACGTTGCATGGGCCCGGAGCTGATCCCGGTGTACAGGCAGTCAGCCCGCAGGTGACATGAATTGAATCACGCCATAGACCTGGCAGTAGGCTGCCATTACTTTCTGCCAGGCCTGCGGTTACCTTCGTAGCTTTCACCAGATGGCGCTACCTGTAAACGGTAGCACACATCTGATTCCAGCTTACTAATTTATCGACCCAGAAAGGATGAAAGGCTGAGTTGGCCTAGTTGGCTGACCCGCAGCGGACGGCTTACCCACATTAGTGGTCACCCATCAGCTGCAGGTCGAGCGCAGGACAGGGAAAGTTCGCCAGTCAGAGACCGACGTTCTACCACTGTGCCACGCGATCAATATCTCCTACCCGCGGGGCGCTCAGCGGCAAACCAGCTGGCTGCTGTTGCTGCTGTCGATCCATGGGACAGAGACGGACGGACGCCCGATCGTTACATAGACCCTACTTCGCCTGGATAATTTGTTTGGCTACTTTTGTGCAAAACATGCAATTTTTATAACCAGCTTTCCTCATTCTGTAATAGTTAACAGGGCGGATCTATGATTTGGGAAATGGGGTGCATCGAAGAGTCTGGGAGACGGGAAGTACCAGTGGGGAAGGACAAAGCTAACTGCTGGATACTTCATCTCTAGAGCGAATGGATTACTGTAACACCGTCCTGGCCGGTGCACCAGGGACAGTAATGGACAAATTGCAGCGGGTGTTGAACGCTGCTGCGCGTGTTGTCTCCGGCACTCGGAAGTTTGATCGCGGTCTTGGTCAGATACTGCACGACCAACTGCATTGGCTTGACGTTCCCGACCGGGTTCTCTTCGAGCTATCAGTGACAGTTCACCAGTGTCTCAACGGTCGCGCACCACAGTATCTGTCGGAGCATTGCGTCCGGGTCTCCAGTGCTGACACACGCGGCGGCATCTGCGTTCCGCCAACCGTCAGCTACTTTGCAGTACCGCGTTTCGGTCTCAACACTTACGGCCGTCGGGCGTTCTAGATTGCTAGCCCGATGGCTTAGAACTCTCTCTCGGATTTTATCCGGGATCCCACGGACAGCACAGACTGTTTTAAGTGTTTACTTAAAACGTACTTGTTCGCGCGATAGAAGTGCATCCAGCGTATGGGTTGTTAACGATAATGCGCTATACAAATCCACGCACGTACGCACTCACTCACTCACTCACTCCCCCTATAGGGATATGGGGCCCTGAAGATGAAGTCCCCATAAGTTAGCGATTTTCTGCGAATTGTGTTACTATGAAGAAAAGCAAAGCAATATTCTGTCACAATCTTCTCATTCTGAACCAAGTGCACAGGCGTCAACTGTGGGGAACGAGGCAGACGCATCCCCAATATTCTGGGTGTGCCCATTGGGAAATCACCCTCGGTGTCTAACCGATGTTCTCTCTTATCTTGATCATGATCGTCTAGGCAGAAATGACGATTTCTAAGCTCGGTAATGCATCAAGAAGTTTTGGTGTCCGGGTCGGGCCGTTTCACAGAACTAACAAGGAAATTGACAAGTTGACGCCACTGGCCAAGTACTGCAAACTCCAACCGAGTGTTGTGTAATCTATCAGTGCGACCAATGTCTGGAGCACGTGGTACCTGTCACTTTTGAGCGATGACGTAATAAGTAAGTAACGGGAAGTTGGTCGTTGTGACGGGTTATTAAGGCGGTGCAGCGGCGGCTGAGCGGGTGGTCAGTTGATCAGACGGGAGGTTGTGCCGCTGCCGTCCGTCCGTCCGTCCGTGTCAATTGCCGCCGTCCACCAGTCAGCCAGAGAGTAGACCCATGCAGTCGTCTCGCGTCGTCTCGTCTCGTCTGTGATTCGGCGCACGTCGTCGACATTACTTACGTTCGGTTGCTATCAGGCGAGCGGAAGCGTGTCGACGCCACGATTTATTGCCGACACAGCGTGTCGATACGGGTGCGACCGCGTGTCGACTCAGTCGCGCTACTTCCGCCCCTGCTGATCTATAGAAACTAAGCTTATATTATGAATGATATATTTACTCCACCCTCGGTAAAGGAGCGGAGTATTGTGATCAGTCTGAGTGTCTGTCCCTGGTACTGTCTGTCCGCGAGCATATCTCCGGAACCGCTCATCCAAACTTCACCAAAAGTTTCTTGCTTGTTACCTATAGCCGTGGTCTGTCCTTCTCTGGCGGCTTTGTGACATGTTATCTACTTCCGGTTTTATTTATGACGTCACAATGAGCTTTATGGAGGCATCTCGATACCGTAGGGTTGCAGCGACTGACCGACTGCTCGTCACAATACCTCACATCCTGACATTGGACGACGAGAGTCCTCTTCTTGGTATGATTTCCGACTACGGACTTTGTGCCTTTCCAGTTCAGTTCCATTCACTCATAGTGTCTTACCATGTCTTCTTTGGTCTGCCTTTTCTTTTTCTTTCTACCCTCAGTAGCCCATTCTACAGATAGCGTTGCATGTGATGTGAACGAGGCTTAAGGAGAGTTCACAGCCGCCAAACTAAACTGAATTGAACAAACGTGCAAGTTGATTGACCCAGTTACACAACACGTTATTGGTCACGCGCGTCAGCGTCACGAGTTTGCGGGAACAGGAGTTCGTGGACTGACGGACTCAAGTTCGCGAACTGGAGTTAAATTCGGTTCGGCAGCTGTGAACCCCCCCTTCAATGTAATATAGTTGGGCGCCGACTGGGTGCGGCGGCTGCAGGGTGAACGGTTCGATGACGTCACCGTGACGTCACACTGGAGTGACGCTGGACCAGCGCTGGCATCTCATCTCGTCGTCAGTTCTATTAACTCGGCGACGACGCGACGAGACGACGACCGATGATCGACAGAGCGCGGTCATGACAACGTCCGCTCGGTCGCCTCTCGCTCGACCGTGGCCGTCACTGGACATTTGCCCCCCCCCGGGACACCTGCCTCTCCCTTCCCGAAAACTCATGTCGGGGACATCTGCCTCTGGTTGGTTAGGGGTAGTGGTTTGAGTTATAACTTATAGGGTTGCTGTTGTGGCTTACGGTTGAGTTATTAAGGATAGAGTTAGTATTATCGCTAGGGTTTTGGGTTATGGTTACGAACTTGGATTACGTTAGGGTTATAGTAAGCTACGGGCCGGCAGCTGTTTGCGATGACCACTACGGCGCTGTGTCAACCTTTCACGACGACAACATTTGCGAAACTCGCTTTTCGATGCTCTGCACCAGCTCTCTGGAACTCACTACCGAAAACTGTTCTCAGTTATTGTAGTGACTCTGTTGCGGTTTTTAAGTCTAGGTTAAAGACATTCCTCTTCTCCCATGCTTTCTCTTCTTTCTCTGCTCACTAACACGCTGCCTGGCCCCAGCGCCTCTCTAGTTACGACCTTATGGCGCTATACAAATGTGTTTATTAT
>Ga0126327_10000199_pt1 | contig 14777 bp, 10 predicted proteins | sample InaspJWI30metaG_FD_101392 | JGI IMG/M metagenome (GOLD analysis project Ga0126327, IMG submission 101392) | Marine gutless worms symbiont microbial communities from Oahu, Hawaii - Inanidrilus sp. 1 OAHU.JWI-30 metaG | ecosystem: Host-associated > Annelida > Digestive system > Unclassified... | reverse complement strand
GCGGCAGGTGGCGCCATGCAAATCAAAGGTCTTTCTAAGGGAGCAAAAGGAGAGTTTGGTGCTCTCAAATCCAAAGCACCCACCACACCTACAGACAGATTAAGTGCTACTTCGGAAGGAGGGATGCGAACCAGCGAAACCTTTGGTAGCTCTCAAAGTCTAGCAGCAGCAGACAACCTCGGTCAAGAAGGTGCTGGCCTCTCCTCTAGCAGGAGCAGCAGCGACCTTATTCACATTCAAGATAATGTACCCACACAAGAACTGACAGGAAGTGCTGCAGGCCCTATGCCACCAAATCCTGGCTTAGAGCAGCCTCCCCAGCAACAAGGTGATCCGTTTTCTCTAACCAGAGGCCCTATTAACATGCAGGTAACGAGTGGGGAGATGGTGGGGGGGTTGTCAAACCCTGTGTCGGGAACTTTAGGTGGTGCTGCATCAGCAGAAAGAGCAAAAGGATCACGCGATGATGCCGCAGGAGCTTTGATGAGTTCTACAGCTTCAACTTCTGCCTCACAGCAGGAGGTTGCCCAACAAGCCCATGAGCACAACAAAGAGGCTAAAAAACAACTCAGAGACTTCAAACATGAGATGTTGAAAGCCCAACTTGATAAGCAAAAAGCCATTGTAAATCGTAACTAAGCAACACAGTGCTTTCAAGCCGAGTGAGGGGATTAGGTTATCAATGTTATAAAGTTCTAGCGATAGGGGTTCCCACCAGACCTGAGAGAAAGTCGGATCGGAACCCCTGGGAAGTAGAGCTCTTTCCTCAAATCGTTCTGTAAATACCGCAGATAAGAGCCCGGGATTTTGTGCGGTCGAGAAGCAAATAAAGTAAAATGCGGTGGGCGCTTCTTAATTTGCGTAACATACCTAATCTTTGCACCCCGTTTAGAACTAACTGGAATTGGATGTCGCTTCATCGCTGATTCTAGCCAAGCATTCAGCCTTGCTGTGGACACTCGCTTGTTCCAGAATTTATAACCCCTTACAACTGCTAACATCAATTGATGTATACCTTCTCCGGTTAGTCCTGATGTATACACCAAAGGAACCCCCCTTATCTGAGGCAACAAGCGTCTACAATCATATTGCAACTCTCGTTTAACAGTATGTTTATTCTCAACTAAATCCCACTTATTTATCGCTATTACCAGTCCCCTTCCCTCATAAATCACTAGATCAGCTATTTGAAGGTCTTGTTTTTCGAATGGTGTGTTTACATCCATACAAACAATAACTATATCTGCAAATTGCATCGCCTCTAAGGTATCAGACACAGCTAATTTCTCTAATTTTTCTTGAACATTAGAGCTACGACGCAAACCTGCCGTATCAAACAAGATAATAGACATCCCTTGCCAACACCATTTTATCGAAATAGCATCTCTTGTTATCCCGGCTTCTGGACCTACGAGCAATCTTTCTTCACTAACTAGTGTGTTAATTAGCGTAGATTTTCCTGTATTAGGCCTACCAACAATACACACTTTTAAGGGAGGCAGCTGTTCTGTTGTTTCATTGTTGCATGTGCCAACACTAGTATTAGACTTTATATAGGATGAAATGACTGTATATAGGCCAGCTAACCCTTCTTTGTGTTCTGCAGAAATAAGTATAGGAGCCCCAAATCCAAGAGAATAAACATAAGGCATAACCACAGTACCACGGCTGGTTTCAGTTTTATTAGCCACCAAAACAACATGTTTTCCCGACTTATGTAATAATGCCGCAAATACGCTGTCGGCTGTTGTTATGCCCAGCCGTGCATCAATCACAAAGAGTAGAATGTCAGCTAGCCGTATCGCTTGCCACATCTGTCTTTGCATGGCACATAGTAAATTCGTCTTTACTTGGTCAAACCCAGCTGTATCTACAACTTTAAAAACTAAATCGCCAAGCTGAGCTTCACCTTCTCGACGATCTCTAGTTACACCAGCAACTTTGTCAACAATAGCCAACCGCTTGCCAACAAGGCAATTAAACAAAGTAGATTTGCCCACATTAGGGCTACCTACAATAACAACATTGATACCCATCAGCCGAGATCAATAGTTATTGAGAATAAACATTCGAAAATACCACTCAGACATAGCAAAACGCCTACCACATGTTAGACCACATTAAACAGTAACGAAGAATGCACTGGCCTCAACGACAACAACATACCATTTCACCAACAACTTTTAGCTATATTAGACCAGCCATAGCAACATGAATCTCAACCGAAAGTTGCAGTATGTTTGTTTCAACCCAAAATTTCCAAGATAGAGCACTCCTACCAATACCCCGAGGCGCATGCACACTTTCAAAGTTTACTCACACAACCCCATCACCTCAACCAACAGCACAACATTACCATGAAAAGAAGCCCAAAGAAGACTTCACGTATCGAAATACTGTAAAAAAAATACACGCCACACCTAGTACAACTTTTAATACGGCCTAACTAACCTCATCTACCCGTTTGTTGTCCATCCCATTGAACCACGGAGTACCTTCACCATTAACTCTTTTATCCACCATAAGTGGCTTCCAAGTACGTACAGCACCTTTGGCTGAAGACAGAACCCCTTTGTCTAAACGTTTGGCCACCTTATCACCCTCCACAGCAGCCCCTTTATCACCTTGCAGAGCTGCAATAGCAAACCAAATATAGGAAGCCGTTAAATCCTTCTTAACCCCTAACCCTAGAGAATACATAATGCCCAGATTAAACTGACTACCCACAGAGCCATAATCTGCCGCTTTCTTAAACCACTTAATAGCTGAACTGAACTTATCCTCATTGGCATAAATAATTGCTAGATTGTGCATAGCCCGTACATGACCATTTTCCGCAGCCGACCTATACCAAGACTTGGCCTTATCTAGATTTTGGGCTGTTCCGCTTCTTTTTTCCATGATAAGAGCCAAACGGTACTGCCCCTGTATAAAACCAGACTTAGCAGCACGTCTATACCAAATTAAAGCTCTATCAAGATTTATATCCACATCACCTGGTCGTTCCCCTGCATGACGCAAACCCATTTCAAAAGCAGCTAGAGCGTCCCCTTCCATGGCTTTCCTAAGCAAACCAGGCGAAGCTAATTTCTTATCTGTCGGGCTTATAACGTTACGCACATTTGAATCCACTGCATGCAAAAAAGGTAATGCCGACTCTGCTTCAACTTCAGTTACAAGTCGTTCTCTGCTATTCTCTGAAGCAGCGTTAGCACTTACGGACTCTTTTAAACGGCCAACTGTTTTTTCCCTTACACGATCATCAGAAGAAACACTAACAGAATAGGGATGTAATACTTTTTGAGGCTTCAGCATAACCTTAGGAGAGGAGCCCCCAGCCGCATTAACTACTGGTATCCCGAAGCTTATAAAGCCTTGTATAATCATCCCCACAACCCCACCGCTCAGTAAGCCCAAGACTACAAGGATCACAGTTGCAATTCTATAGGCCCTGCGAGAACCTCCTAAAATCCCCCCAAATGGTTTTTTTTCTCCATCTCGACTTACGTCTTCAAACTCAGTGTCTGTCTTCCCAGACTGGGAAACAGGAGCACCATTAACCACTTTGGCTGCTCTCCTTGCAGCAGAAATAAAGCCAGCTTGTTGACTGCCACTATACTGATACTCCCTAGTACCTTTAACAAGAAGACTAGGGGCTGCAGAAGCAGCATATCCGAAATCACAAGTCTCACTAGATGATCGGGCACCAACCATCTTTTCATCTATCTCATGATCATGGGAAAAATACTTACCATCATTAGACCCGTTAATATGCTTACTAAGCCTACTTTTCAATGCAGCACATTTATCCTCAAGCACTCTTAATTTATTCATTACAGGGTTAACTTCATCAGCAACAGGAGAAGAATTAATAACCTCGATCAACTCAGTCAAACGTGCATCTATAGACTCTCTAAAGTTATAGAATCCACTACTTACCTCATTGATTACACTCACAAGTCGCTTAAAATCCCCAGACACATCAGGCCTATCACATTTGACCGAATTACTCAGCTCATCTAGCCGATTAAGAATGTCAGAAGACTTATCCTGCTCCTCAAGCATGTGGCGTATTTTTTCAATACTATCAATGATCTTATTTTCATCTGAAGCTCGCTCAAGAGCGGCAGTTGGAAGCACTTTCATTATTTCATAACGTAAAGCAGCAATCTCACGAGACACGTAATTTCCGATAGCACGTATAGCAGGTAACCACTCACTAGAAACACCATTTTCAGTCACCATTGCGTCATCAGTTATATGATTCTTCGCTCCTGTACTATTCCCAGAACCAAACACGAACTCACCTGCATTCCCGTCCTGGTTTCTTGGTCTCAAATTACTATTCAAAAATTTCGTATTTGATACTTCGGATTCAAGACAATGGCCTTCACTAGAAGCTACATCCCTATTAACTGTGTTAGAAGCTTCGCTATCACCTTCCTTGGAAAAAGGGAGCCCAACATGTCCCATCAGAGTAGAATCCCCAAACGTACCTCCAGTCTTTCGGACTTTATCGCTTTCTAGATCTACAATCTTATTCTCAATTTGATCAGAGGGAAAACGGTCCCTGTTATCAGACTTAGAAAAGCCATACAAAGAATCTGGTTCAAGATGTCCTGAATTGTCAAGCTTTCCCATAATCTCAGCAAGAGCCTCCCTTATCGCCTGTACTTTTACAGATTGCCTCTCAACTAAATTGCTACGATCCGTGGCCATTTCCTCCAAATACCCCTACACTACACCATCCCTTTTTTAAACATAGCATTCAAACAAACATCCCCGCAACTAACAAACACCAACGTAATGGAAATTACATTCTAAGAATCTAAGAATCCTCCAAAGTTTAGCCAAAAAGCACCATCCCAAAAAGTTTTCACAAGGTTTATACAACCCAACTAACATGATTACACTACGACTAATATACAACTTTAGGATTTTTCATACCTTCCAGGTCTATCTGCCAGCTATAGAGAATATTGCGTGTTGACCAAAAGGTTAAATTTTAATATATATTGCAAGGTGTTTTTGATGTATAGGTGCAAACTGGGGTGAAGAAATGCTAAAAACTGGACATGTACGTGTTAGTGAAAGAGATGAAGAAACCCTTTTTAAACCTAGTGTGTTTCTGTCAGCTTACGACATGATTAATAAAGGGCGAGCATGGTATACAATAGGTGATCTTGCTCAGGAATTCGATGTGACACTGCGTGCATTGAGATTTTATGAAGACAAGGGTTTACTTGGACCTCGTCGCGATGGTTTAAGCAGACTTTATAGCCACCGCGATAGGGTGCGTCTTCAGATGATCTTATGTTGTAAGCGCCTCGGTTTTTCTCTGGGAGAGATTAAGGAAGTGTTAGATCTTTATGATCGCAGAGGCGGAAGAACACACCAGCTTAAGTTTGTATTGGACAGATTTAGGGATCAGTCTGTCGTTCTTGAGGAGCAGAGAAGAGAACTGGATGAGGGTATCTTGGAACTTAATAACCATATAGCACAGATTTCGGCAGCTCTGGAGGAGTATCACTCAAACCGAAGAGAAAGATGCAGAGCTTAGTACGTCCTTCGGAGTTGTTTTTAGCTGAGCTCTTGTGTTGGTGTTTGCGTGGTGCTGGTCGTTGAGGTTTCTTCCTACCCGGAGGAGATGCATGGTTTTGTGTTCTGACTTCATTCCTCGGAAGTTGTGGGGAAAGGCGAGATGAGGTTTCTCATGCTCAGTGCCGTTCGCATACGCTCAGCCTCGTAGAGCATAGCCTTTGACAAGCCACCTCCAGGACTATTGCTGTTGATATGTTTCTCAAAGGTCTCGAATGCCGACTTCGCTTCCTCCCATTTCTCCTGGAGAATCAATGATTCGACCCTGTAAAAGTGTGATACTGCCCGTTCCGGCGAGATTGATTCGGCAATGGAAAGACACTGCTCAACCCCATCCCAAATTCGATGTTCTCTGAGGCAGAGAGCATAACCGATCCAATAATCAGACTCCCCCCCACTTATTAAGCATAATATCCGAAACAAAGGCTCTGCTTTATTGTAATTACCTATACTTAACCATCTATAAGCACTAGCATATAGAAAATCGCATGTCCCATCCGGTAATGCTAATGCTTCAGCAAGAGAGTGACCTCTAGCAATTGAATCAAAGATAGCTCCAGCATCAATAGAGTAATCCTTCATAAACTCGATAAAAACCGAACGCGCACAAGCGATCTCATCCTCACTCAAACCAAACCTCGAGCCTAGCGAAGGGCTTTCGGAGGAACGAGACTCATCATCAGCAGTTTCCTCACCAATCCCAGACTCAAGCTCTTCTATAGCCAAGGACAGCTTTGCTAACCAATCAACATCATCAGAAGACATACTAGGCCTTGCCTCATATCAAAACTCTAGATACCGAACAAACATTAACTTCACAACAACTTCACTGCAAACTTACCTTATCGAAAATAACAGAAAAATCCTTTCAGATCCCTTACAGAAAAATCCAACCTTTTTACTTAGAATCTCACACCAGAACACAACCTTTTCCCAAGCAGGAGGGGCATAAAACAAAAACATAGGCGAACACAGATTAGTAAAAATACTCCGTTATTACAAAACCCACAGCAATACAAAAACTAATTGACAGCGACTTCACTCAAATGCACCTTATCGGAAATAGCAGATAAAATCCTTTCAGATTCCTCAACAATATGCACAAAATCACCATCTTCTTTAGCTAGGGCACTGGCCTTAGTAAAGAAAGAACACGCATCTTCAACCCTCCGAATCGCAAGATTCACACAACCAGACAAAAAATAGCCACGAGGATCATCTGGACAAGTCTTTATCATTTCAGAAGCACCATGCAAAGCCACTGTATTTTTCCCAGCTTTATGCAAGCAATAGCAATACCCCGATAAAATATCAAAACTATATGGCTTCAACAACGTAAGCATATCATACAAAGCACAGGCCTTTGAGTATAACCCATTTGAAATATACCATTCAGCTATTTCCAATCCAATCTCAATTCCCTCATCACTCACTCCAGCAATTCTCTTCAGTTCACCATCGCGTGACAAACGAAGCAATTCTTCAACAGATGTAATATCACTCAGCGTACTAAAGCCACCAACGTCCGACATAAAAAAACTCCTTATAATTAAGCACCCAGGACAACAGACAGGAGCACCATTAAAAATGTAGACAGAACCAAGGCAAAAAAACACCCAAGCCAAAGCGTCCAGTCCCAGTTACTAAATCACACAGAATCCACAAGTAGAACAAAAACACGATCACTAAGCTATAACAAGCCAACACCAAAAAACAGATACTACTGACAAGCCCAATAGAAAACAGCACTCACCAGACAGAGCAATGGGAAAAAATACCGAATAACCTCATAAGCTATCCGGTATATACATCCCCTATGAACATCCCAAACAAAAAATCCAGAAGCAGGGCAATATGAAACAGCACTCCTACCTAGACCCTACTGAAAGAGCTGCTTTTAATTGCTCATTGCGTGCCTCTAGCAGCTCACGTAAGCGGTCCATATCTTGTTTATAACGTTCCAGATCAAAATTTATGTGATCCTCGGAACTCCGCTGCTCAGTCTCAGAAGCAGTAGCCCTTGCTCCCAAAAGAGCAGATTCACCCTCTGCACGCTTGGTCTCAGCCGCGTGAGTCTGGCTACCTGCTTGACTGGCACTCCCGCTAGCTCTGCCAAGCATATTAGAGCTCTCCCCCATTGTAACATACACATCACCTGGTAAAACCTTAGCGCTCATAGCCTCAGGGTTTTGTACCAGGGTTTGCACATTCCTATTAACTCCAACTGCGCCAAGACCCAGACCAGCCGCTCCTGTAACAAATTCAAAAACCGCACCTGCTGTCAAAGAGGTAGCACTTGACCCCATAGACTCAGCTGCTTTTAGCTGCCTAGAGGCAGACTCAAGATGAGCAGTCTGCTTTTCCTCAGCCGCACCTCTTCTTCTCATCGCCGCAAGCTGTAATCTCTCCGTACTGGCAGCCGTAGCTTGCCCTACCGCTTCCCGCATCTGAGCATCCACCGTAGTCCCATACTCAGCGAAACTACCACCAGAAACCTCAGTCGCTTCTGGGGAAGCATCATCTTGAGCAGCTCTAGCAGCAGCAGCTCTAGCAGCATCATCTCCTCGAGCAGCTCTAGCAGCATCATCTCGAGCAGCTCTAGCAGCAGCAGCTTTAGCAGCAGCATCTCCTTGGCTAGCAGACGTACCCATATCACCCATTTTAATACTCACCCTCCTTGTTAAAAAATCAACCTAAATATCAGATCACAACAGTAGAACTAATAGAAGCCACACACTTAAGCTTCGCCGCATCAGCTAGACCCCGAGACAACACACCCAAAATACGATCCATCTTAGTCCTGAAAGAGAGCGAAACGTCATCACGCAACCTTTTATCTAAATCAATTTGGGTCTGCGATAGTTCCCTCTCAGACTGCATACGCGTAGCATCCGCATTTGCTCTAAAAGCCTCAACCGAGTAAACATTACCTGCAACTTCCACAGAAGTCTGCGAAGCACTCGTACTCAGAGCTACGGCTTGTCCCCCAGACTTGAGAACACGACCAGCAGTATTAGCAGCATTAGCTGCATTAGCTGCAGTTTCTGAAGACAACCTAGCTGCTTCCACCGAAAACACGTGCCTCGTCTGCTTAAGTGGCACCGTAATGGCTCTAGCAGCCATCTGAACAAGAGGCCTTGCTGCAGCCCTAAGCGCAACCCGTTTTACAGTGAATAACATCATTTTCACGAACTTAAGAATAGCACGAATTGCTACCTTTACTAACGCAGGTCCTATTGTAGCACCGACAGTACAAACAGCTAGAACAAGCGACACGGCTGTAACGACATATCCCACTACTTCATCAACCTTGCGTGCCTCCTCAACAGAGTAACCATTAGCACGAGCGATGGAACCTGCTATTCCAAGACCATCCTCAGTAGAAGCTGCAACAACTGCGTCAACAAACATATAAGTCTGGACGACCAAAGCAGCAACAAGCATCGCTCCTAAAACAACACCAACACCTGTCGCAAACGCAGCGATTGTTATTACTGCCGTCACTACCAACAGGACCCCCTGCAACAACCTGCTGAAAAAGCTCATTGACTCTGATTCTTCCATTTTTTTCCTGGCTTCCGCTACCTTTTCCTCCTGCTCTTTAACCATCTGTCTCATCTTGGCTATACCACTCCTAATCGCTCCACCAAGAGCCTTCTGATTTTCAGCCTCAGCATCAAATGCGACTTTCTCACTCTCAGCCCCCAATACGAGTAATTCAGGTACACTGCCATCCTGAACATCTCCAGTTTTCAATCGACTAATCAATCGACTAATAGAACCAAAAAGGGCATCAGTACCAAGCTCAGCGCAATCTCCAGAAGACCCCGCCCCTCCTCCATGAATGCCGCGGCTTCTACTAGAACAACCTCCGCGAGCACCAGGAAAACCTGCAATACCACCTGCTAACAAACTGTCCAAGACCTCTAAATCCTGTTCAGAAACATCGCTATCCTGCGATGATACACCAAGAGAAAACTTCCTTTTCCTAGACGCTTCTTTCGCAGTATCAGACATACGCCTAGCATCAACATTTTCGCTTTCAACTTCTGCCGCAGCGTTTTCAAGATCACTCTCGCCCACTCCTGAAGACACTGGATCCCCTGCATGCTCCTTATGATACTGGTCATCCACAGACCGCCGTCTTCTAACAGACTTCCCTTCCACAGGCGACTGCGGTTGCCGAGCACCACCAGGAACCCTTCCTTCCCCAACAACAGACTGTCGCTGATGGCCCCCACTAGCAGACCCACTGTCATCTCTCACAGGCAGCTCAGCTGGCCTACCACTCTGAACTCCAATCCCAACAGAACCAGATAAATTGACCACAATATACCCCGCCAAACATCACTAAAAAAAACTCCCACGTAAATCTCTAACTTAACCCACCTTCATAGCTGCCTCAGAACCAACCAGCACAAGCTACCCTTTCAACAAAGCTGCCAAGGCCATTTGTATTTCTGAATCTAACTCAACGATGGTAGATAGAAAAGCAGCAGCACTCTCTAAACTCTTCTTTCTATCTTTCTCCTTAGCTGAACCAGACCTAACACGCTTAGCAGCATCCAAGAAAAATCTCATAGACCCAACACGAGCCTCATTAAATACCGAAGGCTTCATCAGATCCGGGTCAAGAAGACCAGGGGCTAACAAACCTACCAAACGCTGATCCAGCGAAGGACGATACAACACCTCATCCAACAAGCAAGAGAACTGATCAGTGCTAAATGCAGGAGCAAGCCCGCTAACATCCGGCAGCTGCATCTCATCAACAGCGCCCCCATGCGAAACACTCTCTATCCCAGACTCAAATCCAATTCCACGCACCAAAGACACGACATCCCTCCCAGCCAACTACTCCTTAAACAAAGAAGCATAAATTCCATCTAGCACACTGTACTCAAATAACAATACGTAATTTTCTCGTAAAAATTTCTGCGTATAATTACATTAGATTTATATCAAAGCACACCGGCGGAAGCTATGACTATAGAGAATGACTTCTTCAGCATCTTAAATAGCAGACAGATTATAGGGCTTATTTAGAATAAGTCCATATAAAAATTCAAACAATACATAAAACTCATAGTAAACGCATATCATTCTATGTGTGATTCAGCAACCTATAGAATCCTAGCTGACCAAAATGGATCGGAGCCATACCCAGAAATTGGCATTTCAGAACTACCATTTCCAAATATGTCAAGCATAGCCAACATCGTACCAGTATCCTCGAAGCCTTCCTTAAAAAACATGATATGGCGTCCATTAGGAGACCAAGTAGGCCCTTCACAATGATAACCATAAGACAAAATCCTTTCACCGGAACCATCCGGCCTAATAATTCCTATACCAAACGACCCTGCATACCGCTTGGTAAAAGCAATCAAAGGATTACTCAAATCCGGAGACCAGACTGGAGTGGCGTATTTGCCCGCTCCAAAGCTGACCCTTGATTGCCTGCTACCATCACACTCCATTGTATAGATCTGCTGCTCTCCAGAACGATCACTCTCAAATACGATTTGTGAGCCATCTGCAGAAAAACACGGAGACGTATCAATAGAAATTCCAGATGTCAATTGCACAACAGCACGGGACCGAATATCCATGGAATAGATATGGGCAGCACTATGAACTTGTACAGAAAAAACTACGCTCTTTCCATCGGGAGAAAAACTAGGAGCATACGTCATATAACGCTCATCAAACAAGGGGTAGCTAGTCCCGTTATCAAGGTAAACGGCCATAATCCTGGGGCGAAAAGTACTAGACAACGCAGTATAGACAAGGCAATCCCCAGTTGCATTAAATCTAGGAGACAGTATCAATGAGTCTGCATCAGTGAAATACTTTCCATTCAGGCCATTCCAATCTGAAACCCTTAATCTCTTGCTCCTGGAAGTCTCGTCTCCAAATTCAGCAATATAAGCAAGACGGCTATCAAATAATCCACCAAAACCAGTCACAGCCGTATATATTTGGTCTGACAACACATGGGATAAACGACTTACATTATCAGCACTCGCTTTTAATTGCCTCGCAGCTAAAAGCTTTTCCGCAATAAGATCCCATATCTTAACCTGCAAAATAACACTGGCACCAGTGCGAACAACAGAAGCTGTAACAATTATATGAGCGCGCAACAATTTTAAATACGCAAAATCCGGAGTACTACCAATGCCAATTACCCTGTCGGGAAGCATACTATTATCTATCGGCACAAAGTAGCCCGATAACCTAAGGTTATTAGCTACAATTTTCGATATTTCAGCGCCCAAATCAAGATCACCAGAAAATATTGGTACTACAATACAGATTGGCGAGAAAGTCCCAGGCATAAGCATTGCTTTCAAACTTCCTGAAGCATTCTCAGCCTCAGAAATACCCGAAAACAAAAAAAATGCCGAGGTACACTCAACAAGTGACGCGGCAGTATATAAAAACGAACGACGAGAAATCATCTCAACCCTCACTTTGCAATTCCCAAAGCGAACTATTTAAAACCACAAGAACTATTTACACTCCAAGCAAACTGGAGTTTTTTTTTATCATACAACATTAGTAATTTTCAGGTGCTTACAAACACTATCTTGTTAGCATATCCAAAACACATTACCAGTTGCCTTGGTTACTAGTTACAAGTTTTAGTAATCCAAAACGACTATATCAACAAAATAAAACCAAGGATAACTAGCCTTTTCGTAATCAATGCGTTTCTAAACCGACAACTTTGTCATCGCTATTTTCCCTTATCAGAATCCAGCTAGATGGATATAATCATATTTACCGCAAAGCAAGTCTTGCTATCGTACAGCTTGCATCCCCCATAATCAGCTTACACAAAAAATCAGCAAAGCCGCTGAAAATAACCTAAACCTAACATAGAATGCAGTGTAGAATTCTTGCCTACTGAATTTCCGAGTATTACTGGGCAGGTATTACAAGCAGGCTATCCACCAGTGTAACAGTTGTTATTCCAACTATCATGCTTATTATGTGATGCACACAATGCAGTTATCATGCCCCGGAGTAAGTGTAAATCGCAATTTTATCAAGGTATTTATCAAGGTGTTATCCACAGATGACAGGAGAGAAATATGGCTACTAATTTTCGTTGTCCAGAGGTTGCTGTTGTTAGAGCCCTGGTCATGGATTCCATACAAAACGCGAATTCCGGCCATCCAGGAGCTCCCATGGGTATGGCTGAAGTCGCATCTGTGCTATGGAGACATTTCATAAACCATAATCCACTTAATCCTAACTGGGTTAATCGTGACAGGTTCGTTTTGTCAAACGGACATGCTTCCATGTTGCTATATACCGTACTACATCTTACCGGATATGATCTTCCGATAAAAGAACTTCAGCAATTTAGACAGTTCTATTCGAAAACACCAGGACACCCAGAATATAGCGCCACCCCTGGAATTGAAACAACCACAGGTCCACTAGGACAAGGTTTTGCCAATGCAGTCGGAATGGCAATTGCCGAAAAAATACTATCTGCCCAATTTAACAGACCAGGCTATAATATCGTGGATCATAATACATGGGTTAGCGTCGGAGATGGATGCTTAATGGAAGGGATCAGTCACGAGGCTGCCTCATTAGCTGGCAAACTTGGCCTCCACAAACTCAAGGCAATATACGACGATAATGGCATGTCAATAGATGGAAGGGTTGAAGATTGGTTCACAGATAATACACCAGTGAGGTTTGAGGCCTATGGATGGCACGTAATACGTGACGTAGATGGTCATGATACTGATGCACTAAACGAGGCCTTCAAGGAAGCAATATGCGTAAAAAACAAGCCAGTTCTAGTCTGTACAAAGACCATAATAGGTAAGGGAGCCCCTAATAAGGAGGGGACTGAACGTGTCCATGGTAGCCCTTTAGGGATAGATGAAATACGGGAAACACGTGAAGCAATCGGTTGGGAATACCAACCCTTTGAAATTCCATCAGAGCTTTATCACGAGTGGGATTGTAGAAAAAAAGGAACAGAAGCCGAACGCATATGGAATGAACTATTTATTTCTTATAAAAAAAACTATCCAACACTTGCTAGTGAATTTGAACGCCGTACCACAGGTGGCTTGAAAAGTAACTTTGACAATCTCATAAATGACATGTTGGATATTATCCAACACAAAACGGAGATAATGTCTACCCGTCATGCCAGTCAAACTTCACTGAGTATTTTGTCTCCTGCGCTACCAGAATTGCTCGGCGGTTCTGCTGATCTTTCATCCTCTAATGCAATTAATCACAATAATGCTAAACCTATAACCAAGTACCCAGATGGTAATATAATTCATTACGGTGTCCGAGAATTTGCTATGAGCGCCATTGCAAATGGTATATCACTGCACGGTGGATTTATCCCATTTGTGGCTACCTTTCTCGTCTTTTCTGATTATGCTCGCAATGCAGTCCGTATGTCAGCCTTGATGAAGCAGCGAGTTATTTACGTCTATACACACGACAGTATTTGTGTAGGAGAAGATGGGCCAACACATCAACCAGTAGAGCATCTTTGGTCATTACGTTTAATTCCGAATCTTGAAGTCTGGCGACCATGCAACATTACAGAAACATTCATTGCCTGGACGGAAGCAATAAAGCACTATAACGGGCCGTCAGCACTTGTGTTTTCGCGTCATAGCATCCCGAATCAAACACTAAATAGAGCACAAATTGATAATGTAAAACGGGGAGGATATATCTTAGTCAACAGTGTGACAGAAAACGCATCCAACTATAAACAGGCTATTATAGTAGCTACAGGTTCTGAAGTACATTTGGCGGTTGTTGCAGCAGAAAAACTTATGTTACAAGACATTGCTGTATCTGTTGTATCAATGCCCTGTGTAGAACGTTTCGAGAAACAAGACGAGATATACAAACATACAGTATTGCCAGTAGGCATCCCAGTATTTACGATTGAGGCAGGTAGCGCTGGAGGATGGTGGAAGTATACAAAACAAGGTTCTAACATCATATCGATTGATCAATTTGGATCTTCGGCTCCTCAAAAATACCTCTACGAATTTTTTGGATTTACTGTCAACAACCTAGTGAACAAGGTTGCCGGAGCATTAAACCTGAATTAACGAATAAACTCAACACACACTAAGTATAAGTAACTTACGTTCTTTTTCTTAGTATTAGTC
>Ga0126327_10000198_pt1 | contig 14813 bp, 14 predicted proteins | sample InaspJWI30metaG_FD_101392 | JGI IMG/M metagenome (GOLD analysis project Ga0126327, IMG submission 101392) | Marine gutless worms symbiont microbial communities from Oahu, Hawaii - Inanidrilus sp. 1 OAHU.JWI-30 metaG | ecosystem: Host-associated > Annelida > Digestive system > Unclassified... | reverse complement strand
GGCCGCATGCGGCCCAAAGATGGCGGTCTTGACAACCCGCCCCTTGAAGCGGGTGCTGAGAATACTCTCAATTTCTATGGTCTGGTCGACCGCAATTTCCCCTCTGGCGTGGTGCAGGGCCAAACGTCCGCTGACACCGGTTCCGGTCGGGCATCGGTCGACTTCGCCCTCCGCAAAGATGCAGACATTGCTGCTGTGTGCATCCGGCGAGTGCGGTGCCCCGATGAAAATCGTGCCGTAAAGGAAACTGAGATCTTCTTCGAAAGGGTGCTGAATGGTGCGGCTGGCCATGACCGCTTTCTTGATGGCCATGCCCTTTTCGATCAGGGCGCCATAGTCATCGGGTCGGGTACCCAGGCCTACCTGGGCAGCATCCACATAGGCATAGAATGCGCCGCCGAAGGCAATATCGTACCGGATGGACCCCAGACCAGGCACTTCCACTTCCTCGTCCAGCGAAAGCACAAAAGAAGGAACATTGTGAAAATATACACTCGCAACTCTCCGGTCAACTATTTTAGCGTGTGCGGTCACCAACCCGGCCGGAGAATCGATCCGTACTGTGGTCACCGGCGCCTCCAGCGGCACCAGGCCGGTTTCGACAGCCATGGTGGTGATGGCGATGATCCCGTGGCCGCACATACTGCTGTAGCCTTCGTTGTGCAGGAAGAGAACCCCGAAGTCGGCCTCCGGCGATACAGGCGGCGTCACGATGCAGCCATACATATCCGCATGCCCCCTTGGCTTCCACATGAGAGCCGTGCGCAGGTGATCGAAATGGTCCCGCATGTAGCGGCGCCGGGCGAGGATGGTGTCGCCTTCCAGTGCAGGCAGACCACCGATGATAACCCGGAAGGGTTCACCTTCGGTGTGGGCATCGATGGTGGTGATCTTCTGCCAGTGGTCCGGGGGCTGAAACGCTCTTATCTTTTCTAACACTCTGGAACTCCTATTGTTTACTTCATCGTAAGTTTGTATGAAATGACATGTTATTTATGCAAATCTACTTGTTACTTTTCTTGTGCGTCCAAGAAAAGCAACCAATCAGGCGTCGCCCAAGGGCTATGCCCGACAAGAAGAAAACGCCCCTAAGACGCGGTCCTGCGGGCTGCCCTGCGCTTCTCGGAAAGGGTGCGCTCAGCACAACTCGCTCCGCTTAAACACGCACTTCGCCCCAAGCTATATTATGGTCGCCCTTTCCTGCGATGCTGGCGCGTCTTAAAGGGAAAATCAAAACCGGCAAAAGTCGGTTTAATCAGGTTTTACTTCCGCCTTCAGTCTTCAGCCTGTCAACCTGATGACAGATCTATAATCTGCCCGAGGTTCTTTTCCTCAGCACCGGCCAGCACGGCCGCGGCGGCGGCGGCGTCCTGGCAGGCCACGCCGACCGATTTGAAGAAGGTGATCTCGTCATCCGATTGGCGACCGGGAGCGGTTCCGTTCGCGATTTCACCGATTTCGGCATCGATGGCGGCCGCCGCCTTGATGATGTCCCCGGCTTCCGCCTGGCAGGCCTCCCGGGAATCGACCACGACCCGCGCGCGGGCTACCGTGGCGGCATCGATTTCCTGCATGTCGGGAGTGAAAGATCCAACCCCGGTGACATGGGTCCCGGGTTTCAAAAGGTTGCCGTCAAACAGGGGTGTGGAGGTGGTTGTGGCTGCCATAATAATGTCAGCTGCAGCCACCGCTTCAGCCGGATCGGCACCCAGATTTACCACCGGGGCACTATTCCAGGTAGAGACCTCCGCGGCTAGGCTCTCGGCAGCCGCCGTGACGGGATCTATAATGGTCACTTCCGTCAGGGACCGCACGGTCAGGGCCGCCAGCAGTTGGGTGCGGGCCTGGACACCCGCCCCAAAGAGCACGGCCCGACGGGCATCCTCGCGAGCCAGCAGGTCGGCCGCCAGCCCCCCCCCCTGCTCCGGTCCGCAGGGCGGTCAGGCTGTCGCCGTCCATAAATGACAGGGGCATGCCCGTTTCCGGGTCTAAAACCAGAACCGTGGCAGCTACGGTGGGCAGGCCCCTTGCTGGATTCTCCCCGTATACAGACACCACCTTCAATGCGAAATCGCCGGTCTGCCTCAAGTGGGCGGGCATGATCAGCGTAACCCCCTTCTCCGTGTGAAACCGGCTGCGAAGGGGTACATTTGCCTGCCCGGCAGAAAATTGTCCAAAAGCGGAGCGGACTGCTTCGATGGCTTTCGCCATGGGCAGGGCCGTTTGAACGTCCTGGGCCGTCAGAATTCTGATTTTCATTTTGATTTATCCCTTTCCTGGCAGGTCACCCTCCCCCTGGCCGTCGAAGCCCGGGGCGAAGACGGGCCGGCCCCTTCCGTCAAGGGAAGGGAGCCTTTCCCGTCACGCACGAAACTGTGTTAACGGAATATGTTTCCGTTGATGAAATGGCTGAAAATGGTTTTTGGTTTGTCTTAACACTGAACACATAAAACTTAACACAGGGGATTCTAATCCAAGATATCTTTCAACTCCCCCTTGATCGCATTGAGATGCCGGCCGGTCCATTCGGCCGCGGCCTTGCTGTCACCAACTTCGATCGCGGCTACTATTTTCTCAGCTGTCTCGATCGATATTTCCCGGTACCCCGGCGAGAGCCGGGTAGTCCGCAGCCGCAGGTGGTGAGCCACCACCTTGTCCAGGATCAAACGTGTCAGTTCGCACAGGATCTGGTTTTCCGAGGCCTCGGCCAAGGCCTGGTGAAATTGGATGTCTGCCTCCAGGAAGCGCTCGTATTCCTCACCGCATTGGCTCATATGGCCAATGGCGTTTTCGAGACGGCGTATATTGCTCCGCTCGGCCCTTTCAGCAGCCAGGCCGGCGGAACGGCATTCGAGCAGCTCGCGCACGTCCATGAGGTCCAGGATGCTGCCGGCTTGCAGTGCGGCCTTAAACTGGGCCAAAGGGGCATCGGTTTCCGGAAGGTCGGCGGCTATATAGGTACCGCGCCCCTGGGCCACATCCAGATAGCCCATGACGGCGAGGGCGTTGATGGCTTCACGCACCGAAGAGCGTCCCACACCCAGAAGGGCGGACAATTCGCGCTGCGGCGGAAGTCGGTCACCAGGCGCTAAATCCCCGGAATTGATCTGGCTGAGGATTTGTTCCGCCACCATTTCCGGGGCGCTGCTCTTGCGGATGGTTTTGAAGTTCATCGCCTATAAACCTTCATGTTCGGTGCGCTTGATAATTTCATTCTGCAGTTCCACCGTCAGGTCCACGAAATAGTCGCTGTAACCCGCCACGCGGACGATCAGGTCCCGATAGTCATCCGGCGCCTGCTGCGCTTGCTTGAGAATGTCCGCACTCACCACGTTGAACTGGATGTGGTGGCCGTCCAACTTGAAATAGGAGCGTACCAGATGCATGAGCTTGTGAATCCCGGTATCGTCCTCCAAAACCTGCGGGATGAATTTCTGATTCAGCAAGGTGCCGCCGGTACGGATATGATCCAGCTTCGCTGCCGATTTCACCACTGCGGTCGGCCCATGGCGGTCCGCTCCCTGGACCGGGGAAATGCCCTCGGAGACCGGGACACCCGCTCGCCGTCCATCGGGCAGGGCCCCAATGACACTTCCGAAGTATACGTGACTGGTGGTCGGCAGCATCAGGATGCGGTGAAATCCGCCCTTTGTATTGGGGCGCCCGTTGACCGCTTGATAATAAACCTCGAAAATCGACCGCATGATGTCGTCGGCATAGTCGTTGTCATTGCCGTACTTGGGGGTTTCGTCCAGCAAGGTCTGCCGCAGTTGAGCCTGCCCGTTAAAATCATCCTGCAGCGCCGCCAGTAAACCTTCCATGGTGACGGTCTGTTTGTCGAAGACGTGGTATTTAATGGCGGCCAGGGAATCGGTGAGGCTGCCCAGGCCGACGCCCTGGATATAGGACGTGTTGTAGCGGGCCCCACCAGCGTTATAGTCGCACCCATTGGCTATGCAGTCATCGATCAGCAGGGACAAGAAAGGGACCGGCATATACTTGGCATTGATGCGTTCGATCACATTGTTGCCCCGGATTTTGATATCCACAAAATACCGCAACTGGGCCGAGTACGCCTCGAAAAGGGCCTGGTAATCTGTAAGATCTTGAGCCTGGCCGGTTTTAATGCCTATCTGCTCGCCGGTACGCGGATCCATACCGTTGTGCAGGGTGATCTCCAGGATCTTGGGCAGGTTGAAATACCCGGTGAGGATGTAACATTCGCGGCCGAAGGCGCCGGCCTCCACGCAGCCGCTGGCACCCCCGTCACGGGCGTCTTCCACGGATTTACCCTGGCGGACCAGTTCCTGGACAATGGCATCGGTGTTGAAAATGGAGGGTTGCCCGAAACCGGTCTTTACGATTTTCAGGGCCCGCTTGATGAAGCGGTCCGGGTTCTTCTTGCTCAGCTGCACCATGGAACTGGGCTGCAGCAGGCGCATCTCTTCGATAACGTCCAGAAGCAGGTAGGTCAATTCGTTGACTGCATCCCGGCCGTCCCGGGTGACCCCTCCCAGGTTGATCAGGGCTAAATCCACATAGGTATTGCTCTCCTTGGAGGTAATGCCGGTCTTGGGCGGCGCGGGATGGTTGTTGAACTTGATCCAGAAGGCGCATAGCAGTTCACGGGCCCTTTCCTCCGTCAAAGTTCCCGCCGCGACCTCCTTCTTGTAGAAGGGGTAAAGGTGCTGATCCAAACGTCCGGGATTGAACGCATCCCACGGATTCAGTTCGGTGATCACGCCGACATGCACAAACCAGTAATACTGCAAAGCTTCCCAAAACGTTTCCGGTGCCCGGGCCGGCACCCGGCTGCAGATGTCTGCCATCTGTTCCAGTTCCTGTTTCCGGATCGGGTCTGTTTCGTCGGCTGCCAGCTCACGACAGCGTTTGGCGTGCCGGCCTGCAAATATAATCAGGGCGTCCGCGGCAATGGACATGGCTTGCAACTGCTCACAGCGATCAAGGACCAGAGGATCGGTTTCATAATCAAGTGCTTCAAGGGCCGTTTCGATCTGGTCTTTGAAATCCTTAAAACCCAGCTTATAGATCTTGCCGCCCAACACGGTGTGCCCCGGTGAGCGCTGTTCCTGGAATTCGGTAAAAATACCGGCCTGGTAGGCAGCCAGCCACGGTGGCCGCATATGGGCAAAGATTTTTTCGCGGATGGTTTTGCCTTCCCAGAAAGGAATTACGCGCTCCGTGTACAGTTTCTTTGTTTCCGGCTCAGATGTGAAAGGAACTTTTTTGCGGGTAGCAAACACATCGAGGTCCGCGGTGGAATGCAGGCACACTTCCGGATAGGTAGGCGTCGCTTTAGGAGCCGGCCCTCTTTCACCAACAATCAGTTCTCCATCCCCAATATGGACATGCTTGTTTTCCAGAATATACTTGAAGGCCCGGGCTCTTTGCACCGGAATGGAGTCCTTTTGGGCTGCACCGAGTGAATAAAAATCGGTCAGTAGGGCTGCCCTTTCACCGGAAATAGTCGGTAGGGCCTGCAGACTTTCTGCCCGCAGTTTGGCAATTCTCGCGTTCATGTTTATCCTCCAATGCGGACCGAAAAGCCGTAACCTGCAATCCGATCCTGCAAGTTGTCCAATTGTTCCGAAGTAGGCGCTTTGGTGCCGTTCATCCGGTTGGCAAGACCCAACCGCTGGTATTTGGCATCCGCAGTTCGATGGTACGGCAGCAGATCGAAACGTTTGATTTTACCGGAAGCCGCCGTCATTTGCGCCAGACGGTCAATGTTCTCTATATTGTCGGTAATACCGGGGATAACCGGGAAGCGGACCTGCACCTTGCTGGTCCGGCAGGCCATCTGGAAATTGGCCAGGATCAGATCATTGGAAACCCCGGTAAATTTTTTGTGGGTCGCGTCGTCCACAAGTTTCAGATCGAACAGTACCCGGTCCGCTTTGGCCAGAACCCTTTCAAATACATCCGTGGGCGCATACCCGCTGGTATCCACAACCGTATGTATATGCCGTTGCCGGCACGTATTTAGCAGAGCAAATAGAAAATCGGCCTGCATCAGGGGCTCACCCCCCGAAAAAGTAACCCCACCACCGGACTCGTCATAAAAGATGACGTCTTTTTCCACCACTGCCATGACGTCGGCGACAGTCATTCGTGACCCGAGCGTTTCCGGCTAGCGTCCGGAGTTGGCTTCCACTCGGCAGGTTTCCGGAGCCATACGGATACCTTCCGGGTTATGGCACCACCAGCAGTCCAGTGGGCACCCTTTGAAAAATACGGTCGTTCGAATGCCCGGACCATCGTGGATGGCATATTGTTTGATCCTGAATATTATTCCGGAGTTCGCGCTCAAGCTTGTTTTTAGAAATCCTGTTTTAGTGTTTGGAAACCTGGCCAACAACCCTACCACATCCTTTCCAAAAAGCAATCAATTTATCAGGTGTTCAGACCATTGATCCAATTTTTATGATATCCTACTCCTCGACACATCTCCATCCTGCATTATGTTCAAACAACCCCGGCCGTTTCTATCGCTAAAATAGCTGATTGTAAACGAAATCTCTCACGCCGGTGGATATCTCTATACACATTCAAGGAAATCATCATGAAGCAACTCATATATATACTGTTACTGTTGTCAATCCCGGTTACAACCCTGGGAGCCGCGGGTCAAGCGGTCACCTACCAGGTAAACGGCGAAGCGTATGAGGGCTATTTTGTCAGTCCCCACAAACGTGCGCCCCTTGTTGTTTTAATCCACGATTGGGATGGTCTGACTGATTATGAAGTCAAACGGGCCCATATGCTGGCCGGTCTGGGATATGCCGTCTTTGCCGCCGACTTGTTCGGCGCGGGTGTACGTCCCACCGAGGTCAAGGATAAGCGCCAGCATACTGGCGAACTCTATAAGGACCGTAAAAAAATGCGCGCCCTATTAACCGGCGCCCTTGCTGCCGCCCAGGCAAAAGGGGCCGCGACCAACAATGCAGTTGCGGCCGGCTATTGCTTTGGAGGCGCCGCAGTCCTCGAATGGGCCCGGGCCGGGGCCGATTTGAAAGGATTTGTCACTTTTCATGGGGGCTTGAAAACACCCGGGGGGCAGGATTACAGCAAGGCCCGCGGGAAAATACTTATCCTGCATGGGACGGCTGACAAAAACATCACCATGGATCAATTTGCCGGACTGGCAAAAGAATTGGAATCGACCGGCGTGGATCATGAAATGATTACGTATGGTGGAGCGCCCCACGCGTTTACCGTTTTTAAAAGTTCACGCTACCGCCAAGCGGCCGATGAGAAATCTTGGGCGCGGTTTCGGGGGTTTTTGAAAGAGGTGCTCTAGTTAAAAATTGGCGGCTCTATCCTCATCACGCGGCATGCTCAACCAGATCCTGGCGCGCTCCAGATCCATGAAAGCCCGGGCCCGCAATGGGGTTACCTTGGCGATGAGGGAAAACATGGTTGCCAGGCCGTAATCCTTGAGATTGGACACCAGGATGGCCACTTTCGAATCTCCATACTGCTCCCGGTAGATCCCCAAAATATCCAGAGATTTCATCATGATATCGGTGGAAAGCAGGTGGTCGGCCGCGGTGAAATCCGAAATGATATGGGCCCCCGGCCGGTAGCCGGGATATTCGGCGGCCTGTTTGATGGCCAGGAGGAAATCCGTACCGGTCACCCTGCCTTGCCACCTCCAATAAAGGGTATCTTCTTCGGTTTTGAAATGGGCTTCAAAAGGCACCGGCGCACCTCTGTTCAACAGGTTGGTTGGGCTGAACGGACAGCTGAATCGCTATGGCCGATACTGCTGGTCGGGTCAGTCGGTTACAATATGAACAGCAGCGGAAAAAGTCAATCCGGCAATAACAGAACCCGATCCGGCCTAACGGTACACAACGCCAATCAAATCCATGCCGGCATGCTATCTCACGGAACGGACAAGGATTCCGGTCGCCGACAGTAGGGCAACCGGAATCAGCGGCCCTAATCTGGTAATCATGTTGACAATCGCCCGCCCCTTGTGCTGGCCTTTCAGCATCCGATCGATACAACGGTCCAGATCGTCCAGGCCGACCTCCTCTACAACCGCCTCCATGCAGGGTATCTTCCACTCGTCGGCGAGTTTTTCCCATGTTCTGCGCCGCTCCGGCATGGGGCAGTTTTGGGAATCGATCCCCACCAGGGTGATCCCGCGCAGGATAAAAGGGTAGACGTTCAGGGGCAGTTCCGGCGAGGCCACATTGCCGCAGGAAGTCACCACTCCGTGGGGGCTGACCGATTTGATCGAAGTGGCCAGGATATCGCCGCCCACGGTATCGATGCTGCCGGACCAGAGGATTTTCAGCATGGGCCGCCCGCTGGTATCCGTGGCCTCCTCAATACTGATCACCCGCTGTGCCCCGATTTCCTGCAGGTAATCGGCCTCGTCCACCAACCCGTTGACAGCCACGACGGCATAGCCCAGCTTGGCGAGAATCGCAACGGCGATCCCCCCGACGCCGCCCGTCGCACCCGACACCAGCACTTCACCCTGGTCCGGCTGTACTTGCTCCGTCAATTTGAACACCGACAGGCCGGCCGTGAAACCGGCGGTACCGTAGCACATGGCTTCTCTGAGGGCCATACCGGCCGGCAGGGGGACCACCCATCCGGACGGCACCCGGATGTATTGTCCAAATCCGCCGGCAGTATTCATCCCCAGATCATAGCTGGTCACGATGACCTCGTCACCGGCCTGAAAAGTGCTGTCGGTGCTTTCCGCCACCACGCCGGCTGCGTCGATACCGGGTGTGTGCGGGTAGCTGCGGGTCACTCCCTTGTTGCCGCTGGCGGAAAGGGCGTCCTTGTAGTTCAGGGAAGAGTAGTGGACCTGGACCACCACCTCACCCGGCGGCAATTCGTCCAGGGTTTTGTCCTGGATCTCCCGGGTATATTGTTTTTCCTCGGTTTCCGTTATGACCAGGGCTTTGAATTTTTGGTCTGACATGGCAACCTCCCGTCCGCTGAGCGACACTTAGAATGTTAATATCGGCATGCAAAGCAACTGCACCCTTTGTAAAGGGTACGCCGGCTTATTTCAATAGAAAAGGCCGGTGCAAATTCAAGCACCGGCCTTACTATTCGCGTAATGCCAGATAGTGTCCGGGGAGACGCTATTTAAAATTAAGATTATTCACCTAAATAGGCCTTGCGGATCTCCGGATTGTGCAGCAGCGCCCCGGCCTCGTCTTCCATCTTGATGGTGCCGGTCTCCAGGACATAGCCGCGCTGGGCTGCCTGCAGGGCCATGTTGGCGTTCTGCTCAACCAGGAGGATGGTGGTCCCATCTTCCTTGTTGACCGTAGCGATGATATCGAAGATCTTCTGGACGATTAACGGGGCCAGGCCCAGGGAGGGTTCATCGAGCAGCAGCACCTTGGGCCTGGTCATTAGGGCCCGGGCCACGGCCAGCATCTGCTGCTCACCGCCGGACAGGGTGCCGCCCTGCTGCCGGCGCCGCTCCTTTAATATCGGGAACAGGTCGAAGACATGCGCCAGGTCATCCTCGATAGCCAGCCTTTCCTTGCGGTAAAAAGCCCCCAGTTCCAGGTTCTCTTCCACGGTCAGCCGCGGAAAAATCCGGCGGCCTTCAGGCACCTGGCACAGGCCCATGGGGGGCAGTTTCTCGGCCGTGACACCCTGGATGGGTTTACCGTCATAGATGATCTCGCCCTCTTCTATGGGAACCACGCCACAGATGGCCATCAGGGTGGTGGACTTGCCGGCACCGTTGGCACCGATCATGGCCATGATTTCACCGGGAAAGACCTTGATGGATATCCCTTTCAAGGCCTTGATACGGCCGTAGCTGGAATAGACGTTCTTCAGTTCTAAAATCGGCTCCGCGGACATCTATCCCTCCTTCTCCTCAGATCGGGTTCCGACGCGTTTGGCTGGAATCAGGCCGGCCGGTCGGAAAAGCATCATGACCACCATGGACAGACCAAACACCAGCATACGGTAAAGTTCAAACTCTCGGAATGCCTCCGGCAGAACAATCAGGGCAGCCACGCCCAGAATAATACCGGGGATCGAGGCCATCCCGCCTAACACGACCATGCAGAGCACCATGGCTGATTCGAGAAAGGTAAAGCTTTCCGGGCTGACGAAGCGCATCCGGGAGGCGAAGAAGGCGCCGGCCAGACCGGCAAAGATGGCACCCATGGCATAGGCCAGCAGCTTCAGCAGGAACGTATTGACGCCCATCAGTTCCGCCGCCGTTTCATCTTCGCGGATCGACTCCCAGGCCCGGCCAATGCGTGAATAATTCAACCGCCAGACGGATATAATCGTCACGATGGCCAGAAACAAGGCAATATAATAGAGATAGTGGAGTTTTTTCAGGTGAAACAGTTCAAAGTGAAAACCGTTTTCGAAACTCGGGATGTAGATACTCGGCACTTTGATGCCAGAATACCATTGGGACCGTTGGTCAGTTCCATCCAGTTATTGAGGATCAGGCGTACGATCTCGCCAAAGCCAAGGGTGACAATGGCCAGGTAATCCCCGCGCATCCGCAAGGGGGGATACCCGATAATGCAGCCGGCAATCCCTGCAAAAAGGGCCGCGAACGGCAGGCTCACCCAAAAAGACATCCCGAAGGTTGTATTCAACAGCGCATAGGAATAGGCACCCACACCGTAAAAGGCGATGTAACCCAGGTCCAGCATTCCGGCCAACCCGATGACGATATTTAGCCCCAGTCCCAAACAGACGTATATCAACACATTGATAGCCACGTCCTGGGCATAGCGAGACGTAAACACGGGAAAGATGCAGGCCAGCACCAGGGCCACACCCAACCAGACCCAAGTGGGAACCGTGCCGTAAACAGCGCCCGCTTTATCCCGAGCGGCCGCCAACGGGGTGGTCACCACTTGCAAATTGCCGCCCTTGTTCATGAGATAGAGCAGCAGACATACGAATGATCCGCAGGCTATGTAAAGCCAGACGGTAAAGGTCTTGCCGAAAGAGAGTGTGCCGTCCGGGTGGATCCCCAGCAGTGGCCACAACAGCCCCAGCAGCTACACCAGTCCGATGGCATAACTTTTCCAGATTTTTTTAAACTCTTGTATCATCGATATTCTCGCCCATAATGCCAGTCGGTTTAAAGTATAAAACCGAGATCAATATGATAAAGGCCACCACGTCCTTGTACTGTCCGGAAATGTAACCGGCCATAAAAACCTCCACCATGCCGATTATCAGGCCGCCGAGCATGGCGCCGGTGATATTGCCGATCCCGCCCAGCACTGCCGCGGCAAACGCCTTGATACCGGGCACGAAACCCATATCGTAGCGCACCGAGCCATAGTAGAGACCCACCATGATGCCGGCGGCTGCAGCCAGCCCGGCCCCGATGGCAAAGGTCAGGGCAATGATGCGGTTGGCACTGATGGAAACCAACGCGGACATGATTTTGTCCTGGGCTGTGGCCCGCATGGCCATCCCGATCCGGGTCTTGAAGACCAGGATGTTGAGCACAATGAGCAGGAAAGCGGTCAGGGCCACAATCATGATCTGCAGGTAGCTGATAACGATTGTGCCGAACTCGAAGCCACCACTGAAATATTCGCCGGGATAGGGAGCATCGAACACACCCTGGGTGAGCATCAACCCGTTGGAGAGAAATATGGACATGCCCAGCGCTGACAGCAGCGCTGCCAGTCGGGATTCCCGCCGCAGCGGCTTGTAGGCGACCTGCTCAACCGCCATGGCCAGAAACGAGCAATAGACCATGGTCAGGATAAAGGAGCCGGTCAGGCAGAGCACGGGGTGCGTTTGCATGAAGCCGAGCCCTGCAAAGTAGTTCAGCAGGATCACGCCTACATAACCACCGGCCGCGAAGAACTCACCATGAGCAAAATTGATAAGCTGAATGACGCCGTAAACCATGGTGTAACCCAGGGCGATCAAGGCGTAGAGCCCACCCAGGGTCAAACCGTTTATCAGCTGCTGAATGAAATATTCCATTTTAATCCAATTGTGTAATCAGTTCCATGTGCGCTAGAAAAAGATTACCCGGCCGCTATGGGCCGGGTAATCTTGGCAGCAACATCTATTTCACGAATCCGCTCTCCGGAGTCCAGTACAGTTTGTACTCGCCGCCGGAAATTTTGAACGCGACGTAAGAAGAACCGGAGTCGCCGCTCGGTTTGAATTTTACATGTTTGGAAGCCCCCTGGTAGTCCAGCTTGAGCAGGGCGGCTTTCACTTTTGCAGGATCGGTGCTGCCGGCCATTTTAACCGCCTTGAAATAGGCTATGGCGGCATCGTAAGCATAGGTTCCATAGGCGCCGATTTCACCGTAATTCGCGGTAAATCTCTTCTCATAGGCTTTAAAGGCCGGGGTGCTCTTATCGGTGTAGCCGTAGGTCACAAAAACACCTTCAGCAGCAGCTTTGGCAACCTTGATGAAGTTGGGATGGTACATGGCGTCCTGGGAGAGGATTTTGGCCTTCAGACCCATCCGCTTGGCCTGGATGGCCATGAGACTGCCAGAAGCATGGTTCTGGAGAGACATATAAAACACATCCGCTTTGGCTCTTTTCACCTTGGTCAGAACGGCAGAGAAATCCTTGTCGCCCTGGTTGACGTGATCATGGCCCAGCACATTCATGCCCATCTTCTTGGCGTTCATCCGCACACCGTCGGCCAGCCCCTGAGAATAGGTGGTCTTGTCGTCGACGATGAAAATGCTTTTGGCCTTCATGCCTTCCATCATGAACTTGACGGCGGCCGGGGCCTGATCGTCATCCCGCCCGCACATGCGGAACATATAGGGCAGGCCGCGATCGGTCACGTCCTGGTGGGTGGAGGCCGGGGTAATCATGAGAATGTCCTCTTCGGCCAGGGTGGCCGAGGCCGGAATGGTGGAAGAGTTCGATCTTGTCAAAGCCCGGGATCCCGCCCTCGTCATTGATCACTTCGATAGCGGTCAGAACACCATTTTTAATGTCGTTGCCGTCAGCCGCGTACGGACCCGTCAGCGGCCCCATGGAGCCGATCTTCAGAGTCTTAGCGGATGCGGTGGACATCAGAAACGGCACCAGCACCAGCCCCATCACCAACATGATAAGCTGTTTTTTCCTCATCTCTTTTCCTCCTTGTTGATTTAAAGCAGTAGCCCCCACTTCCTCTAGTGGGAAGTACCAGTTGAATCGCTGGCCGGTTGGCCCAGATACGCCTCGATCACCTTATCGTTGTTCTGGATATCCTCCGGCCCGCCCTCTGCTATCTTTACACCGTGGTCCACACACACGATGCGATTACACACCCCCAAAACGACTTTCATGTCATGTTCCACCAGGAGCACATCTACACCCAGTTCGGAAATACGACTGATATCCTTCATCAGATCGGCACTTTCCGCCGGGTTCATACCGGCGGCCGGCTCATCCAGCAGGAGTACTTTCGGCTTGGACGAAAGTGCCCGGGCGATTTCCAGACGACGCTGGTGCCCGTATGGCAGGTTACTGGCCACCGTATCGGCAAAGTCCTCCACCCCCATAAATGCCAGCGCTTCGCGGGCATCCTTGCGAATCTGGCGTTCTTCTTCCTTTTGGGAGCGGGTGCGAAAAATGGCCCCTACAACGCCCTTTTTGGAGCGGCAATGCCGGGCCACCATGGCATTTTCAATGGCGGTCATGTTGGCAAACAACCGGATGTTCTGGAAAGTCCGCGCGATGCCGTTTTTGAAAATTTCATGGGGCCGCTTGCCCAGGATGGATTTGCCTTCGAATAGGACGTTTCCGCTGGAAGCCTGGTAAACCCCGGTCAATACATTAAAAACGGTGGTTTTCCCGGCGCCGTTCGGCCCGATCAGGCCCAGGATCTCGCCGGATTTGATGGAAAAGCTGATGTCGGAAAGGGCCAGTAGGCCCCCGAAGCGTACACTGATGTTGTTGAGTTCTAAATTCGCCATAATTGCAGTCGTTCGATAGCTCCCGGGTTATACGTATTTGTGGTGCATCATATATTTATTGAAACGGCGCACATGCTTTTGAGCCAGACTCCGGACATCGGCCGCCTGTCCCTTTGTGACCAATTCAACGATGGTGCAAAGATCATTAAAATTTTCATTGAGCCGCGCTTCATCCGGAGGCAGAAAATCATCGTAGTAGCGCTGAATGTTGTCGTGCACCATCTTATTTACAAAAATATAAATGGGATTGCCCGTAATCCGCGCCAGTTCCTGGTGAAACTGCTGGTCCACATTTAAAAAATCATGCCACCCGTCCGCCCCGCGCTCCACATAACCGCGGGCCTCCTCTACCAGGGCCTCAAGTTTGTGAATATCGTCCCGGGTGGCCCGCTCAGCCGCCACGGCGGCCACGGTACCCTCGACCCCCTCGCGAAACTCAGCCAGGTGAGTCAGGGAGATCTTTTGAAACCGAATGAGCAGATCCAGGCTGTCGCTGAACTGGCCGGCTGTATCTTCAGCCTTGACCACGGCCCCGCCGTTCACGCCGAGCCTGATCTCGATCAGGCCTTTCTGTTCGAGTACCCGCAGGGCTTCGCGCAGGGTTCCGCGACTGATGGCAAAGGTCTCCTTGAGCTCTCTTTCCGGCGGAAGCATATCCCCCGGCTTCAAGGAACCACCCAGGATTGCCTCCTGAATCTGGTCGACCACATCCTGAAAAATCCGGTTTTGCCTGGCAACCCGAAACATACACCCGTGTCCAAAACGTTTTACGGTTGGCTTTCATGCAGTCGCCCCGACGATTTCAATGGGGGCGGACTTTGTTTCATGGAAAACCAACCGATTTATAATGGTTCGACCTTTCTATGTT
>Ga0126327_10000197_pt1 | contig 14817 bp, 1 predicted proteins | sample InaspJWI30metaG_FD_101392 | JGI IMG/M metagenome (GOLD analysis project Ga0126327, IMG submission 101392) | Marine gutless worms symbiont microbial communities from Oahu, Hawaii - Inanidrilus sp. 1 OAHU.JWI-30 metaG | ecosystem: Host-associated > Annelida > Digestive system > Unclassified... | reverse complement strand
GTCTTATTGTCTTGCATGATCTGCAGGGCCTGGACGCCGGTGCGGGCCGTGGTCAGGTAGCCGTTCTCATCCAGGTACAGCGGCCAGTAGTTCTGATTGATGATAATCACCGGCCGGCCGGTGGAATTGCTGCTCAGGTTGCCCAGGGCATCTTCATATTGGTATTGGCCGCCAATTCTTAAATGATATCCTCTGAGCTGGAAGGCAGTCTCCAGGTAGCCCAAGGCCTGGTCACCGCGGCGCTGTACGTTGTCCTTGATGGACTTGCCCGTGGCCGGATCGATTTCCATGACGTAAAGGTCCAGGTACTGCTCGACCTGGACCGGGTGATCCATAGAGATGAACTGCCCCAGGGCAGCGGCAATATCCTGCAGGGTGTCGCCGCTCTGTGCTCCATAACGGTATTCTTTGCCGCTCAGGGTGAGGACCCATTCCTCGCCTGGGATAACCTCGCCGCGCAATTCAAGCTGGGTGACATCTTTCCACCGGGTACCGGTGATGCTGCCTGCCTGGTCCAGGCCCCTCAGGATCCGGGCCGAGAAGGCAGTCCCGCCCGCTGCGCCGACGGTCACAACACGGCCGTTGACCGTCACATCATAAGCGCTGCCCACTGCCTGCTGCAAACCGGTCGCCACGGCCCCCAGGCTCAGCCCGTCGGTTTCATTGGCCTGATAGATGTAATTCACGTTGTTCAGGGTCAGGATCCAGTCGTCACCGGCATTCACCATCCCGGCGAGGGTGATTTCTGCTGAGCTCCAGTAGCGTTCCAGGGGAACATCCAGACGGGTTATGGATGCGCTTTTCCCATCTACGGACACATCGCTCAGAACACTGACATGGGCCGTCCGCGCATTGTCGAGAATCACTTCCCGGTACTGCAGGGTCGGCGCATCCGGGGTTCCGCCTGCGGTGCGGATATATACACTGGGAACGGCACTCAGCAGGCCGTCATGGGCTGCCGGGTTGTAGGGAATCCCGGCAGACTCCTCCAGGATGGCGCCGTCCCCGTCAATATGCAGCTTTTCCTGGATTCCCTCCAGGGTCTGATCTATATCGGTGACCTCTACGGTATCGCTTCCGGCGCCGCCCAAAACGTCGGTCTCTCCGGGGAGCGAGCGCACATTCAGCCGGTCATTACCGCCCCCGAGGGCGATGCGGGTTACGAATTCTTCAGCGTCCGGTGGCTCTGCATCCAGGAGGAACGTGTCGCTTCCGTCTCCCAAACGCAGATCGAAATCCTCGAAGTTCTCCAGCCAGACACCGTCAAAGCTCTGGCCGTTAACCGATCTGTTGCCCAGACCCAGGCCGCTCAGGTTGAGATACGCATCGTCATCAACCTGGATATTACGTAGGGCGCCGTTAAGATCGGTGCTGCTGCCGCCGCTGTGCACGATGAGACGATCCTGATCGGAAGCGGAATCCTCACCGCCGTCTAAGATCACCAGGCCCTGGATGTCATCCAGGGTGTGCACGGCATCGATCTTGATGGCAAAGGGATCGGGATCGACGGTGATCGACGGCGGGGTGATGGTGCGCGGCGCCGGCCAGACCTCGATGCCCTTCTCGAGGGTGACCGTCGGCATCTGTATAGTCCCCTTTACATACATGTCGATCCACCGGAATGCGATCTCGCTGTCGACCATAACCGTGTCGTCGATCAGCGTTTCCAGGCTCCCGTCTTTGTACTTCAAGTCGAAATAGCGGTAGGTGGACTTGTTGGTGTAATACCAGTTTTCCACATACTGCCTAACCGCCCCCTCGTAGTAAGGCCTGTATTTCGGGTCGATGATCAGCAGAATATTCTCGATAAGCCCGAAACCCAGGAATTCTTCTATGAGACTGCCGCCGAGCTGGACGTAAAATTCAGCCGGAGTCAACTCTTCCACCCAGTACTCGATGTAGGGATCATCCTGGATGATAAAGGAGGGCGGCTGGTATGTGAATGCCGGCGGATCAAAGAACAGGGTCGGGTGGTCGCCGCCCAGGTGGATGCTGTCGTCACCGGTGCCGCCCCGCACCTTCGCCTCGAGATGCACCGGGGAGGCCAGGACATAGATGTTGTCGTCCCCGCCGGCCGCGTTGACTTCGAGTTTTTCGATACCGCTGAAATAGGTCAGCCGGCCTGCCCCGGCCACAAACTTCTCGGTAATGATGAAGGTATCGGATATGGGCGTACCGTTGATGATCACGGTGTCATTGCCCGAGCCCCCGAAAATGTGGACCGGTGCATTCTGGAGATACTCGTAGCGGTTGGAACCGGTGCCGCCGAAGAGACGAGACAGGTTGGTGATCAGACTGGGATCGTCTGGGTTGTCGCTGAGCACCAGGAAGGTGTTGACCACAAAGGTGTCGTCATGATCCTGACCGAAGAGAAACAGCTCGGCCATGTTGTGGTTGACCTCGAAGTAATCGTCACCCGTACCGCCATACACATAGAGGGGGGTAGAATTTCCGTTGGTCATGTGGCGGGTGTCGGCAATGGGGATGCCTTCCGGGTATGTCAGATCGGCATTGCCGCGATCCGGAATGGTCGGCACCGTGCCGACGGTAATGAAGTCGTCGCCGGCGCCAGTCTCAACGATGGTCTGGACGGCAGTATTGTTGGAAACGACCAGATCATCGCCGCCAAGCGTCTTGAGGGTCAGACGCTCGGTATTGCTGAAGCGGACATCCTCCCGCTGGGGGCTGTCACCCTGGATGAGAAACTGGAGTTGTGATGCAACCGATGCATCGGTGTCCCCATCGACGCTCCGATAGACGTAGGTCTTACCCCCGAGCTGGATGACCCACTCCTGCCCTGCGAGCACTGTACCGTCGTCGGGATTGTCTGCGGAAATGGTGAAGGTGGCTGAATTGCCGTTGAACTGGGGTGTGATTGGCACCTTGTCCTTGACGATTACCAGGTCGCCGTCCAGGGGTGCCGGACCGGTGATGGTCACTTCGGTCAAAACGTTGTCGCGGTTGGAGAAGATATCGAATGCCTCGTAGCCGACACTGTAGGAGAAGTTCCGGTCGTAGAATTCACCGGAAGAAACTATCCCCACGGGCCCGGCGGCATTCAGGGTAAAGATATCCCCTGCATCGGTGCCCCTGACCTGCAGTTCGTCATAGCCGGACTGACCGCCCGTGTCGTGGACAAAGTATTCGGCCCCGTCGTTTTTCAGATTGATCAGGTAATACTCGTTCCAGGTATCATCGTTACCCAGGTTGTCCTGCGTGACACGGCCCTTCCAATTGCTGACGGAAAGAACTTCCGGGCCGACCGTGATCAGGTTGTCACTGTCACCGACCACCAGGACATTGTTGCTGTCGCCACCCCAGATCTCGGCCGTCTCAAAGATCTCATCGCCGACTTCGGGGTCAATCAGGGTCTCCACCTCGGCACCGGCAGCATACACGTCACCCGTGTCGTGCATGCCGAAGATGATCGGTTCCGGGCCCATGTCCTCAGCCGTGTAAGCTTCTCCACGATCATTGATCAGATCGGCCAGGCCCTTGGCCACGGCCACCATCCGGACGTCATCGGCCGTCACCGTGTAACTGTACACGGTGCCGTTCACCTCAAGGGTCCATACCTGGCCGACCGCTACCTCGCCGACCAGCTTGATTTCCACCTGGGTGCCTATCGTGGTGAGCGTGCTCTGGCTGTCAGCTCCTGGAGGCGCGGTCAGGACCGCCGTGGGCGCGGCGGAATTCTCACTGCCGTCCCGCAGGGTGATGTGGGCCTCACGGGTCTTGGCCGCCTCGTTGGCCGCCTGCTCGGCAACCTTGTCGCCCTTGTGCAGGGTTTGCCCGTCATCGCCGAGAATGGTACCGACCACGAAGGTATCGCCGAATAGAGAGACATCCCGGTTGAAGGCCTCCCTCAGGATATCCTGGCCGCCAGTGTCCAGGAAGGTGTCCACCCCTTCCCGGCCGGTGAGGATATCATCGCCCAGGCCGCTGTCCAGCACATCGGCAAAGGGTGTACCCACCAGGATATCTTTGCCCTCCCCGACTTCCTCGACCTTGAAATACATAGAGAGATAATGTCGGCTGTTGTTCACGCCGGATGCGTCGATGACATTATCGCCGGCGTAGGCGAAAAGAGACAGGCTGTCCCCCTGAAAGGTGGGCACATGTTCGGAATCGAAAGTTGGTGCCAGGTCGGCACCACGTCCGTTGACGATGAGAAAGTCAGCACCGTTTTCGTTGTCGATGGCAATGCCGCCGGCCCCATCGTTCGTGGAGAGTTTAAAGACGTCATTCACGGTGTAATGATCGCCGTACAGGTTTTGCAGCCCGCCGTGGATCACCATCGTATCGATCGAGCCGTCATCACCATACACGGGTTTTTCATAGGTGTAAGTCCGCTCGGCCTGATAGGTTCGCCCAAAATCGACCCCGAAGCTTTCTTCCCCGGATTTCGGGGTAATCGTGATGCGCAGCGGATTATCGCTGTCTGGATCGGCCTGGTACACTGAATGTCCAGCGGTGTTGATACCGGCCACCTGTACAGTGTTGTCGTCTTCCACGGTCTCATAGCCATTGAGCAGGGCAGCGATAACGGTGTCGATGGGGTCCCCAGCCAGTGCCGTGTAGGTGTAGGACTCTTCTCCGAGATTCACGGTCCACAGGTCGTCAACGGCGACCTCGCGACCGGTGAAGTCCAGTTCGGCCTCCGTGTAAAGGGGAACATAGGGGACATCCAGCACTCGAATTTCGGAATCCTCCGGTACGATCCAGTCAAAGCCGAAGACCCGCCCACCCTGTACCAGGGTGATGTCTACACTCTCCTGGAAGGCCACCGCATTGAAAGCGTCGTCCGCATCGATCAAAGCCGCCAGTTCCCGGGCAACGTCGGTCAGGGTGTCGTTCTGCTGCGCTGTGTAACTGAAAATTTTGGGAAGGATCTCGTCGGACAGGTCATCATCCAGAAAGAGGTCGTAGGCTTCGCCCGTCTGGATCTCGCCGCGGAAATTGAGCTGGGTGGCCTGTTCGATGGCGCCGACCTGGTTACCGGCCACCTCGAAGTATTCGACCTGCTGCCCCATCACCGGGTCGCCGTTCTCGTCACGGAGGGTGTCTACAATCGTCTTCGTGGCACCGCCATCCCCAAGATCGAGGGTGATGTGCTCGACTTCGGATCCCTGCAGGTCGGCAACCTCGATGCTGTCCGCGCCCATGGCGGTGTTGATCTCAAAGCGCTCCACCTCGGTGGTGGCCTTGGCGATCACGGTCCCGCCCGATACATCCACCAGGTGCCCTTGTCCACCGGATGGACATAGGTGAAAGTCTCAGATGGGTGATCGTCTTCCGGGGTATCGGAAAGATCGATCCCGGACGGACGGCTCACCGTCACCTGGGTGCGGTCTTCACCCTTGACGTCCGCGATCTCGACGGCGCCGATATCGACCCGCTCGTCGTCATCCGAGGTAATCATCGCCAGGGTGTCGGTACCGCCGCCGCCGGCGACAAAGGAATCCAGCTCATCGCCTGCCACCCACTCAAAGCGATCGTTACCCGTGCTGCCGATCATGACATCGATTCCGAGGCCGCCATTGAGCAGATCATTGCCAGCATGTCCTAACAGAACGTCAGCACCCTCACCCCCGTCGATCCGGTCGTCGCCTTCACCGCCTTCCAGCCAGTCATCGCCCTCATTGCCCTTGAGGACGTCATTTCCGGCATGGCCGTAAATGAGGTCGACATCCTTGCCGCCGTTGATGGTGTCATTGCCTTCCCTGCCCAGGATGGTGTCCCGGCCGGCCAGGCCCTCGATGGTGTCGTCTCCCGGCCCACCATCTATATAGTCATCGCCGCTGAATCCGTCGCTGTTTTCCCCAGCGCTTATGAAATCATTGCCGCTGCCGCCGTATATGAAATCGCTCTCGAAGCTGCCGGCGATCTGGTCGTCGCCTTCGTCGCCCCAGAGGCGAGCGGGCGCAGTGCCCTTGGTGAGAATCAGGTCATTGCCGCTGCCGCCGTGGATCTCCACCTCGGCAGTTACTCCCGAGTCGACCAGGATCTGGTCGTGGCCGACGCCGGCATGGATTCTGATCTTCTTGACACCGGTGTATTCCTCGGCAAATTCGTTCCATTTGACCTTGGTGACCTGAATCATTTCACCGTCGATCTCCACTTCCTCACCGGTGATTTCAACGAACTCGTCGATATACTTCGGATCGGTAAAGGCCGGGTCATAGTAATCGATGACTCCGTCAGTGGGGGTGGGATCCCGATCGACCGCTCTGGTGCCGACATTGATGTCGATCACCCCGTCGGGATCAGCGACCTTGCCGTAATAGAGCCGGGTACCGTTTTCAAACTCGGCCTTCAGGTACTGCCCTTCCGGACCCGGTGTCGGGGGCGCGTTTGGATCCAGATTTTTCGGAATTTCGACTTCCCGGGCCACGTCAGCGGTGTCCACCAGGATCGGTGGTTCCGTTCCCCGGCACTCGAAGTGAAACCGCGCCAGAGTGGCACGCAGGAACTCGTAGTTAAAGAAACCAATGGCGGGGTACCCACGTTCACGTAAGCGGTGAGCCCTGCGCCGAGGCTGCCGTCCAGGTCAAAAAGGCACAACGGGCTGTGCTCCAGGCGGTCCAGCAGTTCCCACCCGTACATCTTGCCGTCGAAGGCAACCTTTTTATAATAGTCTACGTCGCTGTCGTAATATCCTTTGTGCCCTTCCCAGATCGGATCATCGTTGAGGTCAAAATAGATATCCGCACCAATGCCGCCCAGGATACCCACTTCCAGCAATCCGCTGAGCCCCACGGCCGCCCCTGCTTTGAGGTCTACTCCCAGAGTTATCTCCGGCCGTTCGGTGGTGAATTTCTGGCCGTCAAAGACATAGTCGCCCAGGTAAAAACCGTTGAAGACCTTCCACACCTCGCCCAGATTCAGGTCCCAGCTTGTGACATCGGTAAAATTTCCAAGATCCCAACCTTCGGCCCACTCGTTGATACCGCTGGTGTCAAAACCAAAGGTGAAGTCCGTGGTGGCAGTCACCCGCCCCCCGATTACCGCCATGAGGAAGGGGAGCTGGGGGATGATGGGAAAGCCCTTGTTGTACTCAAAATCCAATCGGAGACCCGGCAGTTCATAGACGAACAGGTCCACGGTCTGCCCGCCCAGGAGCCCGAAGATGGAAGCCGGGTTGGTCAGGATCGGGAACTTGATGCTGCCCGGGCTGGTACCGATGCTGTCCAAAAAGCGGTTGGCCTTTTTCTGTTTATCTGAAGGCGGGTCACCGCCGTCGCCGTCGCCCTTGAGGTCCGAGGGTTGCTTGGACGGTGGTGCAGATGCGGGTGCCTCCTTTTCTTCAGGTTCTACAGCGGGTGGTGGGCTGCGCAGGTTGGCGCCGATGGTGAAGGTCCCGAATTTGATGAGAATCGGTTCGTCCGAATCGGTATCGATAAAATCCGCGATCCTGTCAGCCAGCTTGACGGCGTCGGCGATCGCCTTGATCGCCTTGACCACCCCGGCGTACTTGCTATTGCCCAGAACGGTGCTGGCCAGGCCGAGCAGGGTGTTATCCGTGGCGCCGGTGATACTCATCCCCGGGAGCGAGTTCAGCTGCTCGAGCAGCGAGATGGGCGTGGTCAAAAGCTCGGCCACCGGCGCAATGGGATCGATGAACTGTTTGACCGTGTCGATGATGGGTGCGGCAAATTCGCTGATGAACTCGCCGAGATTAAGCGTAACGTCTTCAAAGACCACCAGGGGCGCGCCGCCGAACGTGTCGGGGTCCGAGGAGGTGTCCACATCCACAAAGAGCTGGTTATAGTGCAGCACCAGAGTGATCTCGGGCATGGTCATGTCCGTGCCGAAGATGTCGAAGGAGTCTTCGATACCGAGCCTCAACGCCAGATCCACATCAGCCCATGCCGAAAGTGAAGCCACCAGGTTTTCGGTGATCGCACCAAGGAACGTAAATACCTCTGAAACCCCGGTACCCCAGCCAATGAGCATCAAGCGGTTGTCGTTTCCGCCCGGGTCGCGGATATCAACCGAGAAGGTACCGAAGATGCCGCTGGCCCCGTCCGCATCGAGGACATCCTTTAATTCAGCGCTGAGGATGGCCAGCACCCCGCTGGCCTCGAACCCGGGGCTCACCGAGGCAGACAATTTCAGTTCGAATTCATCGCCGCTGGGGGTCACGCCGCTGGTGTTCAGATAGAGTCCGCCGCCGCGTGCAGGATTCTCCGGGTCGATGGCAAAGCCCAGTCCCATACCGAAGACGTAGTCAAGAGCCAGATCGATGGAGCCATTGACCTCCAGACCCAGGCCGGGAAGACTCCCGCCGAAATTCAGCGGAATGGAGATGACGGGTTCGGGAAAAATATGGCCGGCCAGGATAATGTTGAACTGGATGTGCTCATCGTCCAGGGTCAATTGGATCTGATCCGGCGAGGTGATGCTCTCGTAGCTGAATGTGCCGCCCGGGTTGTATACAATCCGCTTGAGCAGATCGATGCCCCCCTCATCGTTCTTACCCAGGTATTTGAAAAGCGCTTCCTGAATGAGTTCAATAGTTGTTTTTTCGAGATTTTCCACAGAGCCGAGCAAGCTACCGCCGATACCACCGGTGTAGGTACCGTCCGTGTTGGGTACCCCAACTACCTGGTGCTTGAGGTCATCGATAAAGGCAGCTGCCTCTTTTAATTTATCGCCGATCATGGGCAGGGCCATCTGGGCGAACTGGCTGTCCAGACCATCTCGGAGACCGTCAAAGAGATCATTCAGGCCATTGACAATGCTCTGGGGGTCATTGAGGATACGGAACAGGTTGAACCCGGCAAACAGATTGGGGGTGACGATCTCCAGGCCCTGAAAGCCGCCGAAGACATCAAAGCCGGTGGACAGGTGCAGGACATTGTCTGCATATCCGTCGCCGTTATTATCATTGGTGCTGCCGCCCATCGGCAAGGTGGGTGTAGGAAAGTAGAGGGGCAGATCAACTGTGGCCCGGGCCCCCAGCCGGAGATCGAGGATGGAGGTGCCACCGGAGACTATCTCTTCAATGGTATAACGGTGGTCTCCGTCAACCTCTTCCTGAAGACCGAGGTGCCCGATTAAGCTGAGGTTGGCAGTGCCATCTTTTACCGCCAAGCCGACATCGCCGATGATCGGTACCGCGATGCTGGCCTTGAAGTCGAGGGGCTCACCGGTACCGACATCGAGCCCCAGGGTAATACCGGTGCTGTCGGTGACAAAGAGCTGGGGGATGAGAAAACCGCCGAAATCCAGTCCCACCCCGAGTTCGAACTCTGCAAAGGCATCGAGGGCGATGGAGCCGGCGGCATCCAGATCGACTTCAAACAACCCGCCTTCGCCGATCAGCGCCTTGACTTCATTCGGGACGCTTGGCGAGTTGATCAGGTCACCCAGATCAAATTGGAAAGGGATGTCCGCCGTAAGGTGCCGCTCAAAATGGAACACCACCGTAAATGCCATGTCCTCGAAGGTGAAATGGACCACCCGGTAGTACTCGTAGGCGGCCAATGCATCACGATCAGCTATTCTTGCCGTGAATGTAGCGTCCCCATCGAGCAGGGTCAGGGCGATTTCGGCATCAGTTGCAAAGCCTTCAAGGCCCAATGCCTGCAATTCGGCGAGGGCCTGGGGGGGATCCCTGCCGGATGAAGCCAGCAAGTCGATGCTGGCCAGGAGCGCATCCAGAAATTCACCCTGGGATAGTGCCAGGGCCAAGGCGTAATCGGATGACTCGTCGCTAAGCCCATGCTCCTGCAATAAGGCCGCGGCGCTTTGCAGTGTCGTATCACCACCGGCTACACGATCGCGGCTCTGTTTCAGGACATCGGCCTGGCCCGATACGGCGGCATTCATCTGGTTGATGATATCGCTTTCACCAGTGATGCTTTCCAGATTAAGATTTCGGGCGCCAAACATGCTCAGAACCATATCTGCCACCATACCGCCGCTGTAGGTGCCGTCACTATTTTGGGTGACCCCGAGTGAGGGAAGCTGGTTCCACAACTCCTTGATAAAATTGATGTCATTGGTACTGTCAAGGGCTGCTTCAATGTCGGTATCCGTGGACGATCCGCTCAGTCCGTAACGCTGCAGTTGGGTAAGTGCGGCCAGGTAACCGGCGTTAGCAGAGGAACTCAGCAGGTCGCGTGCATCCTTGAGTGCCTGCAACAGGTCCGGATCGGCCAGAGCGGTAGCGATCTCCTCCTTGGTGGCGTCGCTAGAGAGGTTGTAATCGCTTAGCAGGGTTGAGGCGACATAAACATCCCGATTCTCCTTCAAGTCGGCAAACTGATCTGCAACCAGCTCATCGGCCAGGGCGACAGCGATTTGACCGTCGGTCGAATCGCCTCCGAGAGTCTGGGACAGCATCTTGAGGTTGAGACCGGCATTTTTCACCGTTGTTTTATCGCCGAGGCCCAAATCAATCCCCAGGATGTCCTGGATCAGGAAGTTGATTTCCCGTTCCAACGCGGCAAGGTCGGTGACGTTTTCGAGCAGATAGTCCACACCTTTTTTCAAAAATTCCAGAAAGTTGCCACCCTCCTGCAGGGTCTGCACCTCTATCCCGGCATTGCTGCCGGAAAGCGACGAGACTGCAGTCATTTGCGGCCTGTCCTTGTTGTTTACGAAGGTGACTTTCCAGGAGCCGTCCGGCTGATTATCCACCGTTACATCAGAGACAGCGGAGAGTCTTTCTATTGCCTCTTCCACCTCCCCGGCCGCGGCATCATACGCGATGTCGACTGTCTGTTCACCATCCTCGTCATCTTCCGTATTCTCATCATAGAAAAGAGAAAAGGTGCCGTCGGTAACGGTTCCCGTAAACTGGATCAGCTGAACTTCCTGGTCGCCGCCGATGATTTCCACCAGGCTCTTGTTGACCAGCGGCATATTCTTATAGGCGATGCTGTCTTCATCGATCAGGCTGTCAAAGGTGTCGGAAATTCCCCCGAGAATTGAATCAAAGGAGAAATACTTGAGCAGGCTGGCCATGGAAAATAGAGGGTCTGCCTGCAAATTGTCTGCAAGGGAACCGAAGAAGTCCTCCAGAAACCAGTTGCCGGGAAGGGGGTCGGAACTGGCGCCGGTGTTCAGTGCACCGGCAACGGTGGCGACTACGCCGTTGAGGAACGGCAACGGAGCATCAAAGGTGACGGGAAGCATCACCTCGTAGGAACTGTCAGAAGAGAGGCTGGCAAAATCGATATCGGCAACAATCTGCCCGCCCGCATCCGGGGTGAGCCGTCCGCTGCTTCCCATGCTGGCCGAGACGTCAAACCGCAGGATTGCCCCGACAGCATTGGCGGCCAGTGGTCCGAGCGTAAAAGAAAGATTGACCGGGCGATCATGATCAACGCTAAGGGCACCGGTCAGTGACTGGTTGTCGACATAGAACTCACCATCATCAATGCCGAAGACAAAGTCCATGACCAGGCCGGTTTGCAGGGTCAGGTTGGTCGCTGCCGCAGCCGGTACCTTGAGGCCGAAGAAATCACCCAGAACATCATCGCTAAAATCCGGGGCCACCTGCTGGTCGGGCCGGGTGAATTTAATGCCCGCACGGAAGTCCAGTGGGTTGCCCGTGGGGCCGTCGTCAATGACCCAGGTCGCGGTCCAGCCGTTCGATAGAGCGACCGTACGGGTCATGCCTACAAGATCTGATGCCGTTACTTCAGGACTGGAGCTGAACAGGGTGCTGAGGGCCCCCTGCATGTCCGCTATTACCGTGGTATATTCGGACCCGGTCACGCTCCACAGTTCTGCCAGGTTCTGCTGTATAAAGGGTACCGGTGCCGAGTCAGACAGGCGATCGATTTCGTTTTCAAAACTCGCGGCCCACCCTGCCAAGGCGCCGAGCCCGTCGGTAAGACTCTGTGACGCCGTGCTGGATACGGCCTCCTGGGAGCCGTTGATGGCAGTTCCCGGCTGAATCGTGACGGAAGGATCGATGGAAAGTCTGCGCACTCCCTGGGCCAGAGTTGCCGTCATCAGTGACCCGCTCTCCGTTGAATGGATCATTCCGAGTGTATGCCCCATCTCGTGCATGAGCACGGTGAGCAGATCGAAACGACCATCTGCCTCACTGCCCGGGATTGCCGCCATACCTTCACTGGATGTCAGAAATTCGCTGTTCTCCAAGGGAGTGTTGTCCACGAACCAGCCGAAACCTGCAGCGTCGGTGTCAATGGCAATCCGGTGATGGTCAAGGCGTGCAAGGGTCAGGCCCGGGAGGTCTTCAATCGAAAAGGTGAGTCCGGCCAGGGGTGCCGTATCTGCCACGGCCAATAACTGCCAGTGCGCTTTAGCGGCAGTGACTATGGCGGACAGATCTTTTGTTGATAGTTCTGATGCACCGGCACCGAGTCCCAGGGAAACGTCGGCCATCATGGCGTCGTATTTTTGAATGTCATCGGGCAGCCGGATCTCGGCAAAATTACCCAGCGCGGTAACTGTGTAAGGATTGCCGCCACCGTCCTGCAGTCGCAGAAGGACGGTGTTCGCACTTTGGATTACCGCTATAACATTACCGCCATCGACACTCGAAAGATCCAGGATATCACCTTCGCCACCGACAATCAGGTCGGCACCGCCGCCTTCCGGCACGAGGAAAATGTTAGGCCCGATGCTTATAGAGACACCGGCCAGGGGCTCTTCACTGTCTGTAAGTGAGGCATCAGCAACATCTGTTCCATCAGCAGCCTTGGCCGCGAGTGTGACCGTGAAGTTGACTGTATCGGTCTTGGTAATGGTGAACGTGTGATGGGTGTCTTCAACGACGGCAGCCCCATAGCCATTGTCGCCGGTATTGACTGCCGCAACCAGGCCGCCGACTATCGCGTCGAGATCGTCACCCGCTTGGGCTGTGTATGACCAGCTTGGGTTGTCCGCATTATCGGTGGCTGTAATCGTCCACTCCTGGCCTTCGGCCGGGGTACCGCTAAGACCTACTCGCCGGGCAAACTGATCTACGGTGAGATTAGCACTGTCCGCCTGCAACAGGTGGAGGCTGTTATTGGGATCCGTCAGGCTGACCACCCAGGGGTTCTCTTTGTTTTTCGGTAGTTCACCGGGGCCTCCGTCTACCTTTACGATTACCCCCTGGGGAACGATACCCTCAATAGCGACCAGGAGTGCATCTGCTTTGGCATTATAATTGATAGGTACGGACGGCTGACTGCTGCCATAGCTCAGGGTGAAAGTTCCGCCGGTGACATCTCCTTCGAGGGCGATTTGCTGATTTCCTAAGGCATCGCTGCCGATCAACAGGTCCGCCCCCTGGCTTCCCTGAACGTGTTGAACATTGCTCAGGGCGGCGGCGGAAACTGGCGCCGGCGGATACCGGAACAGGCCGATGAAAGTACTGATGGTCTGTCCGCCTGCTGTGAGGGAGAAACCGCGATCATTGAAAGAGAACTCGGATAGGGAATGTACGACGCTGGAAAGATTGATGCGCCACGCGTTCGCAGGTCCGGCGTTGGTGTCCGGATCTACGGTGATCGTCTTGTTCGCGTTGATAATGCCAATGCTCTCGAGCGCAGCCTTGATGTCTCCTGCAGAGGCGTCGTAATCGACGGTCGTTTCCTCACCGCCTAAGATCAACTTGAAAGTACCGGCGGCCGCCGTCACGACCAGCTTGTGGTCGGGATAGAAATAGATTGAATCCAGATCTGACCCGTCAACCGTCAGCAGGCCGGCATCCCAGCTATCATCGTCGCTGATTGCAAAGGGGTCATCCGTGCTGCCGGAGCCGGTCACCGTGACCGAATCAACGGCGATGGGTGTGAGGGACTCCAGAGCGGCCGTAATGTCCGCAGCCGTAGCCTCGTGATCAAGGGTGGTCTCCTGGTCGGCATAGATCAAGGTGAAGGTGCCGCCGGCCGCTTTCACGACCAGTTTGTGGTCGGAATCGAAAAACACCGGAACCAGGTCCGACCCGTCAACCGCCAGCAGGTCAGCATCCCAAAAACCGTCGTCGCTGATTACAAAGGGATCCGTAACACTGCCAATACCCGCCACCGACACGGCCTCCACAACGATGCTGTTGAGAGCGGCTGCAATGTCAACATTAGATGCATTGAACGGCAGCAAGCCGGTGGAATGATTTTCCAGCGTGAGGGTGAACATGCCGCCCTGGGCATTGTTGGACAGAAGGACGTCTGAAAAATCGTTGCTGCGATCTACGATGCTGCTGCCAACAGGAATGTAGGCAACAGGATGGATGGTCGCCGCAGCGTCGGCCGGGTCGGCTAAATGAGTGCCATCAACAGAGAGATTCGCTGCCACCCAGGAAGCCCCGCCGTCGATGACCCAGGGATCAGCGACAACGCCGGCCCCGTTAACGGTGATGTGATTGCCCGTAATGTGATCGTGATCCAGCGCCTGCAGAAAGACGTTGACGGCCGCGGCGTCGGCGTCAAATGGGATCGACGAGGTTGTCTTGGTGCCATAGGTGAGACTGAAGGTGCCTCCGGTAGCCCCGCTCAAGCTGATGTCGCCTGACGCGTTTTTACTGATCTGCGGATTATTGCCTGTTAAGTTGTTTCCGTCAACGGACAGCTGTGCAGGATCCCATTGCATCCCCGAGATCGTCCATGGTGCCGCGGTGGTGCCCGATCCGGTGACGGTGAGGGCCCAGAGTTTTTTAAGCGCTTCCCGGATTTCCTCGGCGGTGGCGGTATATGAAATGGCTTCCGTTGTCTTTTCATCGTATGTCAGGGTAAAACTGCCGCCGGAACTATTCAGGGTCAAAGAGTTGCCGGCCGTGTTGTAGTAGATTTTCGATGGGGTCAGGTCGGCCTCGTTAACACTCAGCTTGCCGGTATCCCAGTTTGAATC
>Ga0126327_10000195_pt1 | contig 15092 bp, 8 predicted proteins | sample InaspJWI30metaG_FD_101392 | JGI IMG/M metagenome (GOLD analysis project Ga0126327, IMG submission 101392) | Marine gutless worms symbiont microbial communities from Oahu, Hawaii - Inanidrilus sp. 1 OAHU.JWI-30 metaG | ecosystem: Host-associated > Annelida > Digestive system > Unclassified... | reverse complement strand
CGATAGTGTCGAAAGCAGCAGAGAGGTCGAGTAGGCAGAGGCATGATATTTTCTGTGATCCCATTGCACTGATGAGGTAATCGTGAATGTACAGAAGAGCTGTTTCCGTGGAGTGGTGTTTGCCAGAGACTCATGACCATAATTCTGTCAAATCTTAACCGATTATGATTGTCTCGTCTTTTAGCGGTATGTTGGTCAGGCGCGCAAAGTGCATGAGCTAGACAACCACGCTCTTGCTTGTAACTTTACCAAATATTCACCGAATTTTAAAATGTTTTCACTCTCACACTCAGCATTAAACCTTTCTTAATTTGATTATTAACAACCCCACCACGTTTTAAATATGTACCTACACCACCTTGTAGTTTGTCGTTAATGGCAGGTTTTGCTGACATTAATGTTTCACAAGGTAGTGTCGCAACATATGCAAGGTGCGGTGAGATTTTTAATATCCGTTTAACTGCAAATTTACTAAGGAATCTTCCAGTGAATTTTTTTAAATCGGTTAAGATTTCACAGAATTGAAGTGATGAGTCTGTGGCCCCGCTTTTTTGGCCACCATGTATGCCAGCATGCCATAATCGTCCCACCGTCGCCGATCAGTGTTGCGTTAAGTGCTAAACGGCACATGGTACGTCCTCTTTCACGCTGAAACTTACCGTTTAGTTGTGATGCGTGTACGGTTTGTAAATGCGGCAGAGAAGACTCACCTGAGCCCGTCGACGCACATTTTCTTGTCTTGTGATCAGTATACATAGGGCGACCCGACGAAGTGACGTCACAAAGTCTATGGTCATGACACAACGCCATTTTGTGGGTATAACACGACATAATGCGTTGAGGTAAATGGCGAAGATTTTCGAATATTCAAACAAAATTGCATGAGTTAGTTTAAGAGAATGTCCATATGATCATTAACTTACCAACAAAGCGTAGGCCTATTTAAGCGCTACCACAGTGACAAACATTTATCAGAGTTTTACCTACAAGATGGCGGCAAAAATCAACTGGAACAAAATTACGTCACTGCCACCCTATGTATAATACTGCGACACGTAACTTATGCACATTGCAGCAGACTTTCAACCTATGCTTACACGCCAAATTTCGTCCAGATCGGTCTATCCTATCGTCATTGTGGGAAAGGGGTGAACCCCCCTCAAAAAATTACGGCACTTTCAACTATCAAAATCCTGTGTACTTTGGCGCCACCTAGCAGCGTACAAAACGAGACAAACGCGGATGCACTACTACAAAACTTTTCCTAATCAATCGTGTCCAAATCATCTATGAATTCAAACGCTTTCATGGCAAAGTCGTCAACTCGTCATTACAATCTTTAGTTCTTTACCCTTCAGAGTGACCGAGAAAAAAGATTGACCTTTTTCGGGTGCTCATATGCCCCACCCATGCACTGATGGGGAGCAGTGAAATTTGTGAAATCGAGAGATGTTTCGAAATGAGTAGACCTATACATACTCGCGTTCCCGTCGTTCCTCCAAAGTGGACAGACCAACGCCTATTAAGACGACGCGTTCGATCTTATCAGTCAAGTTGGCTTTATTGATTTCCATTTCTACATACTGCAGTCTGAAGGCACTGGTGAAAATAACATTACAATGCGCAGTGTGGGAAGTGCGCGGCTCAAAAGTCATACAATAGCGTAAACAGTGTCACAGCAATGACTTTAAATGTCAATGTCGGTGGTAATTATTGCTAATAAATCGAGAATTGGCTGAAGCAATTAATAGGATAACTTGAGATTTTTTTGCAAATTAATGATGAAATTGCGAGTCAATTTGACGAATGAGCCTCGCCACAGAAACTCAGCTGCTATCACAGGCGGCTGCAGTCCGTTACTTACTTTTATGCTGTTATCGTGACTGCAAACCATCTGAGTCTTGTTATACATAGGGTGGCAGTGACGTAAATTTGTTCCAGTTGATTTTTGCCGCCATCTTGTAGGTAAAACTCTGATAAATGTTTGTCACAGTGGTAGCGCTTAAATACGCTTTGTTGGTAAGTAAATGATCATATGGACATTCTCTTAAACTAACTGATGCAATTTTATCTGAATAACACGAAAATCTTCGCCATTTACCTCGACGCATTATGTCGTGTTATACCCACAAAATGGCGATTGTATCGTGACCATAGACTCTGTGATGTCACTTCATCCTATGTAGAAGTCGTCATACCAAAGAGCGTATCTGTCTGTAGGCCTAGGCTTAGGCGGCGCCGATGCGTTGCGTGCAAACATTTTTGTGTTAACGTTTACAAGTTTCGAGCGCATGTTGCATCTCTAAACGGCGCGCGTCAGAAATGACGTCACCGTCGATCACCGATGACGTCACTGATCACGTGGTGCGCCACAGCCCACAATCGCGGCCGCATCTTCCGGCCGAGCGGGCGCCGTCTGTCTGCCATACGTACGTACGCCAGTCCACTGTCCATTGAATGATCGGGCCGTCTACAGTGGCGCCTGACGATCGGTAATTCTGGGGAGAGACCGACAAGGCAGTCTGCGTTCAACGGTCAGAGTCTGTGATCAGTGGCGTAGCAATGGGCTGAGCAGGGGGAGGGGGCAAAGTACAGGGAGCCCCGAGTGCAGGGGCCCCCGAGTTCCAGGCAATTTAAAAAATAATTTTCCTGCCACGATTTTTTTACTACTCTTTGCCTTTTAAAGTCAGCCCAACCCCCCCTTACGACAGCACTTCGGCACTACGTGGCCGGACCACTTTTCAAAAGCCAACTACGACCCTGAATTAGGACATCTGGATATCAAACACTATAGAACGTTTTATTGCAACACTCCCAACTGGGCGTCCTGTGCACGTGGGTGAAACTTTTTACAGATTTGCAGATTGTGGGCTGTTAATTGCACAAAAATGCGTTTGGCGGCCGGGCTCCGCCCGGACCCGATGGGGGCTATACGCTCCCCCAGTCCCTCTAGCCGCTGTAACGCGTGGCCTGTGTGACGCTATACCTACGGTTACCTTCCCAGCGGCAGAGCACCACCACTGCCACTTGGTCGGTACTCAAGTCATTTCATGTTTCGCTGATTTGTTGATGATGCCAGAACCATAAATTTGACATTGTCGTAGGCTACTGCTATCAGCCCGCATCGCAGCGCTAGTCACCAGTGCAAGATGCGGGCTATTGGGCTATTGCTGTTGTGTTCTGTATTTTACTCAGTTTCGAAATGTATTTTGTAACAAAAATACATATTTTAGCGTAATTTGTTGGGCCAAGATGATCCGGTACCCCCACCTCCAATTTTTCTCCTCGGATTTCGGCAATTCCCGTGACTCGGCCGGACTGGGGTTGGGGTTGGGGCACGTGCCCCCATGCCGCCGTGGTTTTCGTCTGCACGGTACGGCAGTGCACTGACGGCAGCCTAGCTAGGACGCTTATCTCAGAGACGGACGGTCGGCGGGACGGTGGCGCCACCACTTCGAACGGCCGTTAGATGAAGCACTGCCGCGCAACGAGTTCATGCATTTTCTACTTTACTATTCGCTTAACCGAAACTGCTAAAACGTTCAAAAACAAAAATGTATGTTACCGCAGTGTTACGCTGACCAACACCCAGTTTAAAGAAGACCTACGGTGCTTCCCCCTGGTGAGTGAGTTTGACTATTCGTCGCGGTGTCAGATCCTCTCTCCCGTTAAGTCACTTTTTCGCGTCGCTTATAGTCCTGGTCATGACGTCATCCATAAACCGGAAATACATAACGTATCGCAACGCCGACAGAAGAGCACCGGGCCACGGCCATCGGTTGATAACATACACAAAAGCTTTGGTGAAGATTGTATATGTCGTTCCGGAGATATGCTCGCGGACAGACAGACAGACGAACAAGCAAACACGCTCATCACAATACTCTGCTTTCCTACTGGGGGCGGAGTAATAACGACGTTTTAACTGGACGTTTAATCGTCGTTTAGTTTGCTAAAAGTGTCGACAGTCAAACGTTTAAGCGGGCGAATCCCCACCGGGCGGTCAGCGGTTATACCGTCTATCGGCCGGTGCGCGTTCGTCCATCAATTGTGGCCAGCTAATTGCGACCGAGATATCATGCGGTGGGTGGGCGACGCGCCGTAACGTGGCACCGCTATCAGCTGATTCCGCAGCGACGCCAGACGATGCGTGCAGCGGCAGCTAATCGCATCCGTAAAACACATCGCACAGACACTCGCACTACGCTGCCGCTGCAGCCGGTCTTTGGCGTATAGCCGTTAGTAACGCTAGTTAGGTTCGTTCGCCCCCTCCCTTCCCTACGCCTACAGCAAATCCGTCAGAACGTACATGTAACTGTGGCTGGTAAAAGTAGTTTTCTTGGGGGGTTGGTTTTTCGGAGTATTCTCATATAGTATGCAGAAATTGTTATTATTGGGCAGGATCATACTAATTAGATATTGGAGTTATTATATCATCGAGTTATCCGTTCTACCGGCGCAATATCTTATTTATGCTAAGAAAGATTATTTTTTATAGCTAGAAAAAAATCCAAAGTTTTTCGTTTTTAACCCAAAATATGAAAAAGTCCAAAATTTAGGCTTTTAGGTTTTTAAATCTTCGTAATTTTTGTTATCAGAAAACTAAGTTTAAGTTGTTTTTCTGTAAGTTAGTTTGACTAAATCAGCAATTTTATCAAGGTATGTGTAGTTAATGCCGCAGTTGAATTTCGAACATACTGTCTGCACCTTAGATGGGCTGCACCTGAAACTACTTTACAAAATATAAATTTTAAAAACCTAAAAAAAACCTTTGAAACCTAAATGTCTATCTTAAAACCTAGTTTTTACCAGCCCTTCGTCAACAAGTCCGCAACAACGAATCGAGCAAACGGTGGTCGAGCCTTTTGCCAGTTTACGATTGACACTGGCATTACGTCGCAAGTTTGGACAGCTGCAGGGCATGACTTGTCAAGTAGCCGGCGAATTTTAGTGATCAAACGACACACAGACACAAAGAAATATTGTTATTTTGGTCGAGATCTGTGACCAGCATAGTGTACACTCGCATAGAAGGTTTGTTCTTCGCCAACATCGTCAGTTTTGCCCGTTTACGCCCCAGCTTTCGCTGGTACCAAATTATACTGCTTGGTGACAAGGGCACGTGGGTGTGAACAACTTGCCCAGAGTCGTTACGCAGCCGGGGATCGAACTCGCGACCTCTTGATCGTAAAGGGTTGTTCACACATACGCTGCGCGTTGCTGCGCTGCGCGTTGCTGCAGCGCTTCTTGTGTTTTTGCAAACGCAGCGCAGCACGGCGCAGCGTATGTGTGAACGGCCCCTAAGTCCGACGCCCTACCATTGCGCTACCGCGCCACCCTGGTGGGCGTAGCCTATTAATTTCAGCGGGCGCTGTTGACTGAGTCGTGAACCAGAGGCGTGTTCACACTGACAGCCACTGACAGATTAAAGCACTCGACACACGGCCGACAACGTGACCCGACAATCAGCCGTCCCAGGATATAGCGAATAGATGAGAAAATATTTATTGATTGCTGTGTGCTTAATTTTGTCACTGACTGATCCTGTTATATGTTAAAGACCAAAATTGTGGTAATTAGCGCGTCGCCGTTAAAGCCTGCAAAAACGCAATTTCCGGAAAGAAAGACTGAAAGAGTAAGAAGAAGAACAGGGAAAACGTCGCGCGACTTCATAGGGCAGCTTTGGCTACGCGACGCAGCTAACAATGCCCAACTGTAGGGAAAACTCTCTACGTGTAATGAATCACCTCACTTATTTTGCACGAAACAGTTTTCACTGCGTGATTATAAACACTTAGGCCTAAATGTCGCATTTCGCACGGACTATAGGCGTTCAATTAACGGGTCAAGTCACGGATCGCAGTAAAAAAACAAAAAAACTAAAAGGTTTTTACAGCAGTAAACACCACGCACCAACACTAGTGGTATGTAAATATAGTAAGTAAGGTCATTCATATTCGGGGCGCGTTAAAAGCATCACTCAGTGGGCGCCGAAGTCTCGACTGAAAACATGACTGTCTTTTTTCAGTGATCGGTGAATTAGACGATACTGCTGGCGTGATGTCAGGCCAGGTCAGGATGTTGGCTATGAACGGGATGACTGTTCTACTCTCGTGGAATGCACGCACGTCCGATGGAATGTATCAAGCTGATCATTCACACTACGGCCCGCCGGCATCGTACACACTTCTGTTTCTTGTCGACTCTACACACAGCTCTGAGTGGCAAGCACCATATTCAGCTGGCTTGAGAGTACTTCGCAAACGGGTGCCATGAGGTTTAGCCTGGTTGCGTAGCGAAACCGGCTGTATCAAAAAAAACTCGAGCCCCGTTTGTTCGATTTGTTGTACGTCTGTTGCGGACTTGTTGATGACAGGGCTGGTAAAAAAAATTAGGTTTTAAGATAGGCATTTAAGTTTTAGAGATTTTCAAGGTTTTTAAATTTATATTTTATATATACCGCAACGTCCTTATTTCTATTAAGGGCCGTTCACACATACGCGGCGCGCTGATGCGCTGCGCTGGTAAAACGCCTTGCATTTTACTAGCGCGGCGCAGCAACGCGCAGCGTATGTGTGAACGGCCCCTTATTGCAAATCATAAAGGTGCGGACTATTACTGCACAGGTAGCGTGGTCTGTCTGTCTGTTTGTCTGTGTCTGCTGCATGGACACGACCATGAGCCCTGCCGAAACGGCTGAACCGATCGATAAGTTTTGGGATGTGAACTCACTTGGGCCCGAGGAAATATGTTTAATGTAAGGGGTGCACGCTGGCGCCACCTGGCGAATACGATTGAATGATCAGTGCGCGGCGGCGGTGCGGCCTTACACGAGTGAAATTACTGTGACCACTTGAGGGAGTTAATATCCTTGCAGCCTCACTGGGTGAAGGGCTGACCGATCGGTATTGAAGTGTGACCCACTGCAGGACACTCCTAACGCCATCCAGATTGATGCTATTAGTAAACACTACGTTGCTATGGCAACGACCCCAGTATCAGCAGCCGCAAGAGTGGCGTGGATGGCGCGAGCATCGTGGCTTGAAACAATAAGCCGTCAATCTACTATACCGGCTGACCGCCGGATAGCCATCTCGGTGTGATACTTCCGGGACTGGTCTCAATCCCGTTATAGTTATAGTTCGGGGAAAGAAACAACAGTGGTCACCTACAGCAATCGAGGCAGTTTGTGTGTTTCTGTCTGTCCGAACAGTCGGTGGACAACGTTTTGAACTAAATTTGTCCTAGATATTTGACATTTAGCCTATGCTCAGTTCATTTTGGCATCTATGAGTTATGTTCGAAGGTCAATTTCATGACTGTAAGGTCCAAGGTCTCCAGATCACAGGAGCAAATGTTGCTAAAGTGGTCGATATGACGGTTTAGAAGTTGGTTTTGCGTCGAGGTGGGAAGGTCGACCCTTATTCCCAGAATCCCAAACGTATCGCTGCTAAAGTGATGGATGGACCGAACGTGGCGTATTGATCGAGAGCTGAACGTATTCTAAGGACGTCGTACTTTGTTGATTCGACGACGACAGGCCTTTTGCCAATTCTATGAATATAGGCTTTAACTAAATGGGAGGGAATCATCGTTTTGTCGGTGTGGGCTTTGCCCTTGTGACTTCGGCCCAGTGCCGGATTAAGGTGGGTGCTATTGATGCTGCAGCATTAGGCCCATTCGAGAAACAGGCCCACGGCCACGGACGAGAAAACGAGAAAGTCTTCTCTATATTTTGGTTGTGATTTCTCTGGTTGGTACAATTTCGGGAAAATCATTAAAATTGTTGGGACTAGATGTCATATTATTTTAAAGTTAAAATGCATCAAATTCGATTTCGGCTGGGGCTCTGCTAGCTGGATTTAAAGGGGCCTACTTTTAAGGGGAAAGGAGGGGAATGAAAGGGCCTAAGAGGAGGGAAATGAAAGGGGTAAGAGGAAGGTAAGTGGAGGGGGAGGGGGTTGACATAGTCTGGACCAACCTTTAGCTTAGTCTACGCGACGCCACTGCTGCAACATTAGGCCCAATTTGGTCTTAATCCGGCCCTACTTTGGCCACCAGGACCTGGACAGGTAAGTGACCTCTCCGTCGTCCTCCATTTACCAAAATCCTGAATCCGCCATGCCATTGATTTGATCCTATCGACTCAACTCCCGCCTGTCGATGTACAATGTAAACAGGGCAAATGCCGATCGCCACTGTGGATGACAGAGAGGGACATTAAAATGACATAGTTCATTAAAAAGGTAAAGGTAGCCCATATTCGATTACCGAGCGTAGGGTTCCGGAGCAGATCCCGGTCCTTGGCAGGCAACCAGCCTGCAGGTGACGTGAGTCATAAACCCGGCGGTAGGCTGACATTACTTCCCGCCAGGCCTGCAGTTACCCTCGCAACCCTTAAGAGGGCTGCTACCAATATTGCTGTTTGGTGAACAGAAACGCGATGGGTGTGAACAGTTTGCTTAAGACTGTTACCCAACAGCGTCGCGGCTGCGATTTGAACCCGGGCCCTTCTGCGCCTGAGTCCAGCACGCTAACCAGTCGGCTACAGAGCCATATTTCATTGCCATAGGTCAAAGGTGAAGACTATGGGACGAAAACGTCCCCAAGCCCCCGGGATCATTAGCTACACCAGTAACTAATGGACAGTTTCTCCACGCTGTTAGTATGTATTATTCATCAAAAAGCAACCCGGGCTGAATGTTTTCTTTCAACTCCCGGAAAAGCAGCTGTGAGTGCTTGCTTTCTCCGACGACGGTCCAGTTGACTACGTTCTGGGCGTCCACCATTGTCGAGCTAAGTCGATAACACGTTTCGACAATTGACATGCCGAAGCAAAATCTTCTAAGTCCGGAGTTTGGAACAAAGGTCCAGAGGCAAGTACCCTTAATTTTGGAGATACCCGAATTTCCTTTTAACACAGTGCAGGATGGATGGAAGAAAGCTCCCATGCCAAAACCGTCTCGCCGTTTCGATAGAACACCGATTTGTGACAGACAGACACAGACAGACGGACAGACACATGGCCATGGCTAGTACCCGCGCTAGCATAGCGTCACGCGGGTAAAAAAAACTGACTCGACATGTCTGTCTGGTGAAAATGTTTATTCGTGGTTTCGTACAAGGCCTAGAAACATCTAATAAATGATTACCATGCAATAATGAGTGTTACGATTCTCTGTGCATTCATTGTTGTGTATTCCAAACTTCCGCTTGTGCAAATAGCTTTTGTAGAGCCTAAGCCTATACGTTTAATATAACAAGTAGAACAAGTAGCCAGTGCCGATACAAACAAAGCGCCATATCTTGAAACAATTGACGTGAAAATTGTTTTTTTATCGTGGTCAATACGTAGGATGACAGTGACGTAATTTAGTTCCATTCAGCTTATGCATATTGATCAAAAATGCATCATCTAAGCGAAATCGCGAATCGGCCAACTCTATTAGCCAAGCGGTCAGACGGATAATGCACGCACGCAGCGTGAAGGTGTTGATGAAGACTCGATGATGTAAGGAGATGACGTGCTTGGTAACGTGATCGCTGCCAGTTGGCGTCCATAGCAACCGCTGCAGCAACTGATGCATTAGCGCGGAACAGCTGCAGATGTGCTGAAGTCGAACTCACCACCTTACATCCGCTGGATCGACATTCTAGTCATCAAATAAACAAATAAAATAAGATAAAATAAAACATGGACAAATGATGAATTAATGTTCCTGTTGATTAGTTACCTAGTAGGCTAGTTATTAAGTTGCAGAGTTTTAAACTCTGTTTTGTGATATTTACGTTTATGTTGGCGTGCGGCTGTCTACTGTTCGTCGCATAGTACTTATTAAATGCACAAACTAGGTGAACGCCGTCAGTAATCCAGTCCCCGAAACGTAACACTATAGTGAGATTTGAAGCGGATTGTAATTCTCACATCCGCACACCTCGGCCGCAGTGTGAGATTACTTACCTGCCCGCTAGACGGCGCTCTAGTTCGTAGACGTTATGATTTATCCACGGATAAAGCAAGCAAACAACACATTATCGGTCACCAATACCGTCGCACCCAGACATTAGCACCATCTCCAGCTCTGCCATGTACATGTAGCACATTTAGGCGAAATTTTACCACTCGTATATATATGCTGTGACAGAAATACTTACTGACACTTCCCGCATAGTATGCGGAGTCTATGAAACGGTCGATCGTCCGTCCGTCTGTCCGTCTGTCTGTCCCGTCGATCGACAGCAGCAGCGGCGTGCGGTGGGTTTGCTGCTTAGCGCCGTGCGTCAGGAAACGATCGACAACAGCGGGCACCGGCACTCAGCAGCAACGGCGCCGCAGCACGGCGCTCACCAGCATATGCGGGCAGTGTCGTGTTGACGGCCGAGGTACGAGGCTGAATACAGACTTGTTGTAGTCGGCAAATACAAAATCGAATTTCTATAGAAAGTTTTCACTGGAGGTCGCACCGACCATTTTAGCCGACCGTGGTTTAGCTCAGCTTCTCGATATCTCCGTGCAGCGACAGAATGCCGCTTGCAGTTAGGCAGTTACATTCAGTTTTACGTAATCCTCAGCATGCACTGTGGAAGTTAAAGATTTCTTTAGTATAACAATAATAATTGATCAGTCTGTGATGGCGGTACGTGCAACATGCTAAAATCATAATCAACAAGAATCACAGAAAGTAACAGAGTAGGCCTATGCAGAAAGTTTCGTTATGTCAAATTGACAGACGCCAGACGGTGAACATTTTATCACTTTTTTGACTATTTTAACGTCTATTTATTTTTCTCTCCAGCGTTTTCTCACACACGGTCACATCGAATTGAGTTATAGATTGTACTGTACGTGCCTCTCCAAATATCGAGCCGTCGGTTAGTGTACAACAGCCATTGAGCGGGGCCGGCGTCGTTGGTGCATTCGTCCAACCGACAGCCATTGCGTGTCGGTCCGTGTGTAGAGTTGAGTGAAAGCGCCGCCGATATGACAGTTGCATTGCGTGATCCGGCGAGAAAACGGTCGCGTGTCGCCGACCAACAATAGCCAGTGTCTTAGCCGACCGTCCGATCTTGTTAGCTACATATCACCGGCTACACTCACATCTGAATGCTCCCGACAGGACACGACAGTTGGCGCTTTTCGGCAGGTATAGTAGGCCTACATATTATCTTAATACTAAAAACTGCAGTTTATCCATAGTGTCAACTGCGACGGATCAAAAACCGCAAAAAGCATTAAAAAGATGATATTACCCACCATCACATCGCCTGAATGCCAACGTGATGCTGAGTAATATCACCTTTTTAATGATTTTTTTGCGGTTTTTGATCCATCGCCGTTAACACTATAGATAAACAGCAGTTTTAGTATTTCCTGTTTTATTGTCAAAATTGTATAATGTGTAATTGTGTAATTACAAAATATATTTAAGCAATTTTTCGATTCTCAAGGTAGCGGCTATCCGCCTCATAAGATTGTCGAAAATTAAAAATTTGAACTTCACTTCAGGCGCTGGGGACCAACGTGCATCAGCGTACCAAATTTTGTAAACATCGGTCAAACCGTTGCGGAGATATCGCGATTTTTGTGATTTTCGAGATGGCGGCCGCCGATATCTTGAATTTTTAAAAATTCGAAACTTTAACGGTCGATCCGCTGTAAGGGGCCAATATTCACCACCTTGCCAAACTTCATCAAAATTGGTCAAACGGTTGCTTAGATATAGCGATTTAACGGGGTTTTTTTCAAAATGGCGGCCGTCCGCCATCTTGGATTTGTTGGGCGCATATTGGGACCCCCACGACGACGGCGCTGTCCAATAACGTTCTTGAAAAGAGAAAAATGTTATTATTATCGTTACAGCATAAAATTCAATAACTGGATATTTTCATTCACTCACTCATTCACTCACTCTTTTACTCTAGGCTTAAATCCTTCCTTTTCTGCAAATCCTCCCTACCGCAGACTTTCCTTTTTCTCCTTCAGGTTTCACTATATGGATTTCCCAGACTGTTTACTGTTACTTCTGAGCATATCCGTTTTTTTACTTTTTAGTTTTTTTTCTATTTTTACACTTTTTTAGTTGTCGGTTCCGTGCGGTAGACTAAGCTGACTTATGTCGGCTTTCGAGTGCACGTTAAAATAGCATCTCCTATCGCATCGTATCGTATCGTATCATTCCTGCTCGTCGCCGCTGTTGCTATACACCGTCACCGTTCACTGACTACACTACGCTCGGCCTGTGATGACCAGAGTGGCGGCCGTCGCCCCGCCCAAATCCCACAACTCGATACATAATCCTGCTGGCCGTGCGGCTAAAATGCGACTAAACTGTCGCGTCGGGTCGCGTCGGGTCGGGTGGTGTTTACACATGCACTGGATTCGCGACGACTCCAGGCTGTCGCCGACAGATAATCTGAAGTCTGAACATGTTCACAATAATTTGAAGACAGACAGGTTTAGCCGCTCGACCGCGTCCTGAGCCGGACACAGGCTGGCCCAGATACTATGTAGCCAACAGGATATAGTTCGGTCAGACTGTTCAAGATTGCCACAGACTGTCGCCGATTGTTGCCGACCCAATTTGCACCGGTCGAAACGACGAAATTCGACAGTTTTGTCGTGTAGGGTCGAGCGGTGTGAATTGGGCGCAAAGTAAAATGTGTAATGTGAACATAATCGTCCAAGAACCAACTACTGTTTGTTCTTCTGTTTTTAGCCTGTTTTACTGTAAACTATATACTTAAGGCTAGTTCACAGCCGATGAACTGAACTGAACTTAATTTATGTGCAGTTCAGTTCTGTTCAGTTCACTTCAGTGGCTGTGAACAGAGCTTTAGTCTTCTCAGCGTATTGTGTTCGTGCCTCAAAAATAAGCTTTGATTTCAAGATCACAGACGAAAAAAACATTCTTTGGTTTGTTATCCAATCGAGATTGCTATTCAAGACCCCACTGACTACTCACTATATTATGTTCACCTTACGTGATAATTTTTTTGCAGGTAAAATACCGGCCAGTTTGGTCTGTTTATTCAGATGACTAGAATTACTTTTACTTCAGAGACATCTCAGTTTGCAGATGTAGGCTACATGCCTTCACCAATTCTGTACCTTTAGTATGGAACGACTTACACAAAAGTAAATGTTTAAGCCACATTGACTGTTTGTGCGGTTAATTCAAACTGATAGGCATTCTGTTGTTGGCCTATACGTCTTATCCTAAGGTTCATTCACGGCACATGAACTGAACTGAATTCAACTCTATTCGCGAACTGGAGTTCGCGCGAACTTCAGTGTGAACAGCCGAAGTGGAATGACGAGTTCTGCATCTTTGAGGGTAAAAGTCTAAGGCGAATTGGGCGTACGACACGATCAACCATTTTGCCTATAACTTTGCCAAATGTTCACCGATTTTAAAAATTTCTTCACCAGCAAATTGAATGATAAATTTGTAATGAAGTAACCCATCACAACTTAAATGCTTGACTGTGCTACCTTGTGATTTATCATTAATCACAATACATCTTATAGATTGCCACCAGTTTTCTGACATTCATATTTCACAAGTGGAATATTATGTGTTCAGAATTCGCTGAGCACCAACCGTTCTAGTTTCGCTGCAGCCAGTCAAGTCAAGTCGTGATGCTAATGCGCGTGACCAATAAACGCATAGTAACGCAAGGACGCTAGCATACTATGATCACACCATGTGGAAACAAGGGAGTTGCGTGGAGAAAGAGATAATGCAAGCAACAATGCCAGGTGCACGCAGGCGAGGAAGACCATGCACGGCCTGGATGGACAACATCAAGACGTGGACAGGACTCTCCTTGGAAGAGTCAGTCAGAATGACAGAGGAGAGGGAAAATGGAGAAAGTACGTCCGTGGTGTGGCCAACCCTCGGATCGAGGACGGCTAAAGAACAGAACAGAACAGAACGCGTCCTGTAACTGGGCCGGTTCAGGTCAGTTCATTTCATGCGCTGTGACAAACCTTTATACATCCGATCTCGATCTGTTCAAATCATACTTAAAAACCTGTCTGTTTATTACCTGCATATGTTAACAAGCATTGTTGTTTCCACCTGGCGATCGCCCGCCCCTCAAAGTTAGGCTCATTGTGCTCGACTATTATGCGCGTTGTAAGTGCGTATACACCGTGAGTCAAAAAACAACACATTAAACTCTTACCCACAACTTCCCCAAATGTTAATCGATTTTCAAAATTCACTTTTGATGGCAGACTCAGTGGTAAATTTGCAACAAAATCGTATTTAAATGCTCCACTACACCTAAAATATGTCGCTACACTACCTTGTGAAATATCCATGTTCAAAAAATCGCCATGCTCAAGAAGTAAGTGAAGCAAAGTGTCGTGTAAGACTTAGCCACTCAACAAACTGTTTAAAAATATTTGTCTGGTAAAATATTCATTATTTGTTTCACTATTCACATCAGCCATATAAAAAATCCATGACTGACTGTACACAACTGCTGAAACAAAGAAAAAGATGTTACAGCAAAATGCCGTACATGATCACCAGTCAGTCAGTCACTGATGGCATAACTCTGTCCATAAGTCAAAACTGGTCTACAGCAGTTTGATGTTTGTTGACAATAAACTCACATTGTTCTGCTTATTGACATAACAACAATTAGTAACAGTTTCTGTCAGTTATACACTAGTTAGTTTACTTATCTGACGAGTTCTGCATCTTTCAGGGCAAAAGTCTAAGGCGAATTGGGTGTACGACACGATCAACCATTTTGCCTATAACTTTGCCAAATGTTCACCGATTTTAAAAATTCTTTCACCGGCAAATTGAATGATAAATTTGTAATGAAGTAACCCATCACAACTTAAATGCTTGACTGTGCTACCTTGTGATTTATCATTAATCACAATACATCTTATAGATTGCCGCCAGTTTTCTGACATTCATATTTCACAAGCGACATATTTAAGGTGTGGTGGGATATCACACGCTCACACGGTAGTGTGAGAGTGTTGTAAGGACGACCAGCAAAGTCAATGGGAAATGCTGAAATTTGACCCGCAACTACCCCTGAACCCCTTAAGCGATCGTCACCAAATT
>Ga0126327_10000194_pt1 | contig 15132 bp, 17 predicted proteins | sample InaspJWI30metaG_FD_101392 | JGI IMG/M metagenome (GOLD analysis project Ga0126327, IMG submission 101392) | Marine gutless worms symbiont microbial communities from Oahu, Hawaii - Inanidrilus sp. 1 OAHU.JWI-30 metaG | ecosystem: Host-associated > Annelida > Digestive system > Unclassified... | reverse complement strand
CGGTTTATTTGTTGGGATCCATTCACCTGCTCAGCCGGTGGGATTATCCGCTGGATGAAGATTTTGAGGCGGCCTACCGCGACAGCAGCGTCCTTGTCTTTGAAACCGATCTGAAAGAGATGGACCGGCCGGAAACACAAAGCCTGATGATGCAGCACAGCCTGCTGCCCAAAGGGCGTCTCATCCGGGACGTCCTGTCGCCGTCCACGCTGCGGATGCTCGAGCAGCATCTGGACAAGCAGGGGCTGGATATGGTGCAGTTCGAAGGGCTGCAGCCCTGGATCTGCGCCCTGACGCTCACCATGCTGGAGCTGCGCAAGAGGGGCTATCTGCCGCGTTACGGCCTGGACCGCTATTATTATCAGAATGCCCGGCGGGATGTAAAAAAAATCGTGCCGCTGGAATCGGCCCAGGAGCAGCTGACTCTATTTTTCGAGCTGGGCCGCATGGAACAGGATGCATTCCTAAAAAGAACCCTGACGGATTTGAGTATGATCGAGACGCTCTTTCCGGAAATGCTGGCGGTGTGGAAAGCCGGTAATCTCGAGCAGCTGGACAAGATCATGCAGTCAAGCTTTGCCGGGCATCCGGCACTTTATAAGAAATTTCTGACGGATCGCAATGCCCGCTGGCTGCCGGTTATCGAAGGGCTTATCGGAAAGCCGGAAAATGCGCTGGTTATCGTGGGGGCCAGCCATCTGGGGGGTAAAGCTGGCGTCATCACGCAGTTGGTGCAAAAAGGATACACAGTTGTCCAGTGGTAAGTGCCTTGGGGGTGCCCTGGCCGCCCTTCCTCCGGCCGTGAGCGGGGCCAACTATAAGGGCGCTTTTCGGTGTCATCACAAGTGAGGCCACGGCGACGGCTGCTCATTGGGTTCAGGGTGACGGGCCTGGAAACCGACGAGCACCTGCGACCGCTTGATGAGGGGGGCAATCCGGCCTTTAAGAACCTGTTCGCCGCCGGGTCCATCCTGGCCCACCAGGACTGGATGCGCAGAAAGTGCGGCAGCGGGCTGGCCATCGCGACCGCCTATGCGGCCTTAGAAGCAATGACTGTAAATGGCTAGCCAGTGAGGTTATCATTGTGAATCCCAATCGCATGCGCAGTTCGTTTGGCTTCGGTACACGGCTTACCCGGGCCGGAAAACGATTGCTTATAGCTTATACCGCCATCTACGTGGCTGAGTTGCTGCTGGAGCACTGGCTGCATATACCGGTCGTGGCCTATTTGCAGATCTATCCACCGGGTACCGATGGTTTCCATTTCTGGCAAATCGTGTCGCTCCCTTTCATCCACAACCCCCAGGCCCCGCTGGGGTTTCTGATAAATGCCCTGGTTTTATATTTCTTTGCCGCACCCGTTGAGTTTGCGCTGGGTACCGGTCGCTTCCTGGCCCTGTTTTATCTCTCCGCGCTGGGCGCGGCCCTGGCCGGCATGGCCTTGAGCGGGGTGGCCGGTTTCCAGGCCCCCTTTATGGGCATGCTGCCCAGCCTGTTGGCTCTGATTGTGGTATTCGGCCTGCTGAATCCCGAAGCCACCATCCTGCTGATGTTCATCCTGCCGGTAAAAGCCAAATACATCAGCTACGGCACCGTCGGGATCACCCTGCTGACGTTTCTGGCCAAGGCCAACCCGCACGGCGCCTATCATCTGGGCGGGATCCTCTGCGGCTGGGCATATTTCAAGGCACCGGGAACCCTTCTGGATCCGCAGCTGTTGTACCTCAAATACCTGCAATGGCGGCTCAACCGGCGCAAAGCCCGGTTTACGGTCATTGACGGGGAAAAGGGTAAGGACGACGATAAGCCCACCTATCATTAACGTCGATACAGGTGCCAGAAAAAGCCTATGGCGGCAGCGTTCAAGACCGCTGTCAGGTAAAATCCGTTAACGAATCCAATGATTTGTATGATGCCGCCCATGCAGGCACTGCTCAACATCATGCCGAAGTAAATACAGGTGTTGTAGCCGCCCATGGCCACACCCCGGGATTCAGCCGGCACCACTTCGGCGATGAGAGCCCCCACCGATGTAAAGGCCAGCCCCATGCTGCATCCCGATAAAACGGCAAAACCAAGAAATTGACCCAGCGTCATCGCCGTGCCGAAACCCGCCAGTGAAAGGGTGTACCCGATCATGCCGATCAGGACCAGGATACCGCGTTGGGGCACCTTGTCGCTGAGGTAGCCAAAAGGGATCCGCGAGAAGCCGTTGCACAAACCCTGGGCAAAAAACACCAGGCCGATTTCCTTGACGTTCAAGCCGGTGTTCTGGGCGTGCAGGGGGATGAAACTGATGAACATCCCCAACCCGAAACAGGCGTTGAGGGTGATCAACCAGCAGGCCATCAAGGGGCGGTTGTTAAAGAGGTCGTAAATAGAGGGCTTTTCACCAGGTGCAGCGGCCGCCTTATTCCCGGAAGATGCCTGCCCGGGCAGGAAGAACAGCAGGGCGCCCAGAACGCAGAGCAGAGCGATGCCGATAAAAGTGAAGACAGGCTCAAAACCGGTACGCTGGGCCATGAAACCGCCCACCGCCGGACCCAGGCTCATGCCGCAGAACAGGGCCGTGGTATACCAGCCGTAGGATCGTCCCAGGTGCGTGGCGGGAGAGATGTGCGCCACGAAGGACATCATGGTCGGGCCGAAGGCGGCTGTACCGATTCCGAAAAAGAGGTAGGCCAGGGTCAGGGATCCAAACGTGTCGCACAGCAGCAGGGCAAAGGCGGTTGCTGCCAGGACTGCAGCCCCGGCTGCCGCCACCGGTTTGCTGCCGGCCCGGTCGGAAACCGCCCCCATGGGCAGGGAGAGCAGGCCGGCCATGAGAAAGAAGGCCGCATTGAAGATACCGATCTGGGCGGTCGTAATACCCAGCGTCCGGGCGTACAGCGGTACAACCGGCAGGCGCATCGAGGTTGAGAAATAACACCCAAATGTGACCGCGCAGCAAATGAACAGCAGGGACCGGTAGGCCGGCAAGGTCGTTTTCAACTCAGTGGCAGTTATGGCGCACTCCGGGAATAGGTTTTCAATCCAATTTGGCCTGTGCAGACCAACTGGGCCTTGTTTTGCGTGATTTGGAAGGCTATAGCATTACGCAAGTTTTACTGGAAGCTATTTGTCCAGATCCAACTCCGGGTATACATCCCGTACACAATCCGGGCAGATACCGTGGCTGAAACGGGTACCTGAATGCTTGTGAATGTAGGCTTCGATCTGGTTCCAGTATCCCTTGTCATCCCGGATCTTTTTGCAGACCGAACAGATTGGGAGCAGCCCGCTCAGGGTTTTGACATCCGCCAGGGCAGCCCTGAGTTCGAGGACCATCTTTTCGCGTTCAATCTCGATCGCTTTCCGCTCAGTAATATCCCGGCAGATATGGACAACCGTCAGCAGATCGCCGTTATCGTCTACGATAGGATCAATGGAGATTAACATCCAGCGGCCGTCAGCAAGCTGGAGTTCGACGCTTTTACGCCGTCCGGAAGCAATCGCCGCCGGCATGGGACAACCGGGCACCCTGTGGGGAGTCCCATGCAGGATCTTACAGCAATGCATGCCCGTCAGATCCTGCACCGGTGCCCTGAACATCTGCGCACCGCGCTGGTTGCTGCGGATGATGGTGCCATCCAGGTGCACGAGACTGACCCAGTCCACCATGGCATCAAAGGTGATTTCCCATTCCCGTTTCACCTGCTGGATTTCATGCTGGGCTTTTTTGTGGCCTTTTACCTCGGCTGTCAGCTTCCGATTTGCGACTTCCAGTTCGCGGGTACGTTCTTGCACACTCTTTTCAAGACCGTACAGGTAGTTTTTGAAATCCTGCTCCAGCTCCCGGATTTTGCGGCCCAGTTTCGAGTATACATGCTCATTTTCCATGGCAACCTCCCCTTCAGAACAGAAAACCCGCGCCGAGACTCAGCGCGGGCTGCATTGGTTCCCCCTGGGGTCAACACCAGCATATCGGAGATTCTGCCATGCAGCCCCGCTGCCCTGTCCCGGTGAAAGGATTTAGGCCGGAAGCTTTGCGCCGCTTCCTTTCGGAAGTTTTGCCCTGCGGCTATCTGTCCTGTTCCTGTTATCGGCTGTGTGAATGCAATCTTTAGTTTTTTTTAAAGAAATCTTGAGGGGCTGGGTTGTCGACTTGCGCTTAACACCTTATGCGGGTATATCAGGAGCAATGTCAGATGGTTATTTAGCCTGTCTTATTTAAGGTTGCGACCAAATATTCCGAGGGGACGTAGCCATTGATGCGTTCTTGCAAATTTCCTTGACGGTCGAAAAACAAAAGGGCCGGTATGCCGCCGACCCGGTACTTGCGGGCCAGGCTGCGTTCGCTGTCGATATCGATCTCGATGGCCACATAACTGGCATTCAAGATGGGGTGCACATTGTCTTGGACAAGGACCTTGTCCATTTTCAGACAAGACGGTCACCAATCCGCTCGAAAGTAGAGAAACACTCCCTTCCCCTGGGTGCTGGCGGACTGCAGGCCTTCAGCGTACGGGCGCCAATCGAGGACAGTAGAGGTTTCTTCCTGGCGGGAGGAGCATGCCGGGAGCAGCAGGATCGCGATCAGCAGTAACGTGAAAAGCCGTTTTATGTTCAGCTGGTTCATTATTGATCCTCACGATTCGTTTCAAATTCTAGGTGGTTAGCTCACCGCCCGGATGCTAGTGCCTAATATGAGGGCGGGCAGAGTGGTTGTCAACTCTTGCCGGCCGGCAAGTATCATTTACAGGCACCGGAACCCTCCCTGGAGACGGCTATGGGAAAGCGCAACGCCGGTTTTATCGGCTGCGGGCGGTTTTTCGATCTGCATTGTCCCGGCCAGGCGGATCTTCCTGGTGCCAGGCTATATACGGTGTGCGCAGCCCGCAAGGCACTATCGCCATGGAAAGGGTCTGTCTGTTGACGATTCACCGGTCAGTTGATAAATACCGGTACCCTTGGTTTCAATTAAATCGCTCGAACCTGAACCGAGCTAATCAAAGGAGTGCGAAAGTGCCGAAAGCATGCAATCTGCAGAAAGGAAACGTTGTCAGTATCAATGCCCAGCCTTACCAGGTCAAGAATATCGAAGTGCACATACCGTCCGCCCGGGGCGCCAACACCCTGTATAAAGTCCGCTTCAACAATGTATCCACGGGCCAGAAGCTCGATGAAACCTACAAAGGCAACGATGTCCTTGAAGAGCTGGATCTCGAACGGCGTCCTTCCAGTTTTCTCTATAAGGATCAGTCCCTGTACACGTTCATGGATTCAGAAAACTATGAACAGTATACCCTTTCCAAAGAGTATCTCGGGGAACAAGTGCAGTGGCTGGAGGATGGATTGGAAGGCATTACCGTGTTGTTGCTCAACGGCAACCCCCTGTGCATTGAACTGCCGGCGGCCATGGACCTGGAAATCAGTGAAACCGCGCCGGCCCTGAAAGGTGCTTCAGCAACCAATCGCACCAAACCGGCAACCCTCGTCAATGGCGTTGTGGTCCAGGTGCCGGAGTATCTGGCTGCCGGGGAAGTTATCCGGGTGAACACGGAAACCGGCAAGTTTATGTCCCGCGCCAAATGAAAATATCACCAACATATCCGGAATATTCTTTATGACCAGAGCATATCCAGGCGCCTGGTGGTCAGGATACGATCAATGATTTTAAAGGCAATTCCGTCCGGGGTGATGCAACGCTGCTCTGCAACGCCTTTGGTTGGGCAGGTTTCCGTGGATTGTCAGTTCTAAACCGTCGTCATGGGCGCCTTGCGTGGCGTTCAGATCATTTTACATTTTCTTTCAGCAGAGCCAACCCCTCCTCCCGGGCCTGCAAAATATGCTTCATTTCGATGCCGGCATACTCATCCATGGCCAGGATGCGCTCTTTCAGGGCATTGCGGTACAGCAGGTATTCATCTTTGGACGGGATGTTGGGCGTAACCTCGGCTGTGAACAAAAACTCGTCGATGGCCCTGTTCTTACCGTTATGGTTGCCTTCGGTCAGGTCGACCCGGTAACGATCATAGACCAGGAAGCAATGCAGCATGGGTACGTTGGGCAGATTATACTTATCCAGAATCGCATTTGTCCCCGTCACCAGGTCCTCGGTCATTCGGTAGATGCCCACGTGTTTGGCCACCGGCAAGCCGAGTTCCTCGGCCAGGGTGCCGATGACGGCGTGCTTGGTGGTGCAGGTACCCATATTTTCCTTGAACAGAATCATCAAATCATTTTTATCTGAATTATAGCCGTAAGGGAGCGCATGCACATGGCGGCAAGCCGCCTGGAAGGTTGCAATTTCGAGTTCATGAAACTTCTGTGAGATTATCCCCGCCGGGGATATGGTGGTTTCGGGAAAACTGTCAGGCTATCCATCGTATTTTCCTTTATTGAGCCGTACGGCGGTTTGCCTTGTCCACGATCTTTTACTTAGAGTCTGCTGGATCTGCGGTTTGCGTAAATATGCACATCCTTCCGGGCACAGGCAAGGGGACGGTCTACCATTTGGCTCTACTTTCGTCTTACAGACTTAAAAAAACCGGTAATCAGGGGTGATGGCTGCGGATGCGTCCCCGGGGTAGCGACCATCATTAAAAGTTTGGAATGCCGGCCCAGGATGTAGCGGCCGTTTACGGTAACGGCCTTCTTGGCAAAATCACGGGTGTATCCCCGCCACTCGCCCAGCACCATGCCGCGTCGGGGATCCTGCTTTACCGCTGTCTTGGGCCTGGCGATCTGTAGTCGGCGGGCTTCCTTTTCCATATTGCGGTAGAACATGAGTAGTTCGAATTCACGGCCCCGTGGATCGATCGGGCGGCAAATGGCGGAAATTTCGTAATGGTCGGTCAAAAATTCGATATCCCGAACGTGTAGCCAGGGTTGGTGCGATTTTGCGGAACCCCGGTTGGTTTTGGTAGAGATCTTTCCCGGAAAGGTTACGGTGAATTCGCAATCCGAGGTGAAATTGACGATTTCAGGTTCAGCCGTAGCGGGCCGGGCGGCCAGCAAGATCAGTATAAGGACGGCAGCCAGTTTGCGCATGTGCTTCTCCTCAGGTGTCGGGCGAGATCCGCTTTGATGCCGCTAGATAACACAATTTACAACTGAAAAGCAAAAACAGAAAGGCCGCCAAGTGGGGAGAAACTTCTCAGGGCATTCGTCGCAATGATGTCAAGCAGCGTTGGCCATGAACAAATAGGTCCATCCCAGTACGCCCATACCGCTGAACTTCAGGTATACTTGGAAAATTAGGTCTTTTGAAACGTTCGTTGTCGCCAGATTGCTCGTGGTGGCAGTTCTACGCCAATTGGCAAAGGTGAACACCGATACAATCCAAAGTAGCATGATAACGATCACAGCAATGATTTTCATCAATAACGATCCATTTATGGGCGGCCGCCGCTTTTGCCGGGCATTTCAGGGATTGCAATGCACGCTTGGCATACGGACCACAAGCGCGACCACATTGATAACTGCAGATAGAGTAGGGCGGAATTGTTAGCAGATGATGAACGAATGGTTAGAACTGCGATAGGTTTTGCCGCGAATACGGGTAAGCCAGCGACCTGATGACGGGGGTACTTTGAGTCCTTCTGATTTGGAAGAAGCCGTTACACCGGGGATACGCCCAGCCAGGTGGTGATCATCTCATATCAACTGATTCAGGCCGCCGTCCGGCAGCCATCGCCTTCACACTTCAGCTTTTCGTTGCAATGGGGGCAGAAGAATGTGGCGATATTCTTTTCATCCATGATGGATTCTTTCGAGACGGTCAATTCATACGGATGATCCGATCCATAACGGCAGTGCTTGTTTTCGCATATATATTTTACCTGCATGGTGCCTTCCTTTTGGGGCGATAGTTTCCAGAAGCTACCTCAAAAAAGTCTTTTGGCCCAATCTCTGCGTTGGCCGCTTAATTCTGATCCACGGAATACAATAGTATTCCTCCGGTTCGAATGTAGCGTCAGCCTTGACCTTGAAGCAAAATCTGTTTTTTGAGACAGCTTCCAACTCGATTGCGATATTTCACCAAAAAATGTTCACGCTTGGACCGTTGTCAAGACAAGGGTGCCGGGAAGGTGTTTAATTTGTGTTTTGAATAAGTTAGAATTTCCCGCGGGCCGATTAAAGTCAAGTCTTTTTTTACCGATATACCTAATTGGGGGTATGGCTTTCGGGGCCGCATATCTGAAAAGGTTGCATTTTAAGACGGCTTCCGACTATAGATGCAATCAATTTAGATAGTTGAGCCAAGGTGGTCTATTTGAAACTGATGCTATCCATGTACATCGTTCCCCCGCTGTTGTCCCTGTTTGCAAGTCTGTGGCTGGCGGCGGCATCAGCGCTGCGCCGGGGGGGGCCCGGCCACCAGAACCTGCAGCTGGCCACCCTGTTCCTGTTCCTGGCGCTCCTGCCGGCGGCATTTATCTGCCACCATCTGATTCCCGATGAAGCGACACTGCTGACTATTGAACGCGGCATTCATTTTTTCTATGTTTTCACTCCCTTGGTCTACCTTATCACCTTTCACAGCCTGCTGGGTGTCCGGCGGCCCTGGTTGGTACGCGCCACCCTTTTGATTTGCACAATACTGGTCCTGACCACACCGACCGATTACTATTTTAGTGGTCTGCGGCGATTTGAATGGGGGTACATCGCCCACGGAGAGATCGCGTTTCACCTGTTCGGCGCCTTTGGATTTATGATGCTGGGGTATGCGATCTGGATCTTCTGGCAAAGCCTGGCCTGGGAAACCAATCCGCTGGTACGGCGCCGCAACAAGTATTTTTTAACAGCCCTGATTATATCCGCCTTCCTGACCCTGATGAACATACCGGCCATCAGCGGATACGATTTTTATCCAATGGGCAACTTTGCCTTCATTCCCCTTGTGATTCTTGGATATGCCGCCCTAAAATTTCGATTGCTGGGTTTTCGGGATATGCTCAACAAGACCGTTCACGGCCTGGCCGCGGTCTCGTTGTTCATTTTACCCAATACCGTTTTATTTTTTGCCTTGCGGCCGGTTTTACACACCATGGCGGATTTCCCGCTGCTGGTGGTGCTGCTCATCTGGTTCGGTGTGAACTTGCTCGGCCTGAAAAAGATTCAACCGGTGCTCGACCGCACCTTTGAGAAATCGCGGATAAGTCTGGAACAGGCCGAGATCGCCTTCTTCGAGAGCATCTTCTCCCTGCGGAACCTGGCCCAGTTCGAGCGGGCCTTGCCCGTTTTTTTCACAAACACCTGACAATGCCGGGGTTCAATTTCTATGTGGTGGCGCCCGAGTCGGTTATATTTCAGAATGCCCAGGGTCTGCGGCTAAACCTGGACTCGGAGATGGGGTCCTGGTTGACGGACCGCCGGCGCATGGTGGACCGCAACGTGATCGCTTCCCAAGCCCGGACCGCTGAAGTACGCCAGAAACTGGTCGAGTTCATGGATACCATGGAGGCGACTTACCTGATTCCGGTGGTGCACGATGATCGTCTGATGGGCCTGGTTTTTTTGCCCGAGAAATCCAACGGGAAACCCCTTTCCAGTGATGAGGTGCGTCTCATTGACAACATCACCCGGGCGGCGGCCGTGTCCCTGGCCAATGCCGCCATGTACCAGCGCATATCCGATCTCAGGGATGACCTGGTCCAGCGAACAGCCGAGTTGTCTGAAGAAATCGCCCAGCGGGAACATACCGAGGAAAAATACCGTATTCTGCTCGAGAGCATCGATGAAGGCTTCTATGAAGTAGACCTCGAGGGAACGCTTTTGTCCTACAACGCTGTATTTGCCGACATCCTGGGGGCCGGCGACGAGGACCTGACCGGCGTCAATTTCCGGGAATTCCTGGAGCCGGAGCAGGCCGATGAGGTCAACGCTTATTTTAGACGAATTTTTAACACTGGTGCCCTGAGATTGCCCATGTCACGTGAATTGATCAGGCGCGACGGGCAGCGCCTGTTTGCCGAGACCCGGGCCTCGGTGATGTACGACCAGAACAACCGCAAAGTAGGCTTTCGGGGGATCATCCGGGATATCACCGAAGTGAAGATGGCCGAATTGGAACAGGCCCGGCTGCAGCAGCAGCTGATGAACGCCAAAAAGATGGAGGCCCTGGGCACGCTGGCTGGGGGGGTTGCCCACGATCTTAATAATATCCTGTCCGGGGTCGCGAGCTATCCGGACCTGCTGCTCGAAGACATGACACCCGACGAGCCGCTCTTTCAGGCGCTTTCGGATATCAAACTCTCCGGTGAAAAGGCCGCGGCCGTTGTCAATGATTTACTGACGCTGGCGCGCCGCGGTGTGCCGGTCAACGAAACCCTGGGGCTGAACCAGATTGTGCAGGAGTATCTGGAAAGCCCGGAGCACGTTCGTTTTCAAAAGAGGTTTCCCGAGGTCGTCCTGGAAACTGAACTGGAAGCGGTTCTGCCGGCGATGAGCGGATCATCGGTACATCTTTCCAAGGCCTTGATGAACCTGGTGACCAATGCATATGAATCGATCGAGGGGCGCGGTCGGGTGACAATCACTACCGGGGTTGAGACCGTCGTCGCCCAGACAGCGATTGTTCACGACGTCGCTCCGGGGCGCTACCTGACCCTGACGGTCGCCGATGATGGGGTCGGCATCCCCGAGGAAGATCTTTCCCGGATTTATGAGCCTTTTTTCACCAGTAAAAGAATGGGCCGCAGTGGATCCGGGCTGGGGATGACCGTGGTTTGGGGGACCGTCGAGGATCACATGGGTACTATCTTGGTAGAGAGCCGGGTAAACGGCGGGACGCGCTTCAAACTGTATTTTCCGGTGCCGGAAGAACGCGCCAGACCGATCGAGGAGCGTCAACCGGCCCAGGACTATATGGGCCGTGGTGAAAGCGTCCTGGTCGTAGATGACGTCGGCACCCAGCGTATTATTGCGGCGTACATGCTCAAGAAAATGGGGTATCGACCGGTAGCCGTGCCCAGTGGTGAAGAGGCCGTCGAGTATTTGCGCAACACTAAGGTGGATATTCTGGTGCTGGACATGATTATGGACCCCGGGATCGATGGCCTGGAAACCTACCGCCGCATCAAGGAAATTCACCCGGAGCAGAAGGCGATAATCGCCAGCGGCTATTCCGAGACAGACACGGTCCGGGAGGTTTTGCGGCTCGGGGCGGGTGCTTATCTCAAAAAACCTTACCGTAAAGAAGATCTCGGCCGGGCACTTCAAAAAGAGCTGCGGCGGCCTCACACCATGGCCTGAGAGGGTCCCGGCAGGCCTGTGGCATGAACGGTTTTAAAAATAAATGGCAGATGCCGCGGCATCCGCCATTCTTTTATCGCTTTTTGCAAAACCGCCCGGGGCCCGGTTCACCCTGTAATCAGGCTTTCCATATCCGGATGCCGTTTGATGATGCGGACAAACTGCTCGGTGCGGTAAACCAGGCGCTGTTTGATTACCCGGTTGAGATTCCGGTTGATAACAAATCCCATAGTGTGATCTGCTTCCAGCATATCGTGCAACTCTTCAGCTTTGACGGCTATGACTTCGCTGGGTTCGACGCAGATGGCGTCGGAGGTATAGCGGCTATAGGGGTCCAAAACGCCTCGTACGATGGATGACCAGCCGAACGAGTAACCCGGTTTGATGGCATCCATGGAAACGGTCATTTTGTCGGACAGGCGCTGCTCCAGCAGAACCTTGCCTTTTAACAGCAGGTAGAACAGGTCGGCCGAGTCACCCTGCCGGAAGACCGCCTCGCGTTCATCGAAGATAAGGCGTTCCGCCAGCGGAATAATTCTTTCCAGCATCTCGTCCGTGAATTCCCTGAGGATGACCATCCGGTGTAATTCGTCTTTAGAGATCATCGTTTCCTCCTTATCAGGTCATAATATACATTCCAACAATGAACAACGCCGCCGCCATTGCGGAAACGCCCAGGGGGACAGTCCCTGATTCAAACATACGTTGGATGGTTTGGGTAGTGGTTAATTGGTTATGTTTATCTTTTGCCATAGCAATCCGGAAGGGGTGGGTCAATACCGCGGCCAGGCGCACGGCAGCTTCGCCGGCGAAGCGGGCAAGGGCCGCGGTCATTCCCCGGGCCAGGAAGCGGTCGGCCAGCTGATTGAGTCCGTTGAGTCCCCGGTCCATGGCTGCATAAAATGACTGTGCCCCCTTGCGGTAAAACCAGTCGGTGTCCAGGTTTATGGCCCGCACTTCCGAGGGGTAATAGCCTGATTTCAACAGCAGGTAAAAGGCGAAGATACCGAACAACAACAGCTGCAGCTGGAAAACCACGTGGGCGCCTGTGTAGGGATGATAGACGACGTCCTGGTAGGGCAGGATGCCGTACAGCCACTGGGGAAAGACACCCAGGAAGATACACAGAAACGCGGCCAGGCCCATGGCGATCAGCATGTTTACCGGCGGCTCTTTGGCACGGATACCGGAGTCGTGGCCGAAGAAGGTGAAAAAGGGCACCTTGATGCCGGCATGGGCGATGACACCCGCCGAAGCGAATTGGAGCATCAGCCACACGATGGCCAGGTGGTTGTTGCCGGCGGCGCTGATGATCATCGATTTAGACACGAACCCGCTGAATAAAGGGAAGGCCGAAATGGAGGCCGCGCCGATAATACAGAACAGGCAGGTCAGCGGCATGGTGCGGTATAGTCCGCCGATGTCGGTACACTTGATTTTGCCGGTGACCTGCAGTACCGCTCCGGCCGACATGAACAACAGGGCCTTGTAGAGGATGTGGCAGAAGGCATGGGAGACGGCCCCGTTGATGGCCAGGTGGGTGCCGATGCCGATGCCGCACATCATGAAGCCGACCTGGTTCATGAGGCTGTAGGACAGCACCCGGCGAATATCGTTTTCCACCTCCGCGTAAAAGACCGGGAGGATGGTCATGAAGGCCCCCAGGTAGATGAGCAGTTCGGTTCCCGGGAAGGTGCGGGCCATGACATACACCGCACTCTTGGTGGTGAAAGCACTGAGGAATACGGCGCCGGTTACTGTAGCTTCCGGGTAGGCATCCTGCAGCCAGGGGTGCAGCGGCGGGATGGCGGCATTTACGGCAATGCCGATGAAAATAAGCCAGGTCGACAGGTCGCCGAGCACCATTTTGCCCAGGGCGGTCGATCCGGTCTGCTGGATGTAAAGGACAATGCCCGCCAGCAGGCAAAGGCCGCCGAACACATGCACGAGCACATACCGGTAGGCTGCGGCCTGGGCCTTCTTTGTCCTGCGGGCCAGGATCAGGAAGGTCGAGGCTATGGCCATCAGCTCCCAGAAGATATAGAGGGTCAACATATCGCCGGCAAAAGTTACTCCCAGGGCGCCCCCCGCGTACATGAAGGCCGCCACATGCTGGACGTTGTCTTTTACCCGCAGGGCATAGATCACGGCAATGATCGTGATCAGCACAAAGATGTAGCCGAATACCCGGCTGAGACCGTCAATGCGGCCCAGGGTCAGCTGGTAGTCCAGGAAGGCATAGGACCAGTAGCTGCCGTCGGACAATTTAAAAAGGGTGATGAGGGCAATAATCGGCAGCATGATCATGTAGACCGATTTCAAGCGGCCGGAAAGCAGCGGTATCAGCAGCGCCCCGCAGATGAACAGCAGGGAAGGGGCGATTCCGTTATTGAAAAACAAAGGCTCCATTGATGTTCCAGTACTTCGAATGGCACCCTGTCGGTTTCAGGTAGACCCGGGGTGCTAATTTAATTTGCGTTAACTATTTGTAAGTGCCTAAAGCGACCTAAAATTCAAAGTGATCTAAAGTTAAGGAATTTTGCCGGTTTTTATTGAAAAAGTGGCGCTTGGCGACTCATTAAATGTAGGCACTTTAGATCATTTCAAACCTGGCACTTTATTCTTCGTAATAGTCCTCATCCCGCTTCAAAAAGTAACGGAGCACTTTCGAGGCGAAAATGACGCCCACGCAGGCTACAAATCCGTAGATCGCAAAGAAAAACGGTTTGTCTTCCCAGGGGAAATGGCCGTGCTTGTGAATAAAGAATTCGGCCACCAGCAAAATCCCCAGCAATGCGTAGAATAAATGGATCAGGCGCCGAACGTTCTTGGGGTCATCAAAAGTTTTCAATTCCTTTTTCATAGTTGCGCCCCTTAACCCGCGAGGGAAGTGTAGAAGATTGCGCCCAGGTAGACCGCCGCCAACACGAACAGAATGTGAAAGGCGCGGCGGTAGCCCGGAACCGGTTCGTATACAATCTCGTCTTTGTCGTTGTGCATATCAAGTTCCTCCTAGAAACCCGGCGGCCGCCATTTGCGCCAGGCGCAGAAACGGCTGCGGGTAGAAAAACAAAATGACCGAGCAGATGGCGGTGAAGACCGGTGGTGCCAGGCACCACAGGGGCGCTTCCTGGTATTCGTCATACAGCGACTCTTCCGGTGTGCAGAAAAAGGCTTTGTAAACAATGGGTAAAAAGTAGACGGCATTTAAAATCGAGCTGGTCAGCAGTACAAACAGCAGTGCCAGCTGGTTGGCCTCCAGGGTGCCCAGCACGAGGTTCCACTTGCTGATGAATCCGCCCAGCGGCGGAATGCCAATGACGCTTAAAGCCCCCAGGAAAAATGCGGTCATGGTGATCGGCATGCGTTTGCCGAGACCGGCCATCTTGCTGATATATTTTTCGCCGGTAGCCACGAAGATAGCGCCGGCACAGAAAAAGAGCGTGATCTTGCCGAAGGCGTGCATGGCGATGTGCAGCATGCTGCCGGTCAGGCCGCTGGGCGAGAGCAGGGCCACACCCAGTACAATATAAGCCAGCTGCCCGATGGTGGAGAAAGCCAGGCGCCGTTTCAGGCCGTCCTGGGACATGGCGATCAGCGACGCTACCAGGATGGTGATCGATGCTATGACGGCCGCCAGTGTACCCAGGTGCAGGGTGCGCAGCAGATCGACTCCGAAAACACAAGTGATAACCCGCACCACACAGAAAACGCCGACTTTGACTACGGCCACAGCGTGTAAGAGCGCACTGACCGGGGTCGGCGCCACCATGGCTGCCGGCAGCCAGGAGTGCAGGGGCATAAGGCCGGCTTTGGCAAAACCGAACAGGTAGCAGACCAGCAGCACGGTGATCGTGGCAGGCTTGGCAGCACCGGCCATGAAGCCGGTGCTGG
>Ga0126327_10000193_pt1 | contig 15213 bp, 17 predicted proteins | sample InaspJWI30metaG_FD_101392 | JGI IMG/M metagenome (GOLD analysis project Ga0126327, IMG submission 101392) | Marine gutless worms symbiont microbial communities from Oahu, Hawaii - Inanidrilus sp. 1 OAHU.JWI-30 metaG | ecosystem: Host-associated > Annelida > Digestive system > Unclassified... | reverse complement strand
GTATATTGCTAGACCACTACTCACCAGACCTCCCGGAGAGTTCAGGTAAATTGACACTTCCTTACTCGGATTTTCTGATTCCAAGTGCAAAAGCTGTGCGCAAATAATAGCAGCAACGAAGTCATCGATAATCCCGTAGACGAATATAATACGCTCTCGCAAGAGCCTAGAAAAGATATCCGATATTCTCTCCACACGATTTGTTGTATCGATTACATTTGGTATTATTAAGTTCCCGGTTGCTATATGATTAAACATGATCGCGGACCTTCAAGATAGTTTTTTAATGCGTATTTACGAGTATGAGCTAATATTTACACTAAAGGTAGGCTTTTGAACTACAGTTAGCAAGCCTCAATGCGACTTTGAAATACTTGCAATTTTAAAATAAAATATGCTAAACTCCCCATGTGTTTGGGTGGTGGATTGAGGATGGTTTTGTGCAAAGGTTTTTTTTAGTTGCTCTATTTTCGTTTGTTGCAGTTATGCTTGTGTTCTGGTGGTTAACAGGTCAGGAAGAGCAGGCTGTTATTTCTAAGGTAGGATCTTCGGAGTCTGGCATTCCAATGATGGAGGATCATAAGTTCGGTGGAACTGAATTGAAAGGGCCAGCCGATTGTAAGGATGTAGAGAGTAGGTTAGCTGTTTTTGACGTCTCTTATTATGATTTTGAGGGAGTTTCGCAGAAAGGGCAGATCAAGGTTCTTGGGGCTGTGGTTGACCACGTGTTGTCTATATTTAGGGACTTGTATGACTTGCCTTTTCGTATCTATAAAGTAGATATCAATGATGAAACTGGGAAAGGGACAAGGGCTTATAGATGTAGTAATCTTTCTGGCAAGAGTGCTAGGTCTATTCACAGTTATGGGTTGGCTATAGATGTTAATCCTCAGCAGAATCCCTCGATCAGTGTGGATTTGGGCAAACAGGCTGTTGTCGGGGTTGTGCCTGAAGGTGGTATCCGTAATCTTAATCGTTTGCCGAAACGTCCTGGTAAGTCGGATCGTATGGGGCTAGTAGTTCCCGAGGTTGTCTCTGTTTTTGCCAAGCACGGTTTTAATCACTGGGGTGGGTATTGGGATGTTCCAAGCATCGATTATATGCGCTTCGAAGTTTCAAGACCTATGGCTATACTTTTAGTTGCCATGAGTACCGATGATGCTAGTAAGTTTTTCGATTTGCATGTAGATCTCTGTCGCATGCTGCCGGATGAGAGGATTACCACCGGTTTGGCCGAATTGATGTTGCAAAGATATTTTGATGGTAAAATGGATGGTATGATCGCTTCCTACAGGATGAACAGGGATGGTTTTTTTGTTATGGCAGAGAAATTAGTAGCTGATCACTAATGTCTTGTATATTTTAAATTTTAAGCTGGAGTTTAGTAGTGGGTTTGTTTCTGTTTTATCAGTTGGCACGTGTATTCGCTAGTTTTGCGTGGTGATCTCTTGGCTGTGTGCCTTGCTGTCTTGGGGTGTCATAGTCGATTTAGAAACTTCAGAGAGTAATTGTTAAAGCCTACAGTATTGGTAGGCTTTTTTGTTTTATAATATCCGTTAGTGTTGTTTACTGTAGGAGTACAGGCCTTCTTGTTTTGCGAGGGTGGAATCAGTGGTTGCCTCTCGGGGTATTTTGTCGCGTCGGGATTTCTGAATGCTGCAAAGTCGTGGAAAGAGGCTACTAATTGTTGGTGCGTTGTTGCTTTGCACAAGGCAAGATAACCGAGTTTATTCGGTAGTTTAATAGCTGTTTATTTTAGGTTGCTCGAATTTTTCTAATGGTGGATTTTTTAGAGATTGATGGGTCCTCGGCTGGAGAGCTGGTGGTTGTGGCTATGTCAGGTGGTGTTGATTCGTCTGTTGCAGCTGCCTTGCTAAAGCAAAATGGATACTCTGTTGTTGGAGTCACCTTGCGGCTTTTTGGTGATAACAGCAATGCTGGTCTGGATGCTGCGTGTATTAATGGAGCGATCCACGATGCTGCTTGTGTCGCGAAATTCCTGGGTATTTCGCACTATATTGTGAATTGCGAGGAAAGCTTTTTTAAAAAAGTAATAACTCCTTTTACCGATAGCTACGTTGATGGTGAAACGCCTGTTCCGTGTGTTACTTGTAATAAAGAAGTCAAAATGGTGGAATTACTTAACTTCACACGTGAAATAGGAGCTTCTGTTTTGGTTACAGGGCATTATGTGAGTAGTTGCTATCTATCTGACGGGCGACGTGCTATGTATCGTTCGGTTGATGAAGAGAGAGATCAAAGTTACTTTTTGCATGCTATATCGCAGGAGCAGTTAAATGTACTACGCTTTCCTCTAGGTGGTTTTTCTAAATTAAAGACGCGTGCTTTAGCTAGGAGTTTTGGTCTGCCTGTATCTGATAGACGTGCTAGCCAAGGTGTCTGCTTTATTCCTGGTGGCAGTAATTATATGAATGTTGTAAGACACATGAGACCTTGTGCTGTTAAGCCTGGAAAGATTGTTCATATTGACGGTCGTGTGTTGGGTGTGCACAACGGAATATCCGCGTTTACTGTTGGTCAAAGACGTGGGATAGGGATATCTTCTGACAATACTTTGTATGTGGTGAAGTTAGATGTTGTAAACAATAAGGTTATCGTTGGTGATAAGGAGGATTTACTCTCTAAGTATGTGGAGTTAAGAGAATTCAACTGGATTGGTGATTGCAATGTTGAAGATTTGTTTGTGAAAAAAGCGGAAGTTTGGGCACGTCTACGATCCAGACAAGCATTGCAACCTGCTTTATTAAGGTTTACTGAACATGGTTGTCCGGTTGTAGAACTGTGTTATGGTGAATACGGTGTTGCTGTTGGCCAGGCATGTGTGTTGTACGATAGTGGTAGTGCTGGTGCTCGTGTTCTGGGAGGTGGGATTGTTTGTAAAGTGGATTGTGTTTAGGGCATCTGCGCTGTGTTTGTTTCTCATCTATTTTCTTGTGTATCACGCTGGGTCTTTATTTGGATGTGTAGTGTGATGGTGTGTTGTTTTTAGGCTGGGTAGCTCAGTTGGTAAGAGCGGAGGACTCATAACCCTCAGGTCGGCGGTTCGATCCCGCCCCCCGCTACTTGTTTTGTCTGAAGTTTTTCATCGCGTTAAATGGGTGCGTTGGTTTGAGAGAGCTTTTATCTAGTGGAATTGGTCGAACGTATAGGAGAGTCTGCGACTTTAGCTGTCGTTGCCAAAGAGCTCGCGAATTGTTTGATGATGGTGAAGATATTATCGATCTTAGTATGGGGAAACCGGATTTTGATATGCCGTATAATTAAAAAGGCAGCTATAAGGGTTTTGCGGACTTAGAAAGACTAATATATGCGGGGGAGGTAGTGTGGTATCTCAGCGCCATGCGATAGCGGCTAGGTTTAGCATAGAGAATGGTATATCTTATGGGGTAAGATCGCTGTTAGTTCTGGCTGTATATCCAATGCTATAATAGCAAGCATTAATGTGGGTGATGAAGTTTCAATTCAAGTTCCGTACGGGGAAGTTATCCGGAAATTGTAAGATTAGTCGACGGTGTTACTGTGTTTATTACTACTACACATGCTTCTGTCTTTAAAAGTGATACCAGAAGATCTAAATAGATCAATTACGAGAGAGACTAAGTGTTTTATTTTTAATTCACTATCAAATCCCTCTGGGGTTGTCCTCTGATGAAATCGGGCACATAATGTTGGTGCTGTCCTGCTATTCAGAGGTGCTAGTGCTATCGGACGATATTTATGAGTATTTGGTGTATGACGACGCTATTTTCAGTGCACCTGTCCAGATTGTTCCGGAACTAAGTAATCGTGTGTTGATTGTCAATGGAGTTGCTAAGTCATACTGTGTGACTGGATGGCAAATAGGATATGCTGGAGGACTATAGAAAATTGTCAAGGTGATGATTAAGTTGCAGAGACATTTGACTACTAATCCTTGCTCCGTTGCTCAATGGGCTTCTGTGAAAGTTATAAGTGGAAATCAAAGTTCTATTGCTGATAATAACAAAGTGCTTAAAGCTAGGCGTGATTTTATAGTATCTACACTCAGGCTCCAGGTCTAAGTTGCCATGTTCTTCAGGCTTCTACGTGTATGCCATTTTGCCATGGCCTAATAGGTAAAATTACATGTTCTGGTAGTAAAATTGCCACAGCAGACGATTTTGCAGAGCTATTATTGGATGCTGTAGGCGTAGCTATAGTTTCTGGAACTGCTTTTGGTTATACGTCTTACTTGCGTGTTTCCTTTACTTTGGATATATCTTTGCTGCGGTCAGTTAGGGAGCGCATCCAGAGTTTCTGTGCAGACTTGAAATAGTGTCTACTTTGCCTCAATGGTTTTATTGCTATGTGGTAGAGCATTTTTCTGTCACTGTGGAGATATTGATGAAGTTTGAGAATAATTCGGCAGTGTTCGCGTTGGCAGGACAATATGCTGATGCTTTTTTTTGTGTGGCAAAAAAAATAGGAGAGATTCAAGCTACATCATCAATTTTGGACAAATTTGCTTGTTTTATAGAAAGCAGTGATGATCTAAGGATTCTGATTGATAATCCTGTGTTTTCATCAGGGACTAGATTGAGTGTTGTATCGAAGCTGCTTGATAATTATGGTTTTTGCGGTTGTGGCGCTGATTGTATTAAATTGTTAACTCGTAATGGGAGACTCAACATCTTGTCGGTTATAGCTAAGTCTTTTCGATCAAAAATGCTGAAAGATCGCGGAGAGTTGGAGGTTGAGGTTATTACAGCGTGTTCGTTGTCGGGAGGTGCTTTAGAAGCACTACGGGCAGCACTTGCCGGTGTTAGCGATGGGAGGGACATTATCTTTTCGCATACGGTAGATCCTTTTATTTTGGGTGGCCTTGTCGTGTATCTTGGTGACTTGATGATTGATACCTCGATTAGAACTAAACTCTCATCTCTTACTTGTTTAATGGAAAAGGGAAATAAATGAGCGTAATGGCGTCGGAAATTTCTGCTATCTTGAGAGAACAAATTGAAAATTTCAGTCAAGAAGTTGAGATTTGTGAAGTTGGTAGGGTTATTTCTATAGGGAGTGGAATTGCTCGTGTTTACGGTTTAAGTTCCGTACGAATGGGAGAGGTAGTTGAGTTCGCTGGTGGCGTACGTGGTATGGTGCTCAATTTGGAGCCAGATAATGTTGGCGTGGTTGTCTTTGGTGCTGATCGTTATATTAGGGAAAGGGACGTCGTTAAGCGTACCGGCCAGATGGTGGATGTGCCGGTTGGAAAAGGCTTATTAGGTCGTGTTGTTGATGCTCTTGGAAATCCTATCGATGGGAAAGGCCCGTTAGTTTATGAGCGGCGTGCTCCTGTTGATGCGAAAGCGCCAGGTATTATTCCTCGCAAGTCGGTGCATGAGCCTATGTCTACGGGGATCAAGGTAATAGATGCTTTAATGCCAATAGGACGTGGTCAGCGTGAGCTAATTATAGGGGATAGAAGTACTGGCAAGACCGCTATTGCTCTGGATACTATTATTAATCAAAAGTCTCTAAATGAGGGAGATGATGAAAGTAAAAAGCTTTATTGTGTCTATGTAGCAATAGGTCAAAAATGCTCAACTGTCGCTAGTCTTGTAAAAGTGCTCGAGGAGCATGGGGCAATGGACTATTCTATAGTGGTTGCTGCTACAGCCTCGGAGCCAGCTCCGATGCAATTTTTAGCTCCATTTACTGGTTGTGCTATGGGTGAGTATTTTCGTGATAACGGAATGCATGCTGTGATTATTTACGATGATTTATCTAAGCATGCTGTTGCTTATAGGCAGATGTCTTTGCTGCTGCGCAGACCACCTGGTCGTGAAGCTTATCCTGGTGATGTTTTTTATTTGCATTCTCGTTTGTTGGAACGTGCGGCCAAGCTTAATAGTAAGTATGGTTCCGGTTCCTTGACTGCTTTGCCTATTGTTGAAACACAAGCAGATGATGTTTCTGCATACATTCCAACTAACGTTATATCTATTACTGACGGGCAGATTTTTTTGGAGACGGATCTTTTTTATCAGGGTGTTCGACCGGCGGTAAATGTTGGGCTTTCTGTATCTCGAGTAGGATCTTCGGCTCAGCTGAAGTCTATGAAATCTGTAGCCAGTAAAATTAAAGGTGAGTTAGCTCAGTATCGTGAGATGTCTGCTTTTGCTCAATTTGGATCTGATGTTGATCACATTACTCAGAAGTTATTAAATAGGGGATCTCGTCTGGTTGAGCTTATGAAGCAACGGCAATATATGCCTATAAAGATGGAAGAGCAGGTGGCAGTGATTTATGCTGGAATTGTAGGGTGTTTGGATGTTGTTCCAGTGCATAAGATAGGTGAATTTGAGAATGGCTTGTTGGATGTTTTGCGTAAAGAGCAGTATGAGCTCCTCAATGATATCAGGGATAAGCAGGAACTAACTGATGATATTGTCAAACGGTTAAAGTCAGTTATAAGTGAGTATCGTGACAAATTTAATTTATGAGCTGTTGCTTCTGTTTGTTAACTTTGTATCCCTCGGTTTTTCGCTAGTTTTGTCATGTTTAGTTGTGGTGTGATAGATTATGGTTAGCTTAAAGAGACTACGTGCTCGGATTGGCGCTGTTAAGTCCACGAAAAAGATGACTAGCGCTGTTCGAGTGATGGCTACTGGGAGGGTTCGAAGAGCTCAAAGGGCTATTGAGACTGCTCGCATATATGTAAGTCAGTTCACTTCCACGTTGGACCATGTGATATCAGCGGTTGGTAAGAAAGAGGCATCACCTCTGCTTGTGGGTAACAAGTGTGATGATAAGCATCTGCTTGTTGTTTGTACTGGTGATCGTGGTTTATGTGGATCCTTTAATGCTGTTATTGTTCGAGAAGTACAGGCTTACCTTCAGGATTTAGGTTCTAAAAACAAGTTGGTCAAAGTTGTCTGTATAGGCTCTAAAGGTGCATCCATACTCAAACGGCGATTGTTGCCTGATGTCATTGTCAAGTTTATGCCTCTAGAGACGGTGAGAGACCTAGGATTTGGGTATGCTAATGATATTGCTATGATGATATTGGATCTTTTTGAACGCTCTGAGGTAGGAGGCGTCAGTTTGCTCTATCCCCGGTTTCAAAGTTTGGTGCAGCAAGTGCCGATGGTGCAAGATATAGTGCCTTGGGGGTTGCCAGACCCTTCGAAGGATGTTGATATGGATGTGTATCCATATAAGGTCATTCATGATGAAGAGGATACCAAGAGCGTTTTGACTAGACTTCTGCTTCATAATGTGTCCGTTCAAATTTTTTCTGCTATGCTTGAGACTGTTGCGTCTTTTTATGGAGCGCAGTTAGTAGCTATGGATGGGGCAACCAGAAACGCGGACAACATGGTAAAGAAAATGACGCTTGAGTATAATCGTGCCCGCCAGTTTGCTGTGACGCAGGAGTTGATTGAGGTTATTGGGGGTGCGGAAGTAGTATTGCAATAAGCTGAGGTTTGTTAATTAAAGTTGCATGTGCTTTCGAATTTTATTTTTTGGTTAAGAGGTGTGTTCTTAGGTGTCTGATAATAGAATAGGGATAATACGGCAAGTTATAGGAGCCGTAGTGGATGTTGAGTTTAGCGAGCATGTTCCAACAATACGAAGTGCTTTGGAGGTGGATAACGATGGAGTGCGCTTATTATTGGAAGTGGTGAGCCATTTATCTGGCGGTGTGGTGCGTGCAATCGCTATGGGTCCGACGGAGGGCTTGTTTAGGTGTCAGAAGGTTGTTGACACTGCTAGTCAGATTAAAGTTCCTGTTGGGGAAGCCACTCTCGGACGTATTATGAATGCTGTTGGTGAGCCCATGGATGAAGGAGAGCCGATTGTTGGTGCAGAACTACGGGAAATCCATGCTTCGCCCCCTTCTTACGTAGAGCAGGCCCCTGATAGAGAGGTTCTGGTTACTGGGATCAAGGTCATAGATTTGCTTTCACCGTATGCCAAAGGTGGGAAAGTTGGACTGTTTGGTGGTGCTGGAGTTGGGAAGACCGTTCTGATTATGGAGCTTATAAATAATATTGCAAGAGCTTATAAAGGGTATTCTGTTTTTGCAGGTGTTGGAGAGCGCACTAGAGAAGGGAATGACTTGTATCATGAGATGATTGGAGCTGGTGTTAATATTGATCCAAGACACAATGCTGGTTCTACAGCTGGCTCTAAGTGTGCTTTGGTTTACGGTCAGATGAATGAGACGCCTGGTGTACGTGCTCGTGTCGCTCTTACTGGCTTAACAGTTGCCGAATATTTTCGTGATCAAGGGAATCATGTGCTTTTTTTTGTCGATAATATTTTTCGGTTTACTCAGGCTGGCGCGGAAATAGCAGCACTGCTTGGTCGTGTACCATCTGCAGTGGGGTATCAGTCGACGTTGGCGACGGAGATGGGAAGACTACAAGAGAGGATAACAACGACCATCAAGGGTTCAATTACTTCTGTGCAGGCTGTTTATGTTCCGGCAGACGATCTTACTGATCCTGCGCCTGCTACTTCCTTCAGTCACCTTGATTCTACTACTGTATTATCTAGGTCTATTGCGGAAAAGGGAATTTACCCGGCGGTCGATCCTCTTGATTCTACATCCAGGATGCTAGCCCCGGGGGTCGTGGGGGAGAATCACTATCAGGTTGCTTGCGAAGTTCAACGTATATTACAGCGGTATAAATCTTTACAGGATATTGTCGCCATTCTTGGTATAGATGAATTGTCAGAAGAGGATAGATTAGCTGTTGTCAGAGCGCGCAAAATTGAGCGTTTCTTATCTCAGCCGTTTCATGTAGCAGAGACTTTTACAGGTTCTCCTGGCAAGCTTGTGGAATTAGAGGATACAATTGAAGGTTTTAGAGGTTTGTGTGATGGTACATATGACCATTTACCTGAAGCGGCTTGTTATATGGTGGGGACGATCGAGGAAGCTATTAAAAAAGCCGAGCTTTTATCTGCTGAAACGGAGTAATGTGTTTCTAGATGTTTTGGATTTTAGGTTTGTTATAGCTAGCAGTAGACGATTTATCTTGGGGGCTTTGTGTGAGTAGCTTTAAGCTTAGATTGGCCTTGCCCACCTCAGTTGTTTTTGAAGGTGATGTGATACAGGTCGGTTTGCCTGGTTCAGAGGGCTATTTGACTATATTACCTGATCATGAAGCTATGGTTGGCGTGTTACGGCCTGGGATTATTAAGGCATTAACGGTTGATAGGGAGGCATTTAATTTTTTTGTTCGTGATGGTTTTATGGATATATCATCTAAGGAAGTGTTAGTATCGGGTACTAAAGCTATTCCAGAATCTGAGATTACTCACAACTTTGTTTTTAGTGAGCTAAGGGGTGCGCGAATCTCGCTAGATAACGCTGTTACTGATGTTGATAGGTTAGTGTCTTCTAACACGTTAATAGATTTGTATACAGTACTCTGCAAATATGTTGTTGCTGAGGAAGCTGAATGCGATAGATTTCTGAATATGGATTATTTTGATTTCTGAATATGGTCTGAGTATGGATTATTTCGCGTGTCAAGCAGTATTTGGTTGACATTTTAGTTTTAGTACGCACAGTTGTTATACGGTTTGTGTTAAATGTAACTTAGTTGAAATTTGTCTTGGAGGTTTTTAGTTACTTGGTAGTATTGTTTGGCCTTCTGTCTATCCTGGTTAATAAGGCAAAAATGCCATGGTTGTGTCCATAAAAGGCCACAGTCGTTTTTTAAAATACCACGAATCGATCTTTGCCGGTGCTGCATTTTGTGCTTGTCTGGTTTTTGATCGATAGGAGGCTGGGAAGGCCGTTTTTTCGTTCGTGAAAATATTGAGGTTATAATGTTAAAGAACGTTGTTACTGCTGCCGGTCTCTCGGTAGCGATATTGGTTTCAAGTGGAGCTAATTCCGCTGATCTTGAAGGGGGTCGTCATCTCCCTGTTATGCCGCCTGCTGCGTCTAGTGGGCCTATGGTTGCTCCGTACGAGCCTCCATACCCCGATGTAGGAATGGACAGTGAAGTTGATGAAGTTATGATGGCTGACACCAGTGATTGGGGTGGGTTCCATGTGACTCTTTTTGGTGGATGGACGCGCGTGAATCATGGCCTTGAAGCCGAATTGAAAACTGGTGAGGGTGCTAAGGGTTTTAAGTATAAGAAGGAGAAGGACTACGACGTTTGGAGTGTTGGTGGATCCGCAGCGTATTGGATGCAGCAAGGGTTTTTGGTTTACGGTTTTGGTGTAGATCTCCGATACTACCCGCTTGATGAAGATTATGAGCATAAGACAGGCGCAGGAGGTACGACGGCGTACGCCAGCACCGACAACACCGCGGATAGTATTCCTGAAGGTAGGCGTAACTCTACAAGCATTACTGAGGTCAATCTCTCGTATGAAATTTCTCCCAGGATTCAGGTTGGGATTGATGTTGAAGGTCTTCTAGCTTATGTCCATGCGGGGGGTGTGGTAAGTCTTGATGCCGATCATGTCAAGCTGGTGTATAAAAGAGCAGTTAAGTCTGCGAATGCTCAACAGGATACTGCACAGGGCACCAACATCCCCCCAACAACACACACGATTTCTGCGGAGAAAGATGAGTTGTATTGGGGATATTCATGGGGATTTGGTGTAGCTATGCCTTTTCTTCGTCCGTCTGTTAGTTTAGTGGTTGAGTATAGGTATGCAACGTACGGTACCGATATCTATGGTAAGGCGGAGCTCGAGAGAGAGACTAAGTCCGATACCACTGCTAGAGGGACTGAGGAGGCTGTGTTCGCTGCGAAGTATATTAGCGAGCTCTCAACTCAGGGGGTTTACGTTGGTCTATCCGCGAGATTCTGATTGTTGAGGTAGAAGGATAGTTTTCCTATCCTCTTCCTTGTGGTTCATGTTTGTGCAGCGCTTTGTTTGCGCTGCACTTTTTTGTCTGTGAAATAATTTTGTTGACCCTGCATCGTGTTGAACGATGTTTTGTTTCTGTGGGTGTTATTGGTCTCGTTAGCTCGAGTCTAAATTCTGTGGATTCTTTCTTGCTTTTAATCTTCAGTTGTTAGGTGAGTTGGGTTTGTTTATGTACGTTTGTAAGGCCAAAATTATGATGGAGGCGAAAAACATCACTTTTGTGTCTCCGAATATCTTTATGTTCCTCCTAAATATAATTTCCGCGATTTTTCTAGCGATATATGACGTATGGGCTTGTTTTGTTTAGAGTTAGTTGGTACGTAGTAGCCTCCTACTGGAGGGTTTTCGGCTTTTTTAGTTGGTGGTGGGCTCCTATCTTGTTGATAATTTAAGATGTGTGTGTTTAGATAGGTGAGGTTGGATATGTGAGGTTAGATATGTTGAAAGACGTTGTTGCTGTTGCCTTTTTCTTGGCGTTTCTACTTGTTTCTTGTGTTGCAAGTGCAGCTGATCTCGTGGATGTCCCTAGCGGTTTTCCTGGTAGAGATATGCCAGGTAGAGGTATGATGCTAATGGCGCCTGGGGGGATTGCGGATCCGTATGAGCCTTCTTCTATGTATCCTGTTTCAGAAAAGATGACTGTGATGGGGCGAGTGCATGACTGGACTGGTGTATACGTCGATATTAGTGGTAGCTATTTGAGTCTGATTCATAAACTATCGGTAGTTGATGATAGTCAGGATTGTGCGAGATTTAAGTTTTATGAGGAGAAGGAAGCTAAGAGGCCTTCGGCTATAGGCTTGTCACTTAGGTATATGTCTCATGGAGAACGTAAGGTTGCTGGGGCTAGCTTAGGGATTAGATTCTCTAGGAGTGAGATTGACTGGACTGTGCGCACAGGAGAGGGTAGTAAGACACCAGAACCCTACCAGGCTGCTCTTAAGGATAGAGGCTGTAGTAATTCTGATAGTGAAGTTTCCTTCACATCTTCTTGGGAGTTTATTCCTAGGGTTCGTTTGGGGGCCCCAATTGGTAAACGAGTTTTGTTATACGTTGCTGGAGGGGGACTTTTAAACCGTGATAGAGAAGTTAAGTTTACTCATTACATGAGCGGTATGAGTGCTAGTACTGCTGGTGCTGGTGATGCTGTTGATATGACTACTTATACGCTTACTTCTGTCGAGGCTGAGTGGAGTTATGGCGGCTTATTGGGTTTCGGTGTGGAAGTTGCTTTGACTAGATCTATCTCCATATCTGGAGAATATTTGTATATGGGATACTTGCCTCAGAGGATTGAGCGTAGCGAGAGCGATGAGGCACCCGCGTTGGATAAGCGCGTTTTTGGTAGCTATGATAGTGCTGTTTCTGGGCACGTTCTTTCTGTTTCCCTGAGCGGTAGGTTCTGATAGAAATGTCTTGGCGCTTGTCGTTTGGGAGTCTGGATATGTTGTAGTAAGTAGTAGGTTTTGTTACTGTTGAATTATGCCTTCAAGTAGGTTGCATGACTTGTAATTGTTCTTTAATAGTCTTTGAATGAGATATGTTAGGTACTTTTTTGGGTATATCAGTACTCCACGTGTGCTTAGTTCTATTGTACTGATTCTGTGTGCTCTTTCTGTAATCAGAATTGGTGGGTTGGTTTTTAGTTTAGCAGCTTTTGTATGTTCTATATGCATGCTCTTTGAGTGGTTTGAATTGATAGGCTGGAGGGTTGGAGATTTTTTTTCTCGAGTCCTGTTAGGTGTGATATCAGCCTGTTCAGTGCTACTCCTGCAGACTGGACATTCTTCCTTAGCTTTAATTGTTCTGACGCTAACGGGAATATTCTGTTTGTTATGTATTAGTTTCAACAATATTGAGTTGTTAAGGTCTATCCGTAAGGAGCCTAGCGTCGCTGCTGCTGATGTAAATTATGGGCTGTGGTTGTCAGGTGGTATTTTATATTGTGTTATGCCAGCTCTTGCTATCGTATGGCTTCGTTCTGAATACTGTGGTTTTTGGATTGTGTTGTTGCTTGTTGCGATAGTTTGTAGTACGGACATCGGTGCTTATTATATTGGTCGATTATTTGGTGGGAAGAAAATATGCGTCGACATTAGTTCCAATAAAACTTGGTCTGGCGCTTTTGGAGGTTTATGCTTTGCAATCGTTGCTGGCCTCCTGTTTCTCTGGTGGAATGAAGTTGTATTAAGCTTTTGGCATGTGGGTATTATAGGCTTCCTATCGTTTGTTTCTCAGATTGGAGACCTTTTTGAATCTCTCATAAAACGGCGTTTCGGTGTTAAGGATTCTGGTAATTTGATACCTGGTCACGGCGGAGTCTTAGATAGGGTAGATGGGATCGTCTTTGTTGTCTGCGTTGTTGCATTAATGCACCTTCTTTATGGCGCTGAGATAGCTGTTTTGCTATGTTAGTTGTTGTGTTTCGCTTCATACTGTTTTTTTACATTGATCTAAGAATTCGCTATCCTGTTGATTTTAAGTATCGTTTTGTTACTACGTTTGGTATTCGATAGGTTACTTGTTTGTTTAATTGGTTTGTTTTATAAGAAGTGATTGAATGGATCTTTCTGCATTGATTATTAGTACATTGTCATTTATGACAAACTATGTTTTCGTTTTTATAGCCACTTTGGCTGTTTTAGTGTTTGTACATGAGTATGGACATTATTGGGTGGCTAAAATGTTCGGGATCCATGCCAAGGTTTTTTCTATCGGTCTTGGCCCAGAGGTCTTTTCTTGGACCGATAAAAATGATGTGGTATGGCGTGTTGGAGCACTGCCCCTGGGTGGATATGTACGTTTCTGGGAGGATACGGATGAACCTGATAGATATTTCAAGAAGAAATCCTTTATGTCATATCCTGCTTGGCGGCGTATCTTTGTTGTTTTAGCTGGGCCGGCAGCTAATTTTCTTTTATCTATTTCTGTTTTTGCCATTGTAGTATGGAGCACAGGTCAGGGATTTCTAAAGCCAATTATTGCTGAAGTTATGCCTCATTCTGCCGCAGAGCAGGCAGGTTTATTGGTAGGTGATAAGATTATTAATATTGATGGGATCTCGATAAAAGATTTCCGTGATATTTCCTCAGCTATCAGTGGAAGTGGCGGTAAACAGCTTTCCATGTTAGTGGAAAGGGAAGGAGAACTTACTTCTGTAGCTGTTGTTCCTAAGGATATTGAAGAAGAGACCGAATTTGGTGTTGTGCGGACCGCGATGTTGGGGGTTCGTTCGGGTGTTGGTCCAGAGTATGTGCAAAGATTTCCTATTTCGCTGCTTGATGCTTTTTTTGTTGGCTGGGAACGGTGTTTTAGTGTTGTTAAACAGTCTTTTGAGGTTTTGTATAAGCTTGTAAGTGGTAGAATGTTCGTCGGTCAATTAAGTGGTGTGATAGGTATTGCCGCCGTTGTTGGATCTGCTGTACAGGTGAGTTTTACAGATTATTTTATTGTGTTGGCTTGGCTATCTTCTTCAATTGCGTTTATTAACTTGCTGCCGATACCGATTCTGGATGGAGGTCATGTTTTTTTTGGACTAATTGAGATAGTTAGTGGAGGGCGTGCGCTTCCAAAGGGAGTACAGGACTTTTGTTGGAAGGTGGGTTTTACATTACTATTGCTTCTTATCGTGCTTGCGAACTATAACGACCTCAGAAATCTGGTGCTCTCTTTGTATTGGTAAGGATTTTTGCTTGTACTAGCTTACGCATCGGGCGAGGAAAAAGTTTCGTGGATGCATTGTGCTGTTGCTCGGATGGAGCTCGTGTTGTTATTGGGTTTGTTATTGAGGATATCTTGTTATGGTTGTTAATGAGGCTTTAGGCACATGTCTTGTTTGAAGGTAGTGGATTCGGCTTCTATCCCTAGGGTCCTTGCAGTGTGTTTTCTGCTACTTGTTGCTTTTTTTATAGATTTTTCAGGCGATGAGGTTTTATCTGATACTATTGATATCAGGGTGATTGGAAACAAACTGGTAAGTCGTGAGCTTATTCGCAAACACGTTCATGAACATTTGAAGCGTAATGATGGAGTTGTTGAAGTTGATAGTATCGTAAAACAACTTTACGAGATGGGTCTCTTTTCTAATGTTAATGTTAATCAGGAGGGGGCGGAATTAGTTATCTCCGTTACAGAAAATCGGCTGGTTAATAAGGTTGTTTTTAATGGGAATAGTATAGTTAAAGATGAGGATTTGTTAAAACTAATTAAGTTTAAGCCAGCAGGTTTCTTGTCTGATGCCAAGTTGCAGAGGCAGGTGAGGGACATGCTAATACTGTATAGGCAGTATGGCTTTTACGGGGCTATAGTAAAGCCTAAGATTGTTTC
>Ga0126327_10000192_pt1 | contig 15259 bp, 15 predicted proteins | sample InaspJWI30metaG_FD_101392 | JGI IMG/M metagenome (GOLD analysis project Ga0126327, IMG submission 101392) | Marine gutless worms symbiont microbial communities from Oahu, Hawaii - Inanidrilus sp. 1 OAHU.JWI-30 metaG | ecosystem: Host-associated > Annelida > Digestive system > Unclassified... | reverse complement strand
CCGGCCCATGGGCCGGCAGAATTAACGATGATATCAGCAGACAACATCCGGCGCCGGCCGCTGCGCAGATCACGAACCCGGGCGCCGGTGACCAGTCCATTTTCCTGCCGGAACCCATCAACCTGGCAAAACGGGTAAATTGCGGCGCCGTTGGCGCGGGCGGTGGCGAAAAAGTGCAGGGGCAGGCGCCAGGCATCCATGCTGGCATCAGGTACCTGCACGGCGCCCTTTAACCCGGGATGCAGGGCAGGTTCCAACTGTAAAGCCCGTGAGGCACCCAGCACTCGGGTTGGGATACCGGCCTCTGCACAGGCCTGCAGAAAGGGCCCCTGATAGGCCATATCCTCTTCGCTCAGGGCTACGAAGAGTCCATCGTTCGGTTCTATGGCCTGGGGTGCCAACTGGCGCAGGATTTGATTTTCAGCATAACACTCCCGAGCGGTCTCCACATCGTGGATTACATAGCGGGCACCGCTGTGCAGCAATCCATGGTGGCGGCCGCTTGTGCCGCTTAAAAGGCTGCCCTTTTCTACCAGGACAACGTCGTATCCGCGCAGGGTCAAATCATGGGCCAGGGCACCGCCGGTACCGCCTCCGCCGATGATGAGAATCCGTTCCATCTCAATCATCCTCTTGCATGGCAGTGCTGATGATTGTCTCCAGCGTCTGGCGTTCCAGGGGCACTGGATTACCGCGCATGCTGCTGGCCCGCAGGGCTGACTCGGCCAATTCTGTTATCTCCGCAGGCGTCAACCCCCACCGGATCAGGGGGGGGATGTTCAGCTCCCGTATCGTTGTGTTCAACCAGGCAATCCCGTCACGCGCTCTGGCTTCCCTGTTTCCGGTGAGCAGCCTGGCTGTTTCCCGATAGCGTTCAAGAAGGGATCTTTCCGGAGAGGTGTTTTCCAAAGCAGCTATGTTGACGGCGGTCACTATCGGCAGCAGGCGTGCACATACATCCCCGTGCGGAGCGGCGCGCATCCCGCCGAGCGGACCGGCAATACCGTGCACGGCTCCCAGGCCGGCGTTGGCCAGAGCCAAGCCGGAGAAGAGGCTGGCTATCGCCATATCCGTACGGGCGGTCAGATTGTCTCCCTGATGGTAAGCGGTTTTCAACGAGCGTGCACACCGGGCCAGACCCTCCCGGCAAAATCCGTCCGTAAGGGGATTGGCGCGGATCGACACAAAAGCCTCGATCAACTGGGTCAATGCATCGCATCCGGTCGCCGCGGTCAACTCCGGAGGCAGGGACAGGGTCAGTTCGGGATCTACCAGGGCCAGATCGGGCAGCATGTCCGGACTACGCAGGCTCACCTTGATCCGGTGCTCCGGGCTGCGGATGACGGCGTTTTTGGTTACTTCGCTGCCGGTGCCGGCCGTTGTCGGCACCGTTATACAGGGTACCGGCTCTCGGTCAAGGGGCCGCGCTTTGCCAATGACTTCCAGATAATCGAGGAGTGGCCGCTGGTTGGTAACCAAGGCGGCGATGGCCTTGGCCGCATCCATAACGCTGCCCCCGCCGATGCCGATAACTACATCACATGCTGCTTTGCGCGCCGCCCGGGCTCCGGCGGACACTGATTCCAAATCCGGTTCCCGGGTCACTCGATATAGCGTGCAGGCAATATCACCGGCGGCAAGATCCCGGCGCAGGCCCTCCGCACGGCTGGTTGATCGGCCGGTCACCAGGAAAGCATGCCGTCCCAATCGAGCTGCTTCTGCGGCTATGCGCTTTACAGCGCCGGCCCCGAAGATGAGACCTGCCACCGTACTGAAGGCAAACGGCTGCATTACGCTACCCAGTCGAAAGTGCGCTGGACCGCCTTGTGCCACCCTTTGACGCCCGCAGCTCGGGTAGCAGCGTCCATATCGGCGTGCCAGGTTTTATCTTCCGCCCAATTGCGGCGCAGCTCCGCCAGATCGGACCAGAAACCGGTGGCCAGGCCGGCGGCGTAGGCTGCCCCCAGGGCAGTGGTTTCGGTTACTTTGGGCCGAATCACGGGCACACCCAGGACATCAGCCTGAAACTGCATCAGCAACTCATTGGCGACCATGCCGCCATCCACCTTCAATCGTTTGAGGGCCACACCGGAATCTTTGTTCATGGCTTCCACGATATCCAGGGTCTGATAGGCATTGGCTTCCAGTACGGCCCGCGCCAGGTGACCTTTGTCCACAAAACGGGTCAGACCGACAATGGCGCCGCGGGCATCGGAACGCCAATAAGGTGCATACAGCCCGGAAAAAGCCGGCACGATATAAGCGCCGCCATTATCATCCACGCTGCGGGCCAGATCTTCTATCTCCGGCGCGCTGTCAATGATCCCCAGGTTGTCGCGGAACCATTGCACCAAGGCGCCGGCAATGGCAATCGAACCCTCCAGGCAGTAAACCGGCTTCTCACTGCCCATCTGGTAGGCCACGGTGGTAATCAGACCATGTTCGGAGGGTACGGCCTCAGGGCCGGTATTGAGCAGCAGAAAGCAGCCCGTGCCGTAGGTATTTTTCGCCTCGCCCACGTTGAAGCAGGCCTGTCCCACCAGGGCGGCTTGCTGATCGCCCAGGGCGCCGCAAACCGGTACGCGGGCGCTTAAAGGACCCGATGGTGAAGTGTAGCCCCATATCTCGGGATCGACCGATGGCACGATGCGCGGCAGCATCCGGCGCGGTATACCCATTCCCTGCAAAATGGCTGCATCCCAGTCCAGCGTCCCAAGGTTCATCAGCATGGTACGGCTGGCGTTGGTAACGTCAGTGATATGCGCGCCACTGTCCGGCCCCCCGGTAAGCCACCACACCAGCCAGCTCTCCACGGTGCCGAAATAGGCATTGCCGTCATCGGCGGCCTGCCTGGCGGCCGGCACGTTGTCCAGTATCCATTTGATTTTTGGACCGGAAAAATAGGTCGCAACAGGCAATCCGGTTTTCGCTCGGAATCGATCCTGGCCGCCGGCTTCCATCAGTTGATTACAAATTTCGTCCGTGCGGGTGCACTGCCAGACAATGGCATTGTAAAGAGGCTCCCCTGTTTTGCGATCCCAAACGATGGTGGTTTCGCGCTGGTTGGTAATGCCGATGGCATGAATGTCACTGCCCGCCACGCCGCTTTTTTTCAGTGCGTTGCGCATCACACTGATCGAATTCTTCCAAATTTCCATGGGATCGTGTTCCACCCAGCCGGGTTTGGGAAAGATCTGGGCGTGCTCCTTCTGGTCCAAACTCACAATCTGCCCCTGGTGGTCAAAGATGATAAAGCGGTTGCTGGTGGTTCCCAAGTCTAAAGCACCTATGTATTGCGCCATTTATCTCTCCTTCCTGTTCGGGTTTGACTATAAGCTATATCAAAAAAATCTTCTAACCCAATCTTCAGACTTCGCCTAAACTACGGCTGATAGACTTCGTCGGGCGTTCGTCTTGCTTGCCCGGCATATTGTCCGGCGAAGCTTGGTAAGCGAAGACAGAAGCTTGGAAAGCGTAGACGGGGCCTAGAACCAAAATCTGTTTTTGAGATAGCTCCTTATGCTAGTGGTCCTGAATCGTTACCTGCAGGAATCGCGACCCGCTTGAAAAATAACAACTGTCGCGTGCTGGATGGGAGGCATCACAAAGCACGGGTGTTATTCAAGATGTGTGCAGCCGCTAAACCATTCATAACATACCTCACCCCGAATAGAAATCAGACGCCCGGCCGGTATGCAACCGAAAAGCAGCACTCCTAAAGATCAGCGATTCTCCAGGGAATCCGGTTGGCGGATACCCCCAAAGCGTCCGCTGACAACCCCATGGCGGTCCCAAGCAATTGCGTGTAAAGCAAAGCCGGCAGAACCTGGCCGGCAGGCCCGGCATGATCGGCCTGGACCGTATCAAATTGCAACTGGCAATAGGTGCAGGCCGTGGTCAAAGCCTGGGCTCCGGATTGGCGGGCATCTTCTAATTTAGCGGCCATCAGATTCAAGGAAAATCGATCGTTTTTCTGCCATAAAGGATGACCGCAACACTCGAGACTGAGGGGCCACTCGACGGCTGTGGCGCCCGTGATAGTGATAAGGCGTTCGAAGATGGTCGGCGTAAGGGGATTGTCGAATTGCGTGATATTACCGGGCCGCAAGGCGTGGCAGCCATAACTGGCGGCTACTTTAAGCCCCGTAAGCGGGCGGATAACCCGCGCCTGCAGGCGTTTACTACCGATATCCTCATCCAGAACGGTCAAAAGGTGACGGATAGGAATACCATCCTGCCAGGCTAACCCCTCACGTGACAACACTGCGTTGACCTGTCTCCGGAGATCGGATTTTCTGCGCAACCAGTAATCGGCATGTTTCAGGTTGCCGTAGCAGCATTTGCAGGGAGTCATCAACGGCAGTCCTTTGTGGGCCGCCACGGCCAGGTTGCGAGCCGCCGCAGTCATGGCGGCGGCGAAGTTTTCGTGGCGTATCGGATAGCCGCAACAGGTAAGCTCAATCTCATCTAATTGAACATTCAATTCAGCGAGCACAGCCCGGGTTGACTGGCCATACTGCGGCAGAAAAGGGTCTATCTTGCATCCGGGAAAGTAAAGGTAGCGCTGGCTGTTCATGGGCTACTCCTCATGGGGTCCTTTGCCGGTCGGCCTGGTAATTGTCCGTCCGCCGGGCCTCAAGCGGCGGCAGGCCTCGTTGCGCAATTCATACAGCACATCAGCCACCGGCACCCCCTGGGGGTAATGCTCCTGGCATTTATAGCAGGTGACACAATCCCAGACCATACGGCACCCCAGGGCCATCTCCTTGAGTTCCAGCCGCATCAAATTCATCACCTGCTGGGGGGTCATATCCAGATCCTTACCCGGATTTTCGCTGGCTGCCACCACCGGGCAAACATTGGTACAGGTGGTGCATTGCACACAGGCCCAGAACGTTCCGGGGTCGGCCGTGAGACTCAGGTCGGCATCTTCAATATGGGCTGACCGCTTCGCGGTCTCGGTCGCGGCGGCCTGATCGGCCCACTCATCTACGCTTTTGATTCGAATCCAGCCGTGCGGAGGCGGAAAACCGTGCCGCGCCAGATCGGCTTCTGATGCCTGCCATAAATCCTGCAGGTCAATGCCCGATGGGCACAAGTCCGTGCATCGCCTGCAACCCGTACAAATATCGCTGCCCTGGGCCAGGCGCCACATGCGGACCGGGGAAAGACGATTGCGGGCCATCTCCGCCACATCACCAATCTTTTCGGATGGCAGTATGGTGGGGTTGTCAATGACCGCCATGATAGGGGCTACACTGCAGTGGCGGCTGCACACCCCACAATGGGTGCAGGCGTCCAAACCCATGGCCTGTCGGGCGGGTCTGTTTGCAGGCACATGGGTCTGCGCCGGACCCACGGAGTGCAGGGCCAGGCTCACCGGTACGGTGATCAGGTGAAAAAGTTTGCTGAAAGGCAGGTACGCCAGGGCAAGACAGCTGACCAGGTAGTGAAAATACCACAGCCCTATATCAACGCGCATGCCATCGAGCCAAACGGCAATAGGCTTGATGGCCTTGGCCAACGGGAAGGCCAGGAACGCAGAATTCGGCCTTGAATGGCATTCGGCACAATACGTGGCATGCAATTCGGCACCCGTTTCCAATATGGAAGTACTCATTGACGGCGGCGTGGCGAAAACGACCGCGAACCGGTCCGCCCAATGGGCTGCTAGCGGGGCAATTTCTTCCGCATCCTCACTGCCCCAATAGTCCACCACCATTTCATCGAAGATGGAAGCAGATACAATCTGGCTGGCCTCCAGGGCAATGCCGGAAAGCAGAATGGCCATCAGTAGAAAAATGGTCAGGCGATCAGCCAGGGCATTGAATCGCTTCAGCAAACCAATTTTGTGGCGACGAATAATAGCGATAGCAAGGCCGATCAGCAGCAGCAGGCCAAGCAGGTTGCGCAGCAGCATGAAAGGATTGAGGGTCGATGCGTAGCCGGATACAAAACGTTCCAGGGTCAAGTCATCCAACGCATGGTTCAGGACCAGCAGCAGCACACCGTAAAAGAGCCCCAGGTGCATGATCCAGCGCACGATGTTCTGTCGGGCAATTTGGCGCTGCAGCAGCACATCCAGGAGCATTGCTTTTCCAAGCCTCCACAGCTTCCGACTGAAAATCAGGCCGGGCAACGCCTTTGCCATGGCAGCCAGGCGTTGTCCGGGGGAAACCGTGACGGTTTCGGGGCCTATGTCCACATAGAACCAGCGGCCCATTCGCCAGAGGCTGCCGGCAATGCAAACCGCGAGGGTCAGATATGCGTAATAGGACAAAAACATGGTATTATAGAGCCCCTGTGACCGATAACCGCAACAGAGGAACGATCTGGCCGGTCGTCAGTCGATTTGGGATGCGGCCGCATGGACCGCACCAAAAGCGGTCGCGATAGAAAGACCGCTGCCGCATTTTTGCCGGATCCAGTCCTGGTGGGCCAGTATCGATCCGGCAACGTATAGATTGCGATAGATAAACTGCTGGCGCTCATCCACCGGCCTAAAGTGTTGGTCAATGGGCACCCCGGCCCGGTTGACCGGATGTCCATCGGGATGTAAAAAATCACGATGGTGCCACTGGCGGCGCTCTGGGGGCTGGACAACCGGCAGGTCGAAGATGGTTTCGTGGATGCCGTGACGTTCGGCCTGCAACCCTTTGCCAAAAAATCGTCCGCTGGCCAGAATCGCCTTGCGGGCCGTTACCGCCACCACACCGGACGGGTGCCCGACCATAAAATGAAAGCCCCCGTCGGGGCGGGTGGAAACTTCTAACACCCTTTGCTGGTAAAAGGCCTTTACTCCCATTTGGGGCATCTGCCGTTCAAACGCTTCCCGTAAACGCAACCCTGTGACGGCCGGAACCATCGTCGGGATTTCAAATACCGGCAGGCCCAAACCTGCTTCCAGGTCGGCCAACACCTCCCCGGTACGGTACAGTCCCAATATGGCCGGCAGTCCCAATGCCTTGACCGATCCCACATGCGGGCGGATGGCCGCGATCAGTTTCCGGCGGAAGCGTTCATTGTCAAGCCTGCGAGCCGCCTGTTCTGTGTAGATTTCACCACGCATCTCCGGAAAATCGATGCGTACGCTTCGCAGGTCCGGCCAGTGGGTGCCTATCGTCTCAATTATCTGGCGGGCACTAAACCCCTTGAGCCCGCTGAAGTCCACAAGCAGGGTCGGTAGTCGTTTTTCCAGCGCCTTTACCCCCGCGTACATGCTCTGGGGGACGGCATAGGTTGGTTTTTAGGGTGCCGGCGGGCGTGATAACATGAGAGTTTCGGCGAGCGTTGATCTGGTAAGGCAGGCCGGCCGCGCCCAGAAATTCCGTGCATGCCTGCATGGCTTGTTCGATTTGTTCGACACTCAGCCGGGCATACGGATGGTCAGGTTCATCGATCACCAGCTGCTCGATGCCTTTCCAAGGGTCAGCCCAGCAAACTCCTTTATCAACCGGGTGAACTCCAAGCAAGTCCAGCAGACCGCTGGCAAAGTTTATTTCTCCTGTGACGCCCACCTGAACGGTATCAATTCCGCGCTGTGCGGCAAAGAGCGCGGCGGCCATCCCGGCCATGCCGGAGCCGATCACCATGAGCTCACAATGGATTGATTTTATTTCAGGCATTTTCCGATTCCCGCTTCCAATTCCAGGCCGAAAACGCCGCAATGCATGGCTTCCATCAGTTCGGCCTGGGCCAGGGAGGTATCCCAGAGCAGGGGCTGCTGACCGCGCCAGCGCTCACGCAGAAACATGCGCAGCTCGGCCACACCCATGTCCGCATTGAATTCTTCCCGATCATATAAATAGCCGACCACCCGCTGACTGCAAAACGTTCCCTGGCATGGGCCTTTTCCGATTCGACTGCGCAGTCCGATTGCTTTCATGCTTGGCTGAACCTAGCGGCGTCGTAATGAGGCGACAATTGTATCCACGACGCTCTGGGGTACCATTTCACATTCACACAGGAGCAGGTCATCCGGGTCCTTTTTGCGAACCCAGGTATTGGGCGCCAGGCCCGGTTCAGTCCAGCGGGCATCCACGGTATTGGGCAGGGGTTCGAGACGGGTGCGGCAGGCCTCTGTAATGCCCAGGTGGCGACAGACACGATCTGCGGTTTTTTCGGCCATCAGTCGATACGTGGTGAGTTTGCCGCCGCTGATGGTGATAAAATTGTTAATCGGCCGCGGGTCCTCGCCATGGTCAATAAGGGCGAAGCCACGGCTGAGACTGCGATCGTCGCCGGCGTCGCCGCTGCTGATCAACGGCCGTACACCGCAATAGGCCCGAATATAGCGGGTGGACCCCAGGATGGGCAGCATGGCCGCCCCCTCGTCGATGATATGATCCACCTCATGTGTTTTGGGATAAATGGCATCAGGCGAATCGGTGCGCTCCGAGGTGGTGCCTAAAATAGAGACCGTACCGCCGGGGACCAAAATGTCGCCATCCGTGGCCAGGCGCAAACGGTTGATCACCTGCCTTGAAATCCGCTCCTGGGTGACCAGCAGGCTGCCCTTGGAATAGACCACTTTGATTTGCGCACCGGCCAGGGCGGCCACCTCACCGGCCCAGGCCCCGGAGGCATTGACTACCATTTGCGCTTCTATCGCGGTTTCCGCACCCGTCACCTGGTTTCGAACCCGGACTTTTTCAATCGTACGGCCCGAAATCTGGAATCCGGTCACCTGGCTGTGACGCAGCAATTTTGATCCCAGCATCTGAGCATGGGCAATATTGTCGAGCGACAGCTTGAAAGGGTCGATGGTGGCGTCTTCAACAGCGTAGGCAGCGATGATTTTCTCGGAAAGGGCCGGTTCCATTTCCAGGGCCGCCTGTAAATCCACGGGGTGCGTTTCGATATCGGCCTTGGCGCACATACCGGGGAAATCAGCAATATATTTTTCATCATCGCCAGCCACCGCAATAAAGAGCCCGCCGGTGGGTTCGATACAATGGGGCACCAACTGTTTGAGCAGGCGTCCCTCCTGTTTGCATTCGCAGGCAGATGCCGGATCCGAGGCCACATAGCGGGCACCGCTGTGCAGCAGCCCGTGGTTTCCACCGGAGGCACCGGCATTGATGTCTTTTTTTTCAACCAGGACGCAATCGACGCCGCGCATCGCAAGATCCCTGGCCAAACCGGTACCCGTTGCGCCGCCGCCGATAATCAATACCTGAGTTTGCATGGCCCCTCCTGGTTCACTACAGATTGTACCCTGGATGAACCCATGAAAGGTGAATGTCGGCTACGATTTTCACTTGAGAAAACATCGGGCCGGTGTTATGGTTCACAACGTACAATTTACTCGAAGAATCAACACCCTTCTCCGAGAATTACCACACAAAACGCTACCTGTCACGGCATAATGTTCGTTTTAGAACATTTTTAACAATTTTCTGTTCCATATTGAACATTTTATATCAAGATCAGGAGTTTATGGATGGAGCGCCCCTTGGGATCAACGCCGTCACGGTCAAACACCTCCGGCTCCGATAGTGCCCCTGACGCCAATGGCGGGAACGGAAAGGTCGGTTCCCTGAAAGCGCGCCAGGACGAGATTCAACGCCTGGTCCGCGCCCGGGGTTTTGTTACCATAGACACTTTATCCCGGGAGTTTGGCGTAACCCCGCAAACCATCAGAAGGGACATCAACACCCTGAGCGAACGTGGATTGATCCATCGCTACCATGGGGGGGCCGGCGCGGGATCGAGCACAGAAAATGTGGCCTACAATGAGCGTAACATATTATGTTATAAGGAAAAAAAGATAATTGCCCAAATGGTGGCCGATAACATCCCGGACCACGCGTCGCTTTTTATCAACATCGGTACCACCACCGAAGCCATAGCTCAGGCACTATGTAATCACAAACGCCTGCGTATTATCACCAATAACCTCAATGTAGCCTCTATCCTTTCAGCCAACTCCAATTTCGAGGTCATTGTGGCGGGCGGCCTGGTGCGCCAGCGAGACGGTGGCATCATCGGCCCCATGACCATCGATTTTATTCAACAATTCCGTGTCGATTACGGGATTATCGGCATCAGCGGCATCGATGCAGATGGCACCCTGCTCGATTTCGATTATCGCGAGGTACATGCTGCCCGGGCTATTATTGACAACTCGCGAAGCGTCTTCCTGGCAACCGATCACACCAAATTTGGCCGCAACGCCATGGTACGCCTGGGGAACATCTCAGAGATCACTGCCGTTTTCACGGATAAGGCGCTTCCGATACCGCTGGCTGATGTTGTTGGCGCTACTGATGTGAAGGTATATGTGGCCGATGCCGGGCCTGCCAAAGCCGACGATCACCACCCAAGGTCCGATGAATAAAAGCCGTGTGTATCGCCACGTGGCAAAAGATGGCACCCTTGGAGGCCGGCGAAACGCCGCAGAGTGGTTCAAAAAGGAACATTTAGCTTAATTATTTTCACTTGCGAAAACAAATTGGGGATGCTATTGCCACATAACACCCGGAAAGATCTTTTACGGGGCATTAGCAAAGTCACCTTTTTACCACATACAATTTGATATCAGCAGGGAGACTGTACATGAGCATGTCCCTTCAGAACATCGAGAAAACTGTTGGCCGGGAAATGCACCTGCAAGACATCAATCTAGAATTCGAGCCTGGGTCGCGCAATGTCATTCTGGGACGAACCTTAGCCGGTAAAACCTCACTTCTGAGAATCATGGCCGGACTGGACAAACCTTCCAATGGACGCCTTTTGATAAACGGACAGGATGTCACCGGGGTTTCCGTGAGAAAGCGCAATGTGGCCATGGTGTACCAGCTTTTTATCAATTACCCTTCTTTGACGGTTTACCAGAACATCGCCTCGCCCTTGAAAACAAGTGGTATTAAAAAATCGGAAATAGACCGCCAGGTCCAAGAAATTGCTGAGATGCTGAGGATAGATGACCTACTTGACCGTTTGCCGGCGGAGCTTTCCGGCGGTCAGCAGCAACGCACTGCCATCGCCCGGGCCATGGTGAAGAAGGCCGATCTGCTGCTGATGGACGAACCGTTGGTGAATCTGGACTACAAGCTCCGCGAAGAACTGCGGGTCGAGCTTCAGGATATTTTCAGGCAACGCAAAGCGATTGTCATCTATACAACCACGGAACCGACCGAGGCATTGATGCTGGGCGGCAATATCGTGGTGCTCGATGAAGGCCGTGTATTGCAGACAGGCACTACCCAGGCAGCCTATCGACAACCGGCCACTGTGAAGGTGGCCGAAGTGTTCAGTGACCCACCCATCAATTTCATTGATGGGCAAATTCAGAGGGGAACCGCAATTATGGGGCCGGATATTGGCGTGCCTCTGGAAGGTGACCTGCAACATCTACCGGAAGGGGAGTATACTTTCGGGATCCGTTCCAATCATTTATTCCTGTCAAGAAGCACTGAGAAGGACGCCCAAGTTCAAACCCAGGTAGAACTGGCCGAGATAAACGGATCGGAGACATTCATCCACTTCAACTACAATGGCATTCGGTTGGTCGCCCAGGAAGACGGCATTCATCCTCATCGGATTGGATCAACGGTCACCTTGTACATCAATCCCGGTTGTCTATTTGTATTTAACTTACAGGGGAATCTGGTCGCATCCCCTTCGCTTGCCAACATACCGGAACGGCATCATTAGGAAACTGTCATGGCGCGTATCGAGCTAAATGAAATAGCACACAGCTATCTCCAGAATCCCCGGGGTGAGTCGGATTTCGCTCTTAAGCAGATTCATAATACCTGGGAAGACGGCGGCGCCTATGCCCTGTTGGGTCCGTCCGGTTGCGGCAAAACCACTTTACTCAACATTATTTCCGGGCTGCTGACGCCTACCCGTGGGAAGGTGACTTATAATGGGCAGGACGTAACCAGCCAACCGCCGGAAAAACGCAATATCGCGCAAGTATTTCAGTTCCCGGTGCTTTACGACACAATGACTGTTTTTGACAATCTGGCATTCCCCTTGCGAAATCGGGACATGCGGAGAGTGATGTCCGCAGCCGGGTCCGGGAAGTGGCAGATATCCTGGATTTGACCCCGTATCTCAAAAAAAGGGCCGCTGGCCTGGCCGCCGATGCCAAGCAGAAGATCTCTTTAGGCAGAGGACTTGTCCGTCGTGACGTAGCTGCCATTTTATTCGATGAGCCATTGACCGTGATCGACCCGCATTTAAAATGGGATCTGCGGCGTAAACTCAAGGATATCCATGAACAGCTGAAACTTACCTTTATCTATGTGACCCATGATCAGGTTGAAGCGCTTACTTTTGCCGACAAAGTAGTGGTCATGTACGAAGGCGAAATTGTACAAATCGGCTCCCCGCAGGATCTTTTTGAAAACCCGGAGCATACTTTCGTCGGCTACTTTATAGGCAGCCCGGGCATGAATTTCCTGGATTGCAACCTCGACGGGAATATTGCCCAATGCAATGGTGCCAGTATTGCTTTGGATGCAGATGTAGCCGCCAAAGGGCGCAACACAAGTGGAAAACTGGAAATCGGTATCCGGCCGATGCATCTCAAAGTTTATACACAGGCTGTCGACGGCGGCGTTCCGGCCAAAGTGAAAAACATCGAAGACCAGGGCAGCTACCGGATTGTAACACTGGCCCTGGACGGCAATACGCTACGTGCCCGGTTGCCGGAAGGTGGGCCTATTCCTGCCGAAAAGGCCTGGCTTGTGTTTCCAATGAATTGGACCAGACTGTTTGCCGATGGTCGGCTGGTGAAATAGAAGGAGCGATACTATGGAAAAATGGCAAAACAACAAAGCCTGGTTTCTCGTGCTACCGGCTTTCATTATCGTTGCCTTTAGCGGTATTATCCCTTTGATGACCGTGGTGAATTATTCAATCCAGGACATCTTCGGACCAGGTAATGCCGTCTTCGTCGGCACCGAGTGGTTCCAAGAGATGCTGAGCAACCATCGGCTGCACGATGCCCTGTGGCGGCAATTTCTCTTTTCAGGGCTCGTCCTGCTAATCGAAATTCCGCTGGGTATCCTGATCGCCCTGGCCATGCCTAAAAGCGGTTGGGGTGTCTCCGCCTCTCTGGTAACCCTGGCCCTGCCTCTGGTCATTCCCTGGAACGTGATCGGGACCATCTGGATCATCTTTACCCGGCCGGATATTGGTCTGTTCGGGGTGGGCATCAACAGCCTGGATCTATTGGAAGTGCCGTTTGACCATACAGCCAAGCCCCTATATGCCTGGATAACGCTGCTCGCCATGGAAGTTTGGCATTGGACGCCCCTGGTGGCCCTGCTGGCCTACGCAGGGCTGCGGGCCATCCCGGAGGCTTACTACCAGGCGGCCAAGATCGATGGGGCTTCCCCCTGGGCCACCTTCCTGTACATTCAGCTACCTAAAATGCGGGGTGTCCTCACCATTGCGGTTTTACTGCGCTGGATGGACAGTTTTCTCATATATGCCGAACCCTTCGCCCTCACCGGCGGCGGGCCCGGCAACACGACCACCTTTCTCTCCATTTACCTGGTAAAGCTAGCGACCATGCAATTTGACCTGGGACCGGCCGCTGCCTTTTCGCTTATCTACTTTCTGATTGTTCTGCTCTTCAGTTTCGCCTTTTACCAGGCCCTGTTGAACGTGGGGAGAGGAGAAAAAGCATGAAAATCCAAAAAAGAACCATTGCCCTGTGCATCTATTTTGGACTGCTGATCCTGCCGATCTACTGGATGCTCAACATGTCGCTGCGAACCAATGCCGATATCCTCGGAAATTTTGCTTTATACCCCGTTGATTTAACTTTCAGAAACTATATCAAAATCTTCACCGACCCCACGTGGTACACGGCCTATATCAATGCCATAATCTATGTCGGTATGAATACCGTCCTGTCGCTGGCCTTTGCTCTGCCGGCCGCGTATGCTTTCTCACGCTACAAATTCATCGGTGACGGGCAAATGTTTTTCTGGTTGCTGACCAACCGCATGGCCCCCCCGGCGGTTTTTCTGCTGCCATACCTGCAGCTCTATTCGACCATGCAACTGATGGATACCCATATCGCGGTGGCCTTGGCCCATTGCCTGTTCAACGTCCCGCTGGCAATCTGGATTCTAGAGGGTTTCATGTCCGGCATCCCCCGGGAAATCGATGAGACGGCTTTCATAGATGGATACAGTTTCCCACGGTTTTTTATCACAATCTTTATTCCATTGATACGCGCCGGGGTCGGTGTAACCGCTTTTTTCTGTTTCATGTTCAGCTGGGTTGAACTGCTCTTTGCCCGGACCTTGACGATCACCGAGGCCAAGCCGATCGTAGCTACCATGACGCGGACGATCAGCGCCACGGGTCTGGACTGGGGTTTGCTGGCTGCAGCCGGTGTGCTGACCATCGTGCCGGGAGCGTTGGTAATCTGGTTTGTGCGCAACCACCTGGCCAAAGGATTTGCACTGGGTCGTGTGTAAGGGGGAACAACAATGGGCTTAGAATGGATGTATTGGACCAAGCCGACGGCAATCTTCTTCATCACCATCTTCTTTATGCTGGTTGGCATGCTTATATGGGAACTGGCGTCCCCAACCATTGAACGTCGGGGATTTTTCCTGGTGCCCACCACACGCGGCACACGTTTCTTTCTGGGCCTGCTGGGCAGCGCCTACATCCATTTAGCATGGCTGGGACTTACCGATCTATCGCTCTGGTATGGAACGTGTTTGTCAGTGGTCTGGGTCTTCATCGCCATGCGCTGGGGATAGACCGGCGTTACAGTATTATCGGATTTTGCGACTTGGGGTAGAAGCCAATCCCTTTGTTGCCTGTACGGTACGCGAACGAACAAGCCTGTCATCATAGCCAACATAGCTATGCAAGCAGCATTTTTTTTAAGTTTGCCTAAAGAAGAACATCGGCTTTGTCGCCCTCGCAAGGCATTACGCGCTTGAGGTAAGGCTTTTAGTGACATCCACCACCAAATAAGAGGAGGAAACTATGCACAGAACAGATAGAAATCGGTTGTGGTTTCGATCCATCCACATATGGATCGTCACCCTGGTGTTTATCTTAATGGGCAGCAGTGCTTGGGCAATGAGCCATGGTACGGCTATGAAAGCCGCCCAGAAATGGGTAAACGAAGAGTTCCAACCCTCCACCTTGTCAAAAGCAGAACAGATGAAGGAGATGGAATGGTTCATCAAAGCCTCGAAGCCTTTCAAGGGTATGAACATCAAGGTAGTGTCCGAAACCATTCCGACCCATGAGTATGAGGCCAAAGTATTGG
>Ga0126327_10000191_pt1 | contig 15321 bp, 6 predicted proteins | sample InaspJWI30metaG_FD_101392 | JGI IMG/M metagenome (GOLD analysis project Ga0126327, IMG submission 101392) | Marine gutless worms symbiont microbial communities from Oahu, Hawaii - Inanidrilus sp. 1 OAHU.JWI-30 metaG | ecosystem: Host-associated > Annelida > Digestive system > Unclassified... | reverse complement strand
TCCCTCCGGGGTCGCTTAATCGAGTACCAGCTTCGGCTGGGGTAAGGGCGGGAATGTCACCTCTGCCGTGTGGCAGGTAACACTGTGTGATCCCATGTGGCATGTGAGTTCCCGTAGCGGTGTTGCAACCTTGCGAACTGCTATACACTTGTTACTATTTACTTACTTACCATCGCTTAAACAACATTTGCACGCGTCAACACATCTCGACGTACACACACCTAGACACACACGACTCGTATACGTTACGTAAATTGCGCATACCATAAACGCACATTGTAGGTACGTTTAGAAATAACGTAGGCCATGCGTACCCTCGGTATTTTTCAGTCATCAACCGGTACGCGTAGTCGTGCATGCATCGTTCGCCAAAGCCTCGATAGCCATAGCTATAGATTTACCAGTGTTAATGAAATCTCTGCTGTAGTTTAAGTTATTTCTACAACGCACGAATACGCAAGGTAGAATAACACGTTTTAAAACCCGCGTACGATAAGTATTGTTAAAAAAATAGTACCATACTTACGCTCGAGCTATGCACATCACCACACAGACTTTCGGACATTGGGTCAATGACCCACGACCAACCATGCATGACCCATTCGTGTAGCCGGTAATCATAACAAATATTACACATGATGACACCAAGCCACTGTATCTTAATACATATACTTATGAACGCGCAGATGCACTGAATTATTTCAACAGCTTTTGTAAATGCACAGGGGGGAAATTATTGAACCCGAACTGTTCTACATGCTCCTATTTGTCCATGATCCCGCTAAATATACTTCAATGCTTGGTGAATCGTGGATCACTGGTAGATTGACTGACGCATGTGACCCATCTAGATAACTCACCCATTCGACCCACTGCCTGCTTCAAATTCACGACGCGATTCAGCAATATTACACGGTACGTCTTAAAACAACATGCCGACAACAACGCTACAAATAGACGTTATCCCACAACGAACGATACTGTCACTCGATCGTCACTAGAGATGACCGCTAATCCATTGCCTCGCATTCCCATCCAGTCAATTACCACTCCAGGCCTTCCCATTTCCATTCACAAGTTTATAATCTTATTCCCATTCCCATGGAATTTCCAGTTGGTTATTCCCACTCCCATCCATTCCCAGATACGCACAGCAAAACAATAAAGAGTAAATGGAGACTGTCGAGCAACCGACAAGGTATCGTCCCGGGGGCGGCGAGACGATATGCCCCCGCCGATGGCAGTTCGACGGTGGCAAAAATCGCGGCGGATTTACGTCCGTCCGCGGACGGGTCCGCAGTCCGCAAATCTCTGGTGGCCGGCAGTGGCTAAGCTGCAGGCAGCCAGAGTGCCTATAGCCTAGGCAGCTGAGCCATGGGACAGACAGACGGACGGACAGACAGACGGAGAGATCACGCTATTCCGAAATGCGCCAAGGGCGGGGCATAAAAACGATTCCACGAAAAACTGGACATCAGTCATTAAAAAATACTCTGAAAATCAGAAAAATATTTCTACACTCATGCTTCAAAATTGGACTGGATTGGTCCACGGCCTAATGCAAGTTTTCAACAGTAAAAAATCCGTGAGAATTTTTTCCAGTGGGAATATGGGTCATTCCCATTCGCATCTACATTCATTCCCACTCCTCCCCGTTTCCACTTCGAAGTTGGAGTCTTTCCCATTCTTATAGGATTCCCATTCCGATCGGGATTCCCATTCCCATGGTCACTCTTCACTTATCACGACACAGTCGACAAAGTGTCCGTAAACCATTTGAAATTATCACATGCTGACACGACTCTTATAAGCGATATAAATAATATATACAGAGATGTCATGATGCATTCCAGACGCATCGCGTTAAAATCCATGCCGTACGAAAGTATACGACAAGCGGTAACGGAAAAGTCTCAGCTGTCGCAGACGAACCCGCGCGACGCATTGCGCTAGCCAAGGTGTTGTAGGCCTACGAAAATGTGGACACTCGGTGTGATAAATTGTCCACGGTTATCGATCGATCTCAGTTGACAACACTTGCGACGGTCGTCGTGCCGCGGCAAAAAAAGCAGAAAAATCGGTTACGTCTAGAGCAGTGATGGGCGAAAGTTAACAAAACAGTTACTAACTAATAGAATAACTAAATTTTTAGTTACAATTTAGTTTTCAGTTTAAATTAAATATTTTCGTTAGTTGCCAATCACTGTGGGACGGAGTTCGACAGCGAAGTACCTTAGAAGTGTTGCTATTTTATAGATACCCGAATTCGTTTCCAATGCAATGAACGATAAGCGGAATGTAGACTTTGCGCCAAAAACAAGCTCCATCATCATCTTTTGTTTCTTGAAGTTGTCTCACGCGACTTAAAGTGCGAGTTACCACCACTGAATTCGCGACGAAAATGGCGTTGCTCCCTTTCCACCAGCTGTCTGTTCAGTCCAAACATCATAAACATGCGTTTACGGTCGTTCAACTCCACGGATATCGTGAGAACATTCTGTTGAAACGACAACGTCAGCCGATGGCGTGGCGCGTCTCGGGAATCATCTGCAAGAAGAGGCTGCCCTGGACGCAGAGGCTCATGACGAGGAACAGCCAGAAGAACACGCGGTCGGTGAACTTGGCCACCATCCTCCACTCCGCCTCCGAACGACGGAAGTCGAAGTTCTCCAACGTCGTCGGGACCGACAGCTGCCGGCGCAACGACGGCCTCCTTGCCGGCGCCCGTGAAGCTCGAACACCGTGGCCACGCTTCGACGAGCCACCGCGACGATGACCCAGACAGCCGCAGTGCGCCATCATCCGGCTGAAACAATCCCCGTCGCCACCGGCCGCCACCTCGCCCTTTTCGGCGGCGTCGAAGTGGGACGGGGTCAGTTGGAACGCGGCCGCCGACGAGCCGGTCGCCGGGCGGCGCTCGATAACGGCCGGAAGCGGGCAGGCGCGCCCGCCGGGGTCGGCGCCGCCGTGGTGAGTGGCCGGCGGCAGGTAGAAGGCCGGGTAGAAGCGAGACGCCAGGCGGACGGTCCACTCGGGACAGCGGTGAGGCGTGTCCTTCTTGGCGTAGATGTTGGTCACGATGACGGCCATCACCAGCGCGATCGACACCATAATCATCGTCGACGAGAAAAACATCCCTAACATTATTTATATCATAACGTCACTCGAAGTTTTCAGATGAACTGTTTATGACGAATTTAAGCATGCTTTGCATATGAAATAGTGTGTTTTATATGCAGTATTTTACGCACACACTTGCAGAATACGTGAGTTTGATTATAGAATTTTCTGACCATTGTGGATCTCATAAAATCCACTTTTTTAATTGAGTAATCTACCATTGATTTTGCAGTGTCGGTGTAATCAGATGTTTGGTATGCCATACGGATATTTTTTAAATGTGGGATAAGGTTATAAACTTATACATTGCGTGTTCTGTACTACTATACGCAGATGATATAGCCAGTTTTCAAAACGCGTTGACGACAAAATTCAATGGAATTTGAAAAGCTGCGGCGAAAAAATTATATTCAGTAGGGCCTGACAATTGCCAAAGTTGACAGCACATCTAATCACAAACTGCTGGCTACGCCAGTAGTCGATGAAGACGTCGGCGTACCTAGGATCGGAATGCAGTCGGGCGTGGGCGGCATCGTCTCCCCGACCATCAGCAGGAAGACGACAAGCGCCAGGAGGATGGTGGTCTCGAGGTTGACCTTTGACCTCGAGGTTGACCTTCTCGCCGGACTCGACAGGCAGAAAGAAGCCGAGGAACGAGATGAAGAAAATGAGCAGACAGGGCGCGATGAGGTTGACGACGTAGAAGAGGCTGCCGCGGCGCATGTGCATTGTGAAGGTCACGTCCGGGGCCGTGGAGGTCACGTGGCGGCCGTGAAGGTCACGTCCGGGTAGGGCTCCTTGCAGCAGGCGTAGAACTTGACGTGCCGCTCGGCGGTGATATCTAGAATGACTATAAAGACAAGAGTAAAGTCTTTGTCCGTATCCTCGACAGTCTTGTCCTGGTCCTTGTTCTTGTCAATGTTCTTGTCAATGTCTTGTGCTTGACACGTAAGTCCTTGTCATTGTCCTGGCCACTGAGGCACAATCCACGAAAATGTCCTGTAAGGTGATGCTTTTTCATTCAAATTTTGGACCGACACCGCTGAGTTTTCCAGCTGGAAATGATAGAAGAACGGTAATTACCTACTTCCAGTTATCGGTTTACTTAGTTCCCCTTTTATACAGATATGTTCATCTGACGTAAAAGTCCTCGTCCTCGTCATTGACAGTCAGGCCTTGGTGCTGGTTCTGTGACTCAAGTCCTGGTTTTGTCCTGATCTTTGTCCTAGCCCTTAAGGTAAAGTCCTTGACAATTTCCTGTGCGGTGACGCTTTTTCATTTCTTGTCCTTGATCTGGTCCTTGTGACCTGAGTTCTTGTGGCCGGTCGGCGGTGATGTTGTCAACGAGCCACTCCTGGTTCTCGCCGGTGTAGTAGATGCTGGTCGGCAGCGTGGTGGCGTTGTAGATCACGTCCAGCTCGTAGCCGCTGTGCGTCCACGAAATGAACACGATGATGTCAGTACAGTTCAGCGCAAAAAAAATTGACGGCAGTGTGCCGCTATAGTCGAATATGTGTCTGATCACGTAAATAAGCTTCGCGGAAGTGGAATGTCGTCAGTTAACGACGGAAACCTTTCGCGGCAATAGGTTAGTGTTGCGGATAGAGGTCGGAAGCCTGTTACAAACGACTGGTCCGTGCACCGCTGAACTTCTGTGGCATTACGTCTGAGTGGCAGTGAGATGAACACGATGTTGCACTGCTGGGTGTCGAACGGAAAGTACTTGACGTTCAGCGTGCACGACGTCTTCACCAGCGCCGGGTACAGCCACAGCACCGTGTCAGTCAATAAGTAAGTAAGAGAGCAAGTAAGTGGAACGATATATAGCACATTGTCGTTCTAAACGTCAAATGTACCAAGACCAGTATTAACAGACCAGGAGCTGACCTTCTGCACAAATAGCACCAGGACCAGTAATACGTACCAGTACCAGTATCGGCATCGAAGCCAGTATTAACAGCAAGCAAGACCTCCTTCATATTGAACACGACGTCTTGACTCTTGGCGATAGACGGGTACACTACTACCGCACCAAGACCAGTATTAGCAGCATCAGAGTTAATGCCAGCACCAATACGTCTTTAATGCATGCAGAACACGCGGTCTTGACGAGAGCCGGGTACAGCCACAGGACGGTTCCGTCGCTCGACACGATCGTGTTTGTCACCATGAAGTCATTGAACTTCTCACCGGCACTGCGCATCCATTGGCATCATCAGCATTGTCATCATGATTAATATATTTACAGCATGTTTGAACCTGCTTGTTAGACAAAAGGTAAGGTGAAGGCTGCCATGCTCTTTACAGCAGTTTCGACGGAGTGCTTATCTCTTTTTCTTAGGCCACAGAATTATATTATGTGCGGACTTCGGCCTTTGCTTAAATCGACGTGGCCCGGATGTCCGAAATGATATTCTTGCAAGGTTTGGACACGTGTCATATCTCTGACACATATGTTGTTGTAATACAAGCCAAAATTTTTATGTCAAAAATCGCGAGGTTGTTGTGTTTGAAGTCGCGTAACTTTGTCTAATAGCCTACTAAAATAGTCGGATAAACTTTGGCAAATCTATGTGTATTTGGATTCAGTATTAAAAACTTGACTTTGTAGCAAAAATGTGGATCGAAAAAAGCCAGAACCTTGAGAAAGACTGTTCCTGTGCGGTTACGAACTTAAATCTGATAGAAACTATGGACTTGCGGAAAACAGACGCATGTTGCTGAAGAGAAACTACATGACACTCGGGCTGCCAACGGCGATGACACTACCACTAACACAGATGCATTAAGTCAAGTAGCAAAGTCGCAAGTAGGCTGCTTTCCTGCTGCTTCTTTTATGTGCCCATTGCGGGTTTAGCTAATTAATGTAACAGCGTATCGACCTTTTGGCCGCCATCGGCGTTCAAAACATAAATCAATGACTTGTTTAAAACCCATGGCCGATAAGCCGCCGCGATAACTATGATCCCAACATTAACTCTACAAACCCTACTAACCCTAACTCTAAACCGTAATTTCTTGCACACAGAATGCGCCGTTCGCAACCAGAAATAAATGCGCAGGAAATGTCGTGTCGTGTTTAAGGATGCCAGTGATTTTTTTGTGTTTGTACGCCGATAACGGCCGATAGGCCGATGCGTTAATTAGCTACACCGCGTGTTGCGGGCATCCATTGAATTTACTTAATATATTTTGACAACATTAACGTTCCACAGCGGCGCATCTTAACGTCAACGCGCCGCTGAGCTACAGTTGCTGGTAGTGCCGGCGTGTCCAGGTAGATTTAATCAGCTGTCTACTGAACGTGACAGATGAATGGCGAATGTGTCGCCCGGTCTGCTCTCGACCTCATCACATTCTGTGTATTCAGCAGTAGCATTCGCGACATCGCACGCTGCTCGCCACAATACTTGTCTATTATAGGCTAGATCTCAGCTGCTACGGTACTTAACAGTATTAAATTGCATACAGTCATTCTATTGACCACAGCTCCAATACAGCCGGTGCTGTTTACCGTTGGAATAGAATTCGGTGTTCCATCGAGGTACCAAATTTGATGTTTCTAGCTTCATTTAAAATGAGGTCGTTTGGGTAATCAAGAGTCACTCCGGTCATTGAATATGGTACTGTTCGATCGACTACATATGACTTTCTATTAGGCTTCCTTGGTAACTTTGTTATTAGCTTGCAACGCATCATTGAGATATAGCGAGATATTGGCTGAAAATCTAATACACGTGAGTTACGTGAAATCCGTGACTTTATCTGACCCATCTGCATTTGGCGTATTCGCTGGAGATAACTCCATTAGATTTTCATCAAACGCTTTAGTATCAAAACATATCTGAGCCATACTAATACAAAATTCATCAAAAACAACCAAAAAATTCTTTACTTTTGACGTTTCAACTATTGCAGTTTCCAGTCAGGACCACCTAAGTGGAAGTGCTCTCAAAATCAAACATCATCACTGCCACAAAATACTCCGTAGAAACAACTGGACTAAAATTAGAGATATGGGCAGTAGGAGGTAAACTGATAATTAATTCGTTACTCGTTCGTTAGCCTGTTCTTGGAATCTTGTTAACCTTGATCACGGGTCAACGGGTCACGAGTACTGACCCGTGACCCACGTGACCCACTCAGATTTGTTGACCCACTTGACCCATGACTCACTGTCATCTCTAATAGCAAGGCGTCGCGCGTGAAAAAAACGACATGGTGTGAATCGGCAGCGTTATACAGAAAAAGGTTATGGGCATTTTTAGAACGCGATGTCTATTGTTAGTTACTAATGAGTTATTTAAGAACTTTGCCATGTTTTGTCCATTTTGCCAATTCACAAGTTACAGCGAGTCTGCACTGCCAATCTGTCATGCGCAACGTTCTGCATGCGGTAGGCCCTGTTAGAAGCGTAAACGGAGCTTCGCGATACATTTCATCATAGTTTATTTAACTTTTCAGAGTGAGTAAAAAGCGACCGAGACTTTAGATCATTGGTAGGCCTAGTGGGAAGACGCTGAATACGTACAAGTTAGAGATGACGAGATCTGGCGTCCAAATCGTGTTGGCTGGAATTCGAATAGTCTCGAGATTGCCGTAGACTTCCTTGTCCCACGATAAATACTCGTCCAGCCAGCGCTGATCAGTCCCAGTGCATACAGAACAAGATATGACAATTTACTACACGGCGGTCTGTAATTAACGGACCACGTAAGTTATTACTGCGTAACTGTCGTAAAATTTTGAGGAATTCTGGCAGCTAAAAGTACAGCAGCCTTGTGTGGAAACTGAGAAAAAAGTACAGTACAAGTGCATAATTACACACACACACACACACACACACACACACAATACTGAAATATAGTGAAATATAGTGAAATTTATGAAAGCAGTGGGTGATAAAATACACCGTACACATAGTGCATAAAACAAAAACAACAGTAGTCTGTATGTCTCATGCCAATAACTTAAGAACGATCGTACAATATTGAACAGAAAACACCACAATGCGTGAAAAAGTTAACTTATAAGTTACCTGTCTAACAGCGATCAGACAGGTGAAAGTTTGCTGTTTCTCATTCTGCACATACAATTATCAACAACGCATAATGCCAGAGATGATTCTACAGGGTGGGCCAAAAACGGGGCCACAGACTCATGACCATAATTCTGTCAAATCTTAACCGATTAAAAAAAAATTCACTGGAAAATTCCTTGATAAATTTGCAGTTAAATGCGTGTCAAAAATCCCACCGCACCTTGCATATGTTGCTACACTACCTTGTGAAGCATTAATGTCAGCAAAACAAGCCATTAACGACAAATTACAAGGTGATGTAGCTACATATTAAGGTGTGGTGGAGTTGTTAATAACCAAATTAAGAAAGGTTTATTGCTCAGTCTGTGAGTGAAAATTTTTTTTAAATCGGTGAATATTTGGCAAAGTTACAAGCAAGAACGTGATTGTTTCCTGCACTTTTTCCGTTTTTAGCAGTGTGTTGGAAGAGCGAACCAGTGCACGAGACAAAGACGTTCTTGCTTGTAACTTTGCCAAATATTCACCGATTAAAAAAAATTTCCTCACAGACTCAACAATAAACCTTTGTCAATTTGATTTTATTAGCAACCCCACCGCACCTTAAATGTGTAGCTACATTACCTTGTAATTTGTCGGTAATGGCTTGTTTTGCTGACATTAATGTTTCACAAGGTAATGAAGCAACATATGCAAGGTGCAGTGGGATTTTAATATGCACTTAACTGCAAATTTACCAAGAAATCTTCCAGTGAAAAAATTTCTTAAACCGGTTAAGAATTGACAAAATTATGGTCATGAGTCTGTGGCTCCGTTTTTTCGCCCACCCTGTATATCGGATTGTGAATTACAGACATATCATGCTATTATAAAAGAAAGCTCTAGTAACAGATTTAACTTGAAGCAATTAAAAAAGGCAAGTTGAGTTCAGAGTTCAGGGTAAAATTATGAGGTAGCAGCTCAGCTTTCTGGTGAATACAATCAGACAGATCTATTTTCGGTTTTGACACTGATCAGATGTATGGCGGATTGAGAGACAAGATCGCCGCCGTAAACTACATCGAGACGTATTAGCATTAGCATGCAGCACTGAATCGTCATGCCTCATATCTAGATCACAAGTCATTTCTTTCGAAAGTTGTTACCCGCAGACAAGCATAGATACCAGACTGACTGCTCAGACACACGTGTTTTTTCTCCTAACATTCTGGTACATAACTTCGACCGCAAAGTGAACAATCGTGCGTGTGGGCCACGGCGGCGTAGTAACAGACGCTAATGAGTTTTTCATGTTTTCACGAGCAGACAAGACGTTCGTCAGTCCACGTAACCGCCCTGGAGGGAACCACAGACTTGTCATTAGCCGCTCGTAATTCGATAGCAACGTCCCGCAGCGTCATCGGTGAAATAAGTAAGTAAACGGGATGAGACCGTATCGAGGATGTGATAGAGCATGACGTCATCAACAGAACCGGAAGTACATAACGTATCGCAGTGCTGCAAAATGAGAACCGAGCCACGGCCGTAGGTGACACGCACCGAAGATCGGACTATGGTTTCCGAGATATGCGCGCGGACAGACAGACAGACAGACAGACATCGTGTCGAGGATGTGATAGAGCGAGATGGCGAGGTCGACGTTGACCGGCGCCGAGTCGTTGATGACCGGTCACAAGAGCAAGAGGCCGCATCGCCGCGTGCTGCCCACTCGCGAATAGCGTTGACTATATCGACGGCGTTGATGACCGGTCGCGTTGTCCTGTCGTAGTTGCGTAATAGGTAGTTCTTGTAGTGATGTTAAACGAGGCCCAGACTGAGACCGAGACCAAAATTGTGACCCCCTCCCAAATCGAAGCCGAGACCAAATTTCTGGCTGCGAGACTGTACCAAACGTTTGGTCTCGCGACCAATCTGCGGTGGGTTGGGTTGGGTCAGAATAACTTTGATATATACAGTGGGTTGGATCGCCTCGCGTCCAGCATTTGGTAGGTAGTTCTTGATGCGATACTGGTTGGACCGCTCGGTGCGCAGTCGCCTCCCGGCCACCAGCACGCGACCTCGACGCACAAACACTGGATCGCATTACCTGTGTCATCACGTCGACGTCATCGCAATGACGCGGACAGCGTCATTCGATCTCTCGCCGTAGGCTGCGCTGCTACACGTCTGAGATAGCCGCATCACACGAACAGCGTGAGATGCGGCCTACTGTTACCGATGTGCCGTGGTCTGTCTGTGTGTGTGTGTTGGTCACGACCGTGAACCCTGCAAAACCGCTGAACCAATCGAGATGCCGTCTTGCAGGTGGACTCATGAAGGTTCAAGGAACCATATATTAGACGGGGACCCGGATCCCTTCAAGGGAAGGGGCACTTTTTAAAGTTTTAACATCACAGATTGTGAAAGTATCTGTAAGCGTAGAATAAACAAACGAATGTCAAAAAGGCTGCTAACCAACAGAGAAGTTTTTACAGTGTAAGATGTTTACTGAACCAAAATTCAGTCTACACTTGATCAAAAACTTAAGATTTTAAAGCGTAACGCAAGCATCCGATTCAGTTTGAATTTTTTTACAAACACTTAACTGAATTTTCCGTTACAGTTCCATTGAATTCCTTGATGAATCCAAGTAGAGCTCGCAAAGTAACGATTAATCACACAATTAATCGTTAAAATTTTTAACGATTAAAATCATTGATCGTTAAAATTTTGATTAATGCCACATCACTGTCAGCGGTGTATAAACTGTATGCATTGTCAACAACAGGCGATCATCTCAATCTCCAGAGAACGTGAATACCTCCTTTTGTCTCTGAGACTAGATGAAAAACAAATCAACAGTTGTATTGTTGCATTATACATTATTATGTACAGTGTATATGACAGCTGGTGACGTTTTTGTGTCTTGGTCAATGACTAAAAAATTTACGTGTTTTCGATCGATCTGCGTTGTAGGAAATTTTTAATAGAAATTAACTATAAATTAGTCGTTCGTTTTTAAAAGCTACTTATTATTTCTTAATCGTTACCAGCCCTAAATCCAAGATATGTTCAGTTCAGATGCAAAATAATCCACCGACATTCCGTAGCCTGTACAGTTGCTTACAGCAAGCGTTCCTAGGCTGCAGTGGCGTGCATGCTAGCGACGGCAGGTGGGCAGTGGGCAGCAACTGAATGAAGGTAATTTAGTCGCACATTCGATTTCAGATAATCAGCGCCGTTCCAAACCCGTTTGTCGCTGACATGATGAAACGTATTTGAAGCCTGTTGCACAGCAGCCAACGCTTCTGAATTACTTGCACTTCCACATTTACGTAGCTGCTCGCCCTTTCGTGGTACAAGCTTTCTGAGCAAAAAAGGCTGGCTGCCTGCTCAACGAAAAACAACGTTTCACAGAAGATACATCTCAAATAAGCTTACATCTGTGCCGTCGTCGATAAACAAAACGACGTATACATTCAAAAGCTGGAACTCACTCAACTCTAGTCTTCACCACAAACATTCCTGCACATAGGCCTATCTATTTGGTTTCTGTGCGACACCTTTCCAATTCACACTGCCCGACCAGGCGCGACAAAACTGTCGCGTCGCGTTGCGTTGCGTCGAGCGATGTGAATTGGGTATAAAGTTTTTATCTCCAATGTGACATCAAATTATTAATTATCGAGAAAGAAACTCTACTGACAGCTTAAAGCTTAAAACACGCACACACCCTTTTAACGGCTTTTTTCGGGACTACCCGGGTGAGCCGGTACCAGAAAGGTCAAACCAATCTGGATTTTTACTGAAGCAAGAGACAGTGGGTGGCAGTAGCATCAGTTGGGCCATATGCAAGTCTACATATCGCTCCAGACAGATAACCATGCCAGTACCCCACCACTCGTTTTTTACAGGCCGGATACCCTTCCTGCCGCCCAACCAACAGCGTCAAAGCACTGAAGGCAAATAAAGCCTAAAGCTTAAAACTGCATAAAATTATGCACGGAACCTTGCACTTAATGTTATACTGTAAACTACTTACTATTTACTATTTAGTTAGTTACTTGAAAGTAAGCATTTATTTGCTCAAAAACACTATGTAATTTAGCGTCATGAACATTTTATATGAATTTTCGTAACAGTAACACAAACTAATGAGTCCAGCTTAACACTGTTGCCCATAATATTTTGTTACAAAAATGAGTTTTGACAATATTTTTGCGAGCACCCGTAAACAAAGGATGCGTTTAAAAGCAGTGTCGTGACTCGTGGATGTTTTTTGCAAACACGGCCCGTGATCACGGGTGCTCAGTTTGGGTTTGACGGCCGGTGAACACAGCCGGTGCACACGGGTATAGTTCGTCGGGTCGGCCGGTGTTAATAGGGCACGCATGTAAAATGTTCATGACGCTATTTACTGTCATACTGTATAGCCTTGCCATCGCGTGCCGCATAAGCCGCGCTGTAAAAAGTGAGCGTCTCTGCATTTTGATTTTCGAAGAACTTCAAACTTCAACTTGTGGCACTAGTAGGCTACTAGTGAACTGTTTCATGCATAATATCAACTGCACGATTCCGTGCAAAAATTGCATGCGCTTTTAAACTGTCAGTAAAGTATATATGTCGACGACTAATAATTTGACATTGCGTTGGAGATATAAACTTCATATCCTATTCACACCACCCGACGCGACGCAACAGTTTTGTTGCGTTCGGTCGGATGGTATGAATTGGAAAGATTCCGCGCAAAAAACAAATAGATACGTAGGCTACAGGAATGTCTGTGGTGAAAATTAGAGTTAAGTGAGTTCCAACTTTCGAATACGGCACGCGTGATCATAGTAGGCTTCACCTCGCCCTCGCATCAGTGTTCTGTGGATGAAATGCATCGATATCAGTCACGCGTAAATGCTGCTGCTGCTGCGCTAGAAAGCTGTGCGGTGAGACATGCAGCCGCATCAACCACAACACATTGCCCTTGCCCCGGCTATCTGCCCTCCCGGACCTAACCGCAACTCCCAACCTAGCCCTAGACCCTAATCATCACCTAACCGAATAACGCTCACCCGAACTCTAAACTCTGATCCCCAACACTATAAATAACCTAATCCTAACAACCGAACCCCAAAACTCTAACCCTAACCGAGGAGCAGATGTCCGCGACGGTAGTTTCTGGGAAAGGGGGTAGGTGCCCGTAGGGGTAGATATCCCGGGGGGGGGCAAATGTCTGGTCATGGCATGGCCTCAACTCTCCGCCTCTCTCTGTCATCTCCCTCGTTACACGCAATAAGCTACGAGAATAATCGAGGACGCGGCGCACTTTTCGTCAACTCCTAGTGACCGACGCGCGGCCAGCCGGCCGCCCGGGTCATCGCCGTCTCACAGACAGACACAGAGGCGGTCGAGCAATACGGAAAGCGGGAAGAGATGAGAGGAGCGAAGGGACCGAGCGACATTTCAGCTGGAGTGGCTACCCCGTCCTGGAACCTTATAGCCACTGTAATGTGGAACAGGAAACAAAGAAGTACGAGAAAAGAAGCGATCGAGTGGAGGGAAAGGACAGACTGACAGTGTATCCTGAGTATTGTTTAACCGCTGACCAAACGCACGTCCGTCGTGTCATATCCGTTCAGTGGCATTATCGCTAACTCACTTAGATGTTATCCGGCAATTTCCTCGACCAGAAGTTATACAGCAACCTTATCTCATAGAGCTGATTGATAGACACGGAGGCGGTCGAGCCATCAGTCATAGAAGCCACTTCCGTCACGGCCGAGCCGCGGCAGTGCCGTACGCAGTCGAGACGATCTTGATCAGCGAAATGGGCGAGCGACGCCGAGTGTTTTATCGCGCGGTCTCGCCGATGGCCCTAGGCGACGGTCAGCTCGCCCGCTCTCCATCACGCTCCCGAGTCACTACGTCGTCACACTGCAGCGTGAATAGACAGACGTCAATACAACGCCACAGAATCGCATCACGTTCCCGAGACTCCTCGTCATCAACAGGTCTGCGCAAGTCAGTCCTTCACACGTCGGTCTTTCTCCCGCTAGAGAGGTCTGCCGCTGATGCTGCTGCCGGCTCAGACACTGCTGTATAATGTTCGTCACGCATCTAGTTAGCGACATAGACGGGCCAACTTTTTGGTCTCAATTCATCCGGACGAGGTCGTTGACCACGTCGACGTGACGTCGTTGCTAAGGTCTAGACACGCAGGCCAGCAAGACCGGCCTTTGTGTCAGCTCGTGTACTTACTTTTACATTCAGTTTCGTCACTCTGTAAAAACGGCAGTCTTATTTACAACCCACTCAAAACTGCGATTGACAGAAAAAAATTATTGTAGTATTAATATACAAAAAACATGTCTGCGCTTATTTGTAAAAATCTGGCAAGATACAGCAAGAAAAGCGTTGCGTAAAACTGATCTGAAGCCGGATCTCAACGGGAATGTACCTTAGTCATACTGAACTGACTAAAATAAAGTTCTTTTTGTAAATGATGGCAACAATGTTGACGACCTCCGATAATCTTTGACGGTCTTTCTAAATGTAACATTTTAGGACCGTTCGGTATTTGTAAAATTGCAGCATGTGTGGTTTAATAGGCTATACGTACACTGAACAGAAATTCTTACGTCGCAGTGTTGCAACTATCGTTGCCCTTTTATTATTTTAACCAACATCGCAATTTTATAACGTGATTGCATCGGTAAAACGTATTCTCGTTTTCACAGCTTCGTGAACAGAGCACTGCCCGTGATGCTGTTTATTAGAACAGCGCCAGAATGATTCTAAAGCATAATAGCCGTGTCACTCAAGTCTAAGGATGCTGTAATTTCCGGAAGACAAAATTGCCGGATATCAACAAGATTAGCGATAATGCTAGGCCTACTACACGGATATGACGACGTGGGTTTGGTCAGCGGTTAAATTACTGCAGCTGAGGTGTCGGTTCCTAACTTCCTTCCCTCCTCAGTGGCGGCGCCAGGCCGTCAAGACAGACAGGTCATTGCAGGTGCAATGCAGGTCAGCCTGGTCAGTGGTCATTCATACCGCGGTACCGTGTTCGATTGATGATTACAGCAGATCTCTGATCTCCAGATTAGCAAATAACATTATAGAGTGTCTTAATAAAACTGGTAGATTATTAGAAGGCCTAATCTTTTAAGCTATTTTTAAATTTTGTT
>Ga0126327_10000186_pt1 | contig 15617 bp, 13 predicted proteins | sample InaspJWI30metaG_FD_101392 | JGI IMG/M metagenome (GOLD analysis project Ga0126327, IMG submission 101392) | Marine gutless worms symbiont microbial communities from Oahu, Hawaii - Inanidrilus sp. 1 OAHU.JWI-30 metaG | ecosystem: Host-associated > Annelida > Digestive system > Unclassified... | reverse complement strand
GGTCCAGGGCATTGGTGATCCAGGCGACCACCGGCTGGAACAGATGCTCCGCGTCCAGACCTTGCTCCAGTTCACGCTTCAAATCGAGGTTGTCGGATACCGTAAACGGCAGGCGTGTCGGGATTGGTGCAGCTGTATCTGCGGGCTTCACCACCTCCAGGGCATCGAGCACCAGCGGGCCGGCAGCCGCCAGTTTGGTCTGTACAGCCTCCCAGTCGTAATACAAGGTCTCCGGCGCGGCACAAACCCGCTCTTTGGATATGGCTGTCCGGTGATTTTCAGCAACCCGGGTGGTGAACTTCTCGGCCGCGGCAGCCAGCGCGGGCAGGGTATCGGTGATGTACAGGGTCTCGGGCGGAAGGTAGTCAAACAGGCTGTCTAAATTGGCATAGATGAGCGGCAGGAGGCCCTCGATCCCGGGAAAGAGGCCTTCGTGCCGCAGACGATCATTAATTTCCCGCGCCCGCGATGCCCCCAGATCCTGTTCGGCTGCCCGGGCCCTGATACGGCTGATCACCTGGGGCAGATCTTCTTTTCTGAGGATCACTTCCCGGGCTGATAGAATGATCGCCTCTGACAAATCACCTGTTTTACGCTGATTGTCGGGCGAAAAGGTCCGGATGGCATCTATGGTGTCCCCGAACCATTCCAACCGTAAAGGTTCGTCGTACAGCGGTGAAAAGAGATCGATCAACCCTCCCCGCACGCAGAAATCGCCGGGTTCTTCCACCAGGGCGGCATGCGTATATCCCCCCGAAATCAGCTTTTCGATCAGCAGGTCCCGATCCAATTCCTCGCCGGCCATCACCAGCTCGGCAAATCCGATAAGCTCCTTTTTCGGGGCAAGTTTCTGTAATAGTGCGTTCACGCAGGTCACCAGCAGGAAAGGCTGCCGGCTCTCCGTGAAGGTAAAAAGGGTACCGATACGCTGGGCGGCGGTCTGGCTGTGATAGCCCAGCATCTTGTGCGGCAGAATGTTATAAGGGGGGAAGGTATGCAGCGCGGCCGAGCGGTGCCCCAGAAAAAAATCCACTTCCGCGGCCATCTGCTCGGCCTCTTTCAGGGTGGCCGCAACCACGCACAACGGCCGCCGCACCTGGGTGTGCAGCCGGGCGATCAGCCAGGCATTGGCAGACCCCGACAGGCCGCTGCATTCGATGGCCCCGGTCTGCTCGGCCGCCTTCGCGAACAAGGCTGAAAGGGATGATTTCTCTTGATTTCCGGTCATAAATACAGTATTTGCTCACCGATCAGAAACTATCTCAAAATGCAATTTTGCTTAAGGTTCAATCGCCGCCCAGTGAGCTTTGCCCATCACCAGGATTGAACCCCTGGTCTTTTTTAAGATAGTTGCCGGCCACCGTAGCTCAGTTGGTAGAGCGACGCACTCGTAATGCGTAGGTCTGCGGTTCGACTCCGCACGGTGGCTCCATGAATATCTAAGGGGTTTCAGGTTTTGACCTGAAGCCCCTTTATTTTCGCACCGATTGCCGCTCGAACCGATTGAACCGTCCGTGTCCGTCGGCGGGAGTGATGATGTACGCAGAACCCAGATCTAAAATCAAGGAAAACTTATAAAAACCTTGATTTCGGGCAATAGGACGATATGATTGGCGAATTGACTGCGGCAGGGCCTGTTGTGGGCCCCGGACCGCCCGACATCAGGAGGACAATGGAACTTCAAATGGATACCGGACAATCACAATCACCCCCCTGCAAAACAAAGTGGGCGCGCCATTTCAAGCTGGCCCTGAATCTAATTGCGGCGGCCGGACTGCTGGTCTGGCTGGCCGGCTGCGGAGCGGCCCAGGTTTACTCCACTGTCAACCACCACCAGTTCTCTCTCTCCGGTGATGAGCTGCGCAACAGCGGCATAGCATTTATCACGCCGTCGACCGTCACGGGCCAGGAAGAAGAAAAGCAGTCGGTAGCTTTCACCTTCGTCGAAACCTTGAAAACCGAACGTCCGGATATCAAATGCGTTTCCCTGCCGGAAACCTTGAGCGCCATCAATCGGGCCGATCTGGGCAAAGCCTACCAGCGTATGTTTGCCGAATATAAAGATACCGTTCTGTTTGATAGCAAAACACTCCAACAGGTCGGCGAAGTGACCGAGACGCGGTATCTGGCGCAGCTGAAACTGGCTGGATTCAGCCAGGGTTCTTCCGGCCGCTTCAGTGTATTCGGGCTCCGCCTGATCGAAACAAAATACGCCAAACTGCGGTTGTTTTTCCAGATCTGGGATGCCGAGGACGGCAGTATTGCCTGGGAGGGCGTACAGGAATTGAACTGGTCCGAGGAAGAGGTCAATGAAGATGCGGTCTCCCTTCAGACGGTCATCGGAGCCGCCGCTCGGAACCTGGCCAAGCGATTGCCTGAATAAACAGAAGCGAGTTGAAAACCTGCCTGTAAGCCCAATCTTCAACATTGGCCGGATCTATGGCTGACAAACTACATGGCGAGCCTTACCTGCCCGGTGAGGCTCACTGAGCGCAGACGGGACCTTTTGAACCCGATTGCAAATTCTCAAGCCGCTTCTACCCACTAGGGAACTGAAAAAGGGCTGCGCCTCTCCTTGCTCTCATCCCGCCAGCGCGGCATGCTGACCGATATTTCCTTATTATCCCCAAACCGGATGGTCACATCGCGGGTTTTCGAATACCAGATCCCCACCTGCTCACCCCCAGGATTGACAATGGTGCCTCCGTAGGTCTCCGGTGCATGACCGATCTCGTTGGTCATGGCCGCCACACGTTTTTTCAAGATCGCGTCCGTCAACTCCGGCATGGCAGACCAGGAGCGGTTGGTATGGGTATAGTCCCGGCGGATCCCCAGCAGGGCTCGCGGGCTGTTTTGTCCGCCGGCGTAAAAATAGTTGTAGTCCGGCAGTACCCGCGCTTGTTCGAAAAGACGGTCCACGGCAGTGCTCGGATCCACCCGGCCGTATTTTTCCAGGCAGCCGGCGGACAGCAGCAAAATCAGTACTGTGAACCCGGCCAGGGCCCGGGTAAGATGGCCGCCGCCTGCAGTCTCTATATTGTGCATAAACCTCTCCAATGCCGCAAACGCTATTGGTATTTCGCCATGCCGTACTTCTCGGCCAACGCAACGCGTTTTGGGTCATCCAGCGAGCGCATATACGCTCGCCATCCAGGGCACCAGCCCGCATGCCAGCGCCAGATCCGGCCCAGCAAAGATTTTGGATTGCGATCGTATTTTGCCCTGAATTTACAGGTTTCACAATTATGCTTCGCCATGGTTCCCTACTCCCATTGTAAACCAAATCACAAATGATAGTTGTTATGATTAGAAGCTATCTCGAGAAGGGGTTTTGGCCAAGGTCAAGGCGGACGCTGAATTCGAACCGGAGGAATACTAAGGTATTTCGAGGATTTGAATTTAGCGCCCAACGCCGAGATTGTGCCAAAAGACCTTCTCGAGATAGCTTCTAATACATGGCTTCAATGTAATCACTGAATGCCTCATGCACAAATTTCCGCTTGACCTTCATGGTGGGGGTCACCTCGCCGTCTTCCTCGTACAATTTCTTGGGCAGGATGGTAAATTTGCGGACGTTCTCCACCCGGGCGAGGGTTGTATTCACCTGGTCGACCTCCCCCTGGATCAGATCGATGACGGCCGGGCTTTGGGTTAGATCCCGGTAGGTGCTGAACTGGATCTTGTTATCCTGGACAAATTTGATCACGTTGTCTTCGTCGATCATGACCAGGCAGGTCAGGTATTTGCGACGGTCGCCGATGACCACGGCATCGTTGATATACAAGCTGGCCTTGAGTTTGTTCTCGATGTATTGGGGCGTGATGTTCTTCCCTCCGGCCGTCACGATGATATCCTTCTTGCGGTCCGTAATAGTCAGGTAGCCGTCCTCATCGAGGTTGCCGACATCGCCGGTGTGCAGCCAGCCGTCCTGTATCGTCTCGCGGGTCCCCTCCGGATTCCCGTAATATCCCTTGAAGACGCCCGGAGACTTTACCAGAATCTCGCCATCCGCGGCAATTTTAACGCGGGTGTCAGGCAGCGGCGTGCCCACGGTCCCGAATTTTACCCGGCCGTCCGGCGACAGGGTGGTAACCCCGGTGCCTTCGGTCTGGCCGTACCCTTCGATCAGGTTGATACCGATGGACTGAAAAAACTTGAGCACCTCGCCCGAAATCGGTGCGGCCCCGGAGTAAGCCACCCGGATCCTTTCGAACCCCAGTCTTTCCTTGAGCTTTCTGAACACCACCAGGCGCGCCAATGCATAGAGCAGCGCCAGAGACCGGGATACCGGCCGGAAGTTCATTTTCAACTGGGCCCGGGCATTCCCAATCCGCAGGGCCGCCTTGAAGACGAGACGCTTGAACCAGGTGGCATCCGACATTTTGATCATGATCGCCGAGTAGTACTTCTCCCAGATGCGGGGCACGGCGTAGCCCAGGGTGGGCGAGACCTCCACCATGTTGTCGGTGACAGTATCAGGCTTTTCAACAAAGTTTACCGTGTAGGCATAGGTGATGTGGACAAAAACTGAAAAGAGGCGTTCAAAAATGTGGCACAGGGGCAAAAAGGAGAGCACTTCATCGGTCTGATAAATCGTATTGGCGTTACTGACGGCCCGGGCCATCCAGGTCACATTGCGATGGGTCAGCATGGCGCCCTTGGGGGGGCCCGTGGTACCGGATGTATAGATCAATACGCACAGGTCCTCAGGCTGGATGCTCTGCATGCGCACGTTCAACCGCTCGGGATGCTTGTCTTCGGCGGCTCGTCCGATTTCCAGCAGCTGGTCGTAAGTCAACACCATGGGGTCCGAGAACTGGCGCAGCCCTTCGGTATCCCAGACAATTACCCGGTACAGCTGGGGGGTCCGCTCCTTGAAATGCAGCCACTTATCCAGCTGCTCTTCATTTTCTACAAACAGGAACCTGGACTGTGAGTTGTGGGTGACGAATTCAACCTGCTGCCAGGCATTGGTCGCATATATCCCAACCGCTACACCACCGGCGCACTGCACGCCCATGTCCGCGGTAACCCACTGGTGGCAGTTATCGCCTATGATGGAGACGCACTGGCCCGGCTCGAGTCCGAGCTCGATAAGGGCCTGGCCGATATAGCGCACCTGCCGGTAGTAATCGCCCCAAGTAATGTCATGCCACAGGCCGAGCTCCTTCTTGCGCAGCGCCACCTGGGAACGACAGGCCCGCACTGTGTTTTCGAAAACCTGCGGGGTTGTTTCAGCCGGTTGCGTGGGAGACGGTGACATCAGCGCCATGCTTTCTTCCTTTTCCACCGCTGGTAACCTTTGGCAGAGGTTTCGGAGCGCACTCCCATGTAGAATTCCTGGACATCTTTATCTGCGTCCAGCTCCCCGGCATTGCCTTTCATCACGAATCGGCCGTTTTCCAGAATCAACCCGAAATGCGAAATTGCCAGGGCCATCCGGGCATTCTGTTCGACCAGGAGGATGGTAACGCCTTCCCGGTTGATGGTTTGAATAATGGTGAAGATTTCCTTGACCAATATGGGAGACAAACCCAGCGAGGGTTCGTCCAGGAACAGCAGCCGGGGCCGACTCATCAGTGACCGGCCGATGGCCAGCATTTGCTGCTCGCCGCCGGACAAGGTGCCGGCCCACTGCCGGGAGCGTTCCTGCAGTACGGGGAAAAAGCCATACACCCTTTGAAAATCTTTCTCGATCTTGTCACGGTCTTTCCGGGTAAAGGCGCCCATGAGCAAGTTCTCATGAACGGTCAATTCCTCGAACACCTCCCGGCCTTCAGGTACGAACGAAATCCCCAGGCGAACGATCTGTTCGGTATCCCGGCCATCGATCCGTTGTCCGGCGAAGGTGATAGTACCCTTGTCCGGCTGGTCATCGATCAGTCCCATGACGGTTTTGAGTATTGTCGACTTGCCGGCCCCGTTGTTGCCGAGAATGGTCGTAATGGTGCCTTCCTCCACGGAGAGAGATACCCCCCGCAGGGCGTAGATCAGGTCGTAGTAGGTTTCGATGTTCTTGATTTCGAGCAGCGCCGTCAATGGTTACTCCGTCAAACAAGCTTTCATACTCTTGCTCTTACTCTTAATCCTGACTTGAAAGGGTCTGAGTGACAAACCCGGAATCAGATTAGGAGTAAGATTACGATTATGAAGTAGAGCGAGAATTGATTTAATATTCAATTTTCGCCGTTAACCCTGCCCCTGCTCCGCCCCCAGATAGGCCTGCAGCACCTCCGGATGCTGACTGACCTCATCCGGGCTGCTGGTAACAATCGGCTGGCCGAAGTTGATGGCCAGAATCCGGTCCGAAATGTCCATGACCATGTTCATGTCGTGCTCGATCAACAGAATGGTAATACCCAATTCATCCTGGATATCCTTGACCCAGAAGATCATATCCTGTTTTTCTTCGGTGTTCATCCCTGCGCAGGGTTCGTCCAACAGCAAAAGGTCCGGTTCCAGGGCCAGGGCCCGCCCCAGTTCGATAAGCTTCTGGGTCCCGTAGGGCAGCGCACCGACCGGTTTGTTGCGCACAGCCTGCAGGTCCAGAAAATCGATGATCTCTTCCACTTTTTGGCGATGCCGCACCTCTTCACGGCCGGCATAAGAGCGCCGGCCCCACAAAAACACACCGCGCAGCAAACCGGTCTGCATAAAGATATGCCGGCCCAGCATGATGTTCTCCATGGTATTCATGTGGGCAAACAGCTCGATGTTCTGGAAGGTCCGGGCGATCCCCAGGCGGGCAATGCGGTCGGGCTTTTTATCGTGCAGCCGGGTACCCTTGAAAAGAATACGCCCCTGATCGGGGCGGTACAGCCCGCTGATGCAATTGAACAGGGTGGTTTTGCCCGCCCCGTTGGGACCAATCACGGCGAAAATCTCGCCCTTTTCCAACACCAGTCCGATATCGTCCAGGGCCCTGAGCCCACCGAAAGATATACTCAATTCCTCTATCTTCAAAAAAACCGTCATTACTGAATCGTCGTCCAGCCGGTTAGTTTCTTGGCTTTGCCGCCCTTCAGGCACTGTATCAAAAAGGTGGAATGGGTGCCCTGGCGGCTGTTGGGATCCTTGGGATCAAAGGGCTTGAAATTCACAACCGGTCCGATACCCCTGAAGTTTTGCAGGCCCTCCAGTTCCTTGACCAGGCGTTCGCGGGTCAGGTCCTTTCCGCATCTCTTCATGGCTTCCACCAGCGGCTCCGCGAAAAGAATCCCGGCATAGTAGAAAAGGCCCCAGCGTTCCTTGGGGGCTGCATATTTTCCATACGCTTCGGTTTTGTATTTCTGCAGGAGCGGGTGATCCGAATCGGGAAGCTCCCCGAATGTAGCCGTAATCACGCCCTCCCAGAGCCCTTTTGAGATGTGGATCATCAAGGGAAAATCACTGCAGGTACTGGTGCTCATGAACTGGGGCGCGAAACGCATGGCCTTGCTGGTGCCAACCAGGCGTACGGCGTGGGGGACACTGGTCCACAGCAACACCATATCGGCATTGGATCGGCGCAATTTCATAACGTGCGGCTTCATATCGGTATCCTTGAATTCCACCGGCACCAGAGCTACAGGTTTGAGATTGTGAGCCGCAAGTTCTTCGATGGCGCCCTTCAGACCGTTTTTACCGTACTCATCATTCTGGAAGGCTACCGCCACTCTCTTCTTGCCCAGGGTTTCCACCGCATACCGTACCAGAGATCTGGCTTCGGTGTAGTACAGGGGATATACCGCGAATAGATATTTGTGCGGCGGCCTGACCCAATGCAGAGATCCCGCCGCCGGCCCGATCCAGGGAATCTTGCGCTCCATGAGATAATCCCTGACCGCAAGCCCCGGGGAGGAGCCCACGCCTCCCACCCAGGCAAACATGCCCGTCCCTTCCTGAAGTTCCTTGACGCCGGCCTTGGTTTTAGCCGGGTTGTAGCTGTCATCGAACATGTGGTACACAATTTTACGGCCGTTGACCCCGCCATTGGCATTTATCATTTTAAAATACGCATCGGTTCCACGCGGTAGAGAGCCCCAGGCAGCCGCGGGCCCGGTCTGCGGCCCCCAGGACCCGATGTGGATCTCCGTATCGGTCACACCCACTTCCGCTATTGCGCCGGGTACAGAGCCGAAAACCAGAACTCCTGACATAAGTAAAACAACCAGTAATCGTTTCATCATGTTCCCTCCTTTGCCTGATAAGTAAAGTGGAACGCTTTTCCAGTAAGAACAATTAAACCTTAAGTGGCTTTAAACTTTTTTTACGTAATGCTTCGCAAACAACCCGCTCGGTTTGAAACACAGTATGAGCACAATGATGGCAAAGGCCACCACCGCTTTGAACTCTATGGAAACATACCCGCCGAACAGGTTCTCGATGATCCCCAGCAGGTAGGCGGCAACCACGGCCCCCGGAAGGGAGGTCATCCCCCCCATGACAGCGGCCGCAAACCCTTTGAGCATGGGGTCCCACATCATGTAAGGGTGCATGATGGTCGGCGCAATCAGCAGGCCGGCCACACATCCGACGCAGGAAGATATGCCCCAGGTCAGCATTAAAACCCGGTTGGTGCGGATGCCCATCAGTTTGGCCGCCACGGGGTTTTGCTGGGTGGCTTTCACGGCCAGGCCCAGCTTTGAAAACCTGAAAAAAAGAAATAGCACCACCATGATCACCAGCGCGACGACCAGGGTCAGCGCCTCCAGGGTGCTGATAAAGATTTCGCCGAACACCATGGAGTCGTAAGGGGAAATTGGAAATTGCAGTGTTTTCTGATCAGCCCCGAATTTCCAGGAAACAAACCCCAAAAGGATCATCTCCAGGCCGATGGTGATCACGATCATTCCCAGGATGTTGGGTTCCTTGGCCCGGCGCAGAACGACGAATTCCAGTATACAACCCAAAAGCAGGGCAAACAGCAGGGCGCCGGCAAACGCCGTATACCAGGCCGCCCCAAACGAATCGATCAGCATGAAGGCGAAAAAGGACGCGATCAGGGCCATCTCGCCCTGGGCGAAGTTGGGAACTTCCGACGTTTTGTAGATGATCACCATGGCCAACCCCATGAGGGCATAGGTGCTCCCCACGGCAATTCCACTGACAACCATCTGGAGAAGATCGATCATGGGTACGTCTTCCTTAGGCTTGGTATGCTGGTCTTCTTTTGCTCTTTATTTTAATCGTGATCTGCTTTTTGGTGCTGTCTGAAGATTAAGATTAAGATCGCGATTAAAAATATTCAAAGGGGCTGCTTCTATGTTAGGATTTTGGCTTAAGATCAAGGCGGCTGTGAGGTTTCAACCGGAGGAATACTGGTAAGTATTTCGAGGATTGAAGCCGAACACCCAACGCCGAGATTGAGCCAAAAGACAACATAGAAACAGTCCCTAAAACGGCCACGTCCGCCAGTATTTCTTGATCCTAATCCACACCCCGTATATCCCCAGGGGCTCAAACAGCATGATCAGCACCATGATCAGACCGAAAATGATAAATTGAATGTTGGATACGCCGGTAATGGAGAACCAGGACTTGGAAAGCGTATCCAGCCAGTTGCCCAGATAGGGAATATCCAGGATGTTGCGCAGCTGCAGGTCCAGCCAACTGAGCAGGCACGCCCCGGCGATGGCGCCCATGATGGAGCCCAGGCCGCCGACGATCACCATGGCCAGGAACATGATGGACATCATCAGGGTAAAAATTTCGGGTTCGATAAAACGCAGTACAAACGCATAGAGGCCGCCGGCCATACCGGCATAGAAGGCACTGACGGCAAATGACAGGGTCTTGTAAAGGACCAGGTTCACCCCCATGGTCTCGGCCGCCAGATCGGCATCACGAATCGCGATAAAGGCCCTGCCTACCCGGGTTCGGACGATGTTGCGGGCCGCGGCCGTCAGCAGTACGGTCAGCGTTATCAGCAGGTAGTAGAATTCGACATCCGTATCCAGGTGCCAGCTCCCGATGGTCAGCTCCGGGGCATGCAGGCCCTCGCGGCCGCCGAACAGGTCCAGGCGGCCAATGACCTGGGTGATGGTCAGGCCGAAACCGAGGGTCGCGATTGCCAGGTAGGGTCCTTCCAGCCGCAGGGAGGGCAGGCCCAGCAAAAAACCGAACAGGGCCGCAATCAGGGCAGCCGCCGGCAGCGCCGCGAGAAATGGAAAACCGGCCTTGGTCATGAGGATAATGGTGCCGTAGGAGCCGATGGCAAAGAAACCGGCATGGCCCAGGGAAATCTGCCCGGTATACCCGACCAGCAGATTCAGGCCCGTGGCCACGATGATGTTGATAGCCATGTAGTTGGCCACATACACATAATAATTTTTCACCATCATCGGGTAGGCCAGGAGAAACAGGATCAGAACCGAAAACCAGAACACAACCACGCCGGACGTAAAGAACTGGACATCTTCGTAATAGTCTCTTTTCATGTCCATGAATGCGTCGCCTCGCAGTTGCCGGTGTACGGTCCTTGGCCTCAGCCTGGTAGCAGATACCTGAAGAGACACACAACTAATTGTGCCGTATTCAGATGATGAATTTCGATCATTTGTAATGCAAAGCCGGTCCGAAGTCAAGCTGCCGGCCGCGGTGCTGCAGCGGCAATCCGCTTCTAATCCGCAAATTTTTGGACCAGGTTTTCTAAAAACCTCGATTTTACCTGCCGGCAGGCCAGCGTCTGTTTAACGGGCGGCAGCTTCAAGATGGCCCCGAGTACAGTCGCCATGGCGCGATGGCTCCACATCACCCGGTTATCGAATATCAAGTCCTGCAAACACCCCCGTTCGATGGCCATCACCAGGGCCCGGTGCGTCCCGTTGAGAGGTGGGATAACGCGAACGCGGCGCTGTCTCAGGCGGATGTTTCGATCGGGACAGCTGCGCACGCACAGGCCGCATCCCAGGCAGGTCTCGGGATCGAGGCGGACTACCTTGTGACGGGGCCGCCGGGGATCGTTGGCTGAAACCAGCGCCAGGGACTCTACCGGGCACACGGTCACACACTTCCCGCACCCTTTGCAGGCCCGAGCGTCCAGCACCGGGATAAAATGGGTGGTGTGAACCGGCTTCAAAAAAGCAAACCGCCGGGCAGCCAGCAGCGCCTCGCAGCAGCACCCGCAGCGGTTGCAGATGAAGTTGACGCTTTCGCGAATGTTTTCACCGAATTGGACCAGTTGTGCGTCATAGGCCTGATCAAGCAGATCCAGGCACGCATGGGTATCGACCGGCCGGGCAATCCCGTGCTTGATAAGCGAGTACGCCGTATTGTTAAAGGTCATGCAGATGTTCAAAGGGGCTTCACAAGCCCGCTCCAGGTGCTGCATTTTGTGTCGGCAGTAGCAAAGACCGATGGAAATATGCGTGGCCGATTCTATTACGGCCGTGGCCCTTTCATAGTCCAGGACATGCAGGGCTGCCGCTGCGGGCAGCACCGATTCATTGACGAATACCCTTCCCAGCCGGGTTTCGCCGCGCGTAAAGAGGTCCCGAATAAAGTCCTCTTCGACATTGAGGTACTGGTAAAACAATTCACTGAGCAGTTTCTGATCGATGTCACGGCGGACGCGCATCAGGGAAAATTCGAAAAAGCCGGCCATGGGAGGAAACAGGCAATACCGGGTCCGGCCGTGCAGCTGCATATCGATAAGGATTCCCCGGTCGGCCAATTTATCCAGGATCCGCCGGGCCGCATCCGGGCTGGTCTGCCAGATGCGCCCGGCCTTGCGGGCCGTAAACGGTTTGATGGGCAGCTGAGAAACCAATGCGGCTTCATTTTCGGTAAAGAGCAGGGCCAGAATGCGGTAAAGCAGTTCCGAGGGCGGGGCTCCCTGCGGATGACGGTTGAGCCGCTCCACCAGATCGGTATAACCGGTTTTCAAGGATAAATGGGCCATGATTCCGGCAGTTATTTAGAAGGGTTTCAGGGGCTTCGCACGACTTCCATACCCTGGTAACTAATTAACTTTACACCATAAATGTAAAAACGACAAGCCTGGATCACAAGACGTCCGGGCGCCTGTAGGCCGCTGAATCGTTATGGCCGCCGAATGTCTTGACAATTAGTTCTAATTATGCTTAACTTCGTTTAAGTATATTTAAGCATGTAACCCGACTTAAAGATCGAACGGTTTTCAAAACCGGGCGATTCCGTGCCTTGAAAGCTTGACTTGCACCAACGAAATCCTTATTTATGGTGAGTTAAAATTATGAAGGCTACAGGGGACTTGCCGCCGCTCTGGCGGTATCACAATGGGAATGCCATGAACAACCTGGACGCAATAGAGGGTTCGGTAAAATCGATCCTGGAGCAACTGCACGGCGTATGGATCGATTCCCATCTGGATGATTCGGAGTATATCCGGAACACCCGGGCGGTCATCGAGGCAACGGACCGGTTTATTCAGGAAAACCGGGAAGTTACCAGTGATCCTGACATTTTGACCAACGTCTTGCGCCAATTTGCCAAGGCTTTGTGGCTGAACCACAAAACAACTGTTGAAAAACTCACCGCCGGTGACAGCGACGACAATGGCGACTACAGTGAATACTGTTTTGACTATATTTATGATCACGGCGTATATCCACCCTGACCGGAGAAAGTACACGCATGGACGAAATGGAAGACCTGCAGATCAAAGCTGAAATTGATGAAATCGCAAGAAAAATTGAATCTATTATGCACCGCGTAGAAAACGATGACCCCGGAAGGCCCCCCGCAGATCAGGATGCCGAGTCTGGCACCGAAAACTAAAACCATCTTATAAAGAGGTCTTTTGGCCCAAATTCGTCGTTGGCCGCAAACATTGAAGCCTCGAAATACTGCGTGTATTCCTCCGTTTCAATGTTCGCGGCTGCCTTGACTTTGAACCAAAATCCATCTTTCTAAGATGGTTTTTGGGTTTATTGGAAAGATACTATTTTAGGAGGCGTCCGTCCTCAGATGGTAGATTTTGGTTTCGTGCAAGGCCAATTTTGATTTGATAATCTGACGGGTAGAAGCGTTTTCAGAACTTCCAATCGGGCTCAAGGTCGCGGCGGACGCTTGGTTTAAACCGGAGGAATACAAGTAGTATTTCGAGGATTTGAACCATGCGGCCAACAAAGAGATTGAGTTCGAGGGGAGGTTCTGAAAACGCTTCTAGGTTATACCATACTGCTTCATCTTGCTTAATAGCGACGGATGGCTGATCTCCAGCAGCCGGCTTGCCTGACTCCGGTTGCCGCCCGTCTTCTCCAGCGCCCGGGCGATCATGATCTTTTCCAGCTCCCGCCGGGCCGCCTTGAGCGAATCTCCTTTGGCGATAGATGCCAGCTCCCGGTTTCCACCGCCGGCCCCGAAATTTTCGGGCAAATGCTCGGGCAGCATTTCCGATCCTTCTGCCAGGACCACGGCACGCTGAATGGCATTTTCCAGCTCCCGTACGTTGCCGGGCCAGGTGTGCTCCAAAAGCAGAGACATGGCCGCGGGAGAGATGCTTAAGGCAGCCGCATCCAGCTGCGCACTGAATTGCTCCACAAACAGGCGGGCCAGCATGGGGATGTCCTCACTGCGTTCACGCAGCGGCGGCAGCTGAATCGGCATAACGTTTATCCGGTAGTAAAGATCTTCTCTAAAGAGCTTTTTCTCAATCTCTTCTTCCAGGTTGCGCGCCGTGGCGGCCACGACCCGTACGTCTACTTTTATGGCCCGGGTCCCGCCCACCGGCCGCACCTGACTTTCCTGGAGCGCACGCAGCAGCTTTACCTGCATGGAAACCGGCAGTTCGCCGATCTTGTCCAGAAACAGGGTCCCGCCGTCCGCCTCCCTGAAAAGTCCGCGCCGGGTCCGGTCAGCACCGGTGAAAGCACCTTTGACGTGCCCGAACAGTTCACTTTCAATCAAGTTTTCCGGTATGCTGCCGCAATTGACGGCGATCCACGGTTTTTGCGACCGCGGGCCGGTGAAGTGGATGCCCCGCGCCACCAGCTCTTTGCCGGTGCCGCTCTCGCCGGTGATCAGGACCGTCGTATCGAATCGGGCTACTTTCTCGGCCAGGCGGAACATTTCCCGCATAACCTTGCTTTTGGCCACCATGTTGCCGAAACTCGATCTCTGTTCGATGGTGCGCAGCGTCTGGCGCAGATGGGTGTTTTCCCGCTTGAGTCTTTCCCGCTCTTCGGCCTTTTTCAGCACCAGATTGACTTCATCGGATTTAAACGGCTTGGAAATGTAGTCGTAGGCGCCTTTCTTCATGGCCTCCAGGGCCGTTTCCATGGAACCGTAGGCGGACATCATGATAACGGTCGCATCACTGATCTGCTCGGCCGCCGCCTCCAGAAACTGCAGCCCATCCATCTGGGGCATTTTGATGTCACACAGGATAAAGTCGTACTGAGTCCCGGAAACCATGGCCAGGGCCTCTTCGCCATTGGCGGCTGTCGCGACCTGGAACCCCGAATTGGTCAGCAGGGAGGTCAGCATATGGCGCATATTCTGTTCATCATCGATGACAAGCAGTTTGCGCGCTCGTTGGTTTTCAGATCGGTTCTCCCTACGGGTCATAGGGCGGTATTCCTTTCGACACAGGGAAAAGAGAGGATAAATTGGGTGCCTTTCTCAGGGGCGGCCTCGGCCCTGAGGGTTCCGCCGGTCTCTTCCATGATCATAAAACAAACCGACAGGCCGAGTCCAGTACCCTTGCCGGGCTCCTTGGTGGTATAAAACGGATCGAAAATATAGTTCAATTGATCGGCCGGGATCCCCGGACCATTGTCTGCGACCACAATCTGCAACTGCTGCCCATTACCGCTGTTGTCAGCGGTGTTCCGGCTGGCAATCCGGATGCGGCCGTCGGCAGCTGCCGGCTCCTGCTTGATGGCATCGGCGGCGTTGATCAACAGGTTGAGAAAAACCTGCCGCAAGCGCTGCGGATCAGCCTGGATAACATCCTGGCCGGCCGCGAGGTCGCTGCTCAGGGTGATCTCTTTCATCATGGGCTGCTGCCGCAGCATACCCACGATCTCCTCCACGATGGCATGTACCGGAACATCCTTCTTTTCATCTTCGGCAGGCCGGGCAAAGTCCAGCAGTTCGCGAATAATATCGTTGACCCGCTCGATCTCGCTCTGGGCCCGTTCGATGTAATCCAGCCGCTCCTCATCCGTGAGATTCTCCTGGCGCAGCAAGTCCAGGTAGCCCAGCACAATCCCGATGGGGTTTCCAATCTCATGGGCGATGCCCGATGAAAGCCGGCCGACGGAAGCCATTTTTTCGGCCCGCAGAACCTCTTTGTGGGCCTTTTTCAGCTCGGCATTGGCGCGTTCGAGGGACAGAACCGTCGAGGTCAATTTCTTCTTGTCGGCATCGATATTTTCCAGCATGCGGTTGAGTGACCGCGAAAGCCGGTTGAACTCGCTTTCCGTGTCATCCGAAAGAAACAACAGATCCCCATCGGGCTGAAATTCATCGGCGCGCCGGACAAGCTTCTGCAGCGGCTTGCCGGTAATCTGCCAGAGCCGATAAACGCCAAAGAAGGTCAGCAGCAGGGCATTGATGAGGATGTAGTAGATGATGATTTTCTGGGTTTTGTCCAGGCTGGCATAAGCCGGGCCCAGGTCGAAAACCATGCAGATGGAGCCGGCCGGCCGGCT
>Ga0126327_10000185_pt1 | contig 15749 bp, 20 predicted proteins | sample InaspJWI30metaG_FD_101392 | JGI IMG/M metagenome (GOLD analysis project Ga0126327, IMG submission 101392) | Marine gutless worms symbiont microbial communities from Oahu, Hawaii - Inanidrilus sp. 1 OAHU.JWI-30 metaG | ecosystem: Host-associated > Annelida > Digestive system > Unclassified... | reverse complement strand
CGGCACCGGTGCCGGTATCACCAACATCGTACACACCCAGGGCTGGATCCACTGCCACACCCCGGCCACGGATGCTTCCGGTCCGGTCAAGGCGACCATGGACGTCCTGTTCGATGACTTCAAGGCCCACAGAATGCCGGCCCAGGTACGGGTTTCCCTGGCCTGCTGCCTGAACATGTGCGGCGCGGTACACTGCTCCGACATCGCCATTCTTGGCTACCACCGTAAGCCGCCCCTGCTTGACCATGAGTACCTGGACAAGATGTGCGAAATTCCTCTGGCCATCGCTTCCTGCCCCACGGCAGCCATCAACCCGGCCAAGGTGGAATTCAAGGGTGAAAAACTCAAATCTGTTGCCGTTAAAAACGAACGCTGCATGTTCTGCGGTAACTGCTACACCATGTGCCCCTCCATGCCGCTGGCCGACAAAGAGGGTGACGGTATCGTTATCATGGTCGGTGGTAAGGTCTCCAACCGGATCAGCAACCCGAAGTTCTCCAAGGTTGTTGTGGCCTTCCTGCCCAATGATGCACCGCGCTGGGATCAGACCACCGCAGTCATCAAGAAGATCGTAGAAGTTTACGCCGCCGACGCTCAGAAGTATGAGCGCGTGGGTGACTGGGCCGAACGCATTGGCTGGGAGAAATTCTTTGAGAAATGCGAGCTGGATTTCACGCATCACCTCATCGATGACTTCCGGGATGCCGCCTACTACACCTGGCGTCAGACCACGAACTTCAAGTTCTAAAACATCTCTCGGGGGGACTCCCATGGGGAGTCCCCCCGTTTTACCTGAAAAGGATTCAATATGGAATACGACGAGGCAAAAGAGCTGATCGTAGCGGGACTGACCAAGAAGCTGAAGAGCAAGTCCAAGTTCTACTTCAAAGACCTGGCCAAGATTCTCGACATGAAACCCCGCCTGGCCAAAAAATTTATCAACCAGATGGTTCAGGAAGAGGTTCTGGAATACTGGTCCAGTGGAAGCACCTCACTTTATGGTCTTCCCGGTACCGGCAAACAGGCCGCTGCTGAACACGAAGATTAATCGGACGTCCGGTAACAAAGGCGCGTAAGGTTCCCCCGTTGAAGATCCCTGGCAGATCCTGATACGCACCCGGTGCCCAGTTTCTCATGAAATGCCCAGGTATTGTCATATCCGCCCTGCATGGCGGAGCGGGCAAGACGATTCTGACCCTTGGAATCGTGGCGGCCTTGCGGAATCTTGGAAAGCGCATCGCGCCTTTTAAAAAAGGGCCCGATTACATTGATGCGGGCTGGCTTGCCCTGGCGGCAGGCCGGCCATGCTATAATCTGGATACCTTTCTATTGGAACCGGAAACGGTTCTTACCTCTTTTCTTACCAATATAGATCCAGCTGAAGATATTGCAGTTATCGAGGGCAACCGCGGTCTGTACGATGCCATCGACACCGACGGCAGTACCTGCACGGCCGAGTTGGCCAAATTTCTCAATCTCCCGGTTTTACTTTGTGTAGACTGCACCAAGACCACTCGCACCATGGCGGCTGTGGTTGAAGGGGTCTGTTCGTTTGATCCGGATGTCAATATCTGCGGGGTCGTATTGAATCGGGTGGCCGGCGCCCGCCATGAAAATATCCTCCGGCAAAGTATTACCCAGTATTGTCAGGCACCCGTGCTAGGCGCGATTCCCAAGCTGCGCAAACAGAGTTTTCCGGAAAGACACATGGGGTTGGTGCCCACGCCTGAGCATGCCTGGGCGCAAGACTCCATCGAAGCGGCCCGGGAAACAGCTCAGAAATATTTGGACCTGGAGGCAATCCTTAACGCGGTTGAGGCGGTTACCCCACTGGCTTTACCGGCCGGCTTAAAAGTGGGTGGGTCACCAAAGCCAGCAGGCATCCTGGAAAAAGCGGATCGACCGAGAATCGGCATTATTCAGGACTCGGCTTTCCAGTTTTACTACCCCGAGAACCTGGAAGCACTTGAACAGGCCGGCGCTGAGCTGATGTTTACCAGCCCCCTCAGAGAAAAAGTGCCGCCGCCGGTGGATGGTTTTTACATTGGAGGAGGATTTCCCGAAACCCATGCTGCCGAACTGGCGGCCAACGAAGCCTACCGGACGGAGTTGAAGCGGCGGGCGGAAGTGGGCCTGCCTATCTATGCCGAATGCGGTGGCTTGATGTATCTCGGTGAAAAGCTCCATCTAAAAGAGAACATATTTCCCATGGCAGGTATTTTGCCTGTGGAATTTGGTTTCTCGAAAAAACCCCAGGGACACGGTTACACCCGTGTGGAAATTGCTGAAGATAATCCATTCTTCAAAAAAGGCGTTGAAGTCAAAGGGCATGAATTCCATTATTCCAAGGTTCTAAACTGGGACAGCGAAAAAGCCCGGCTCGTTTTCAAAATGTTACGGGGCAATGGGATTACCGATGGCCTCGATGGCGCGAGTTATAAAAATTGCCTGGCCACCTATACCCATATTCATGCCCTCGGCAACCCGGGCTGGGCGCAAGCGCTTGTACGTAACGCCGAAACATTTCAACAGTCAAAACAACCCTAGAATCAAAAGAGAAACGCCGTGACGAAACCGGAAAAAGCGATCTTAAAGCTTATTTCGGAATCGGACTGCCGGATGCCGGCCGACGAAATTTACCAGCACCTTTGCAGCCGCGGAAGATATCGCCGTCGCGAGCTACGGGTAGCCATGCGCCGTTTATTGGAATCCGGTGAACTCAGTTACAGCTACGAACTCGGCCAGAGTTTTCTGGATCGATCGTTCAATCGCCCTATCCAGGTGACCCCCAACATTACTCTGGCGCCGCCGGGGCACGCTGTAGCGGCACATCAATCCGGGGTAACCGTTCGCCTCGCACCGGGGGCTGCTTTTGGATACGGGCAGCATCCCACCACCCGCATGGCACTTGCGGCCATCGACCAGGCCTGCACATTGGAACCGGCATTGCTCCAACGGGCGCCAGGCAGGATCCTGGATTTAGGTACTGGGTCCGGCGTACTGGTCATTGCCGCGGTAAAAATGGGATTGTCACCGGACTGGGTCTGGATATCGATCCCTGCGCCCTGGCCGAAGCAGAACAAAATGTGATCCTCAACAACCTGCAACCAAATATCCAGATACAAAACATACCGCTTGATTCAGTACCGGGGCGGTATCAAATGATCACAGCCAATCTACGCCTGCCCACCCTGGTTGAATATCGTGAATCAATTGTCGAAGGAGTGCTGCCTGGCGGGATGCTGATCATATCAGGGATAAAGACCGAAGAACTGTCCACCCTGGTGGAGCATTACACTTCTCAGGGGGTGAAGAAATTGCAGGTTTGGAGTGAAAAAGGCTGGTCGGCATTGTTGCTGCAGAAGATGTCTAGCCTGGAGGTGTAAGGTATAAGGTAGAAGAAAAACGCATAGAACCAATTGAAAAGGGCCCGCTGTTTTCCAGCAGCGGGCCCTTTTCTTTAACCTGATAATTTCTGAGCGCTTACTATTTTTTCTTCTTTTTCGGATGACATTCGGCACACTTTTTCGGGCCTTTTTTCTCTTTCTTGTGGCAGTCGATGCAGTTGGCGTGCACTGCTGCCTTGTGGTACTTCTTGATCTTTTCGGCCTTTTTCATCTTCTTGTCGGCCTTGGCCACCTTGCCGAATTCACTGTGGCAGTCGCCGCATTTCTGGACCGGGTCGCCCTCTTTCAACTCGAGCGGCTTGCCGTTTTCATCGTGATGGCATTCACCACAACCGATTTTGTAATCCACGGCGTGCTTTTTGTGGGTGAACTGCACGATTGCTTTTTTATGTTTCTTGTACCGAGAGTCGTTCATGGGAAACACATCCGGTACGGACGCGGCGTACAGACCTACAGCTAAAAATAGGCTCGCGGCTACTACTGCGATCGTGATCATAAAACTTCTACTCTTCATCTGTTGGTGCCCCCTTTCATAGTGTATTTTGACGTCCTGCTTAATTTTTTACGGAACGTCCTTACTTATCAAGTACCCTTGCGTGTGTCAAGGTAAAGCGGCCTCAGGGCCCGGCAGTAGCTGTATAACAGCGGTATTGCATAAGGAGTTTTTTCAGCTTTTTTATCAGGAGGTACTTTCTGAGGGGGCTTCTTCTTCCTCTTCTTCATCGATATCTTTCTGGCCGAACATGATCGCACCCCAAATGCTAATTTCGTAAAGCAGCATAAGAGGAAACGCCATCATAATCTGGGTGACCACATCCGGTGGTGTGATCATGGCCGCCCCTACAAAAAACAATAAAACTGCGTATTTACGATTTTCACGCAAGAAGGGGACCGTCACCAGGCCGAGGCGGGCCAGAAAGGTGATGACAATGGGCAGTTCGAAAACCAGCCCGAAAGCAAGCAGGAGCTTGGTTGCAAAGGAAAGATACTCCTTCATGGAAGGCAGGGCTTTGATCGATTCGGATGCAAAGCTCAGGAAAAACTTGAAGCCCCAGGGAAAGACTATGAAGTAGCCGAACAGGGCGCCACCGATAAAGAAAAAGGTGGATAAAACAACGATGGGTACCATAACCCGGCGTTCATTTTTGTAGAGGCCGGGGGCGACAAACATCCAGAACTGGTAAATGATAACCGGACCGGCCAGGATCAGGCCGCCTAAAAAAGCAACTTTCAGGTAGGTAAAAAATGCTTCCGGCAGACCGGTGAAGATAAGCTGATCACCCTTTTCCATGACCGATATGAGCGGTTGGGTGATGATGGCAAACAGCTTCTCTTTGAAACCGTAGCAAATCACGAATCCGATGGCCACGGCGATGAAGCTTTTTATGAGGCGATCACGCAGCTCTTCCAGATGATCGGTAAATGGAATTTTATCTTCTTCATCCATTAGATTTATCTCCGGAAGAGGCCGGCTTTTCCGCTTCCGCGGTGTCAGCCTGTTTATCGTCTGGTGCGCTCTCAGCCTGATCGTCGGTCTTTACCGCTTCTGTAGGGGCATCATCCGGCTGGTGAGCAGCTTCACGTTTGTAGGCTTCAATGTCCGGGTCGTAAGTAGGGATATCCTTGAGGTTATCGAAGGAATCCTTGACATCCCGGAGATCATCCTCCAGATCGATGGACCGCTTGATGTCACGGGTTGCATGTTTAAATTCACCCATGGCCTTGCCGATCGATTTGGCCAATCCCGGCAGCTTTTTGGGACCGATGACAATCAAGGCCACGGCCAGGATCAGCATTATTTCAGGCATTCCCATGCCGAACATATTCAACTCCTTAGCACATTAGGTGCGCGACCCCGGATAGTGCGATGGTTCCTGCTCATGGAGACCGGCTAGTGGAGGATCGCAAAGAAGGTCTAGTACTGGTTTTAGGAGAGGCTGTCAAGCTGGATGCGCCAAACGCAAGGGGCTCAATCCTGAATCAAAACAGGCGAACAATCGGAATCGAATTCCAAATCGGGATCGGTTTCGATTTCGATTCCGATAGCGATTTCAATTCCTATGCGAGTACCAGACAACCTATCAAATTTTATTTTTCAGGCTTTAAAATGAGAAAGTAAACCTTCCCCGGATGCTGCATATACCCGGCGGCCAATTCCGCATAAGGCCCATTGCCCCAGAACAGGTCGGCGCGGCCCGGTCCCCGAATAGCGCCGCCAGTATCCTGATTCAGAACGAACCGCCCGAAATCTGACCAGGTTTCAATGATGCCGCTGCCATCCACCAGGGGCTTTTGGGTCTCGATAAATGCCAGAGCTCCCTTGGGGAACAGACGCCTGTCGGTGGCGATGGAGCGTCCCGCGGTCAGCTTCCGGCCAAGAGAACCGATGGGGCCCTCCGGTTCGGTGTTGAAAAATACATAGCTGGGGTTTGCATTAAGGATGGCTTCAGCTTCTTCCGGGTGGGTGCGCAAATATTCTTTAATGGCCTGCATGGACATCTCTTCCCTGGGAATGGACCCATTGTCGATGAGCACCTTGCCTATGCTCCTGTAAGGGCGGCCGTTGGGACTGTTGTAGTGCACGTTTATGGGTTCACCGGTGTCCATGTAAAGTTTGCCGGACCCCTGAATATGTAGAAAAAACAAATCTATGGAGTCATCCACCCATGCCAGAACGCCGGCTTTGCCCTTTAGCGCCCCGGATGAATCGATTTCACGACGGTCATGATACGGTACCAGTGATGTTCCATTTATCCGGCCCCAGATGGTTTCGCCTTTGAACTGGTCGGAAAAGAGTGACAGATTAACGGATACCAGGTCGTCTGGGCGGGTGTAGAGTGGATATCTAAACCGTTCGCTTTTTCGAAACTGCCTTTTAAAAATGGTTCGTAATAACCGGTAAACAATACCCGGCCGGCCTGATCGCTTCCAATGGACTGGTACACCCGGTAGTGCTCCCGAATGAATCGGTTGAGCGCATTTACGGGCGGGTTTGTTTGCAAGAAAAGCTCGAATCGTTCCAGTGAAGCGATCATATGGTCTGCTGAATATGTATCCGCCCCAAAAGAAAAACGGGTCTCCGGAGAGATCGTCTTTAAATACACCAGGCTCTGTTCAAGGGAAGCAGCCAGGGCATCGTAGTTCATATCATCCAAAAAATCAGGTAGCTTACGTGCTTCCAACAGCACCAGGGGCGCGGTTGGTATCTCGACTTTGGGTATTTTCAGAAAGGCACAACCGGGTGAGATAATTAATACAAAGGCCAAAATGCCCCAAAACCAGCTTCGCATGGTGATGTTTGTGGATTCCGGCGTGCACGGTGAATCAGTTCTGGTCATCGTTTTTTTCCAGCGTGTTTTCGGTCAGCTGACGGGGACGGTTTTCGATCGGTTCCAGTTCCGGTAGGGGGTTGTCTGATTTCAGAGAAAGGCCAAGTCCATCAAATTTGCGAGCGGTTGCCAATACCCGCCGCTCGAACGACCCGACCATTTTATTATACGATTCCGTGGTTCTTTCGATGTCCCGGCCGAGGCTTTTGAAATGACCGGTCATGACCGCCAGGCGTTGATACAGATCATTGCCCAGATCGCTGATCACTTTGGCGTTTTCCGCCAGAGCTTCCTGGCGCCAGCCCATGGCAATTGTTTTTAGCAATGATATCAGGGTGGTTGGGGTGGCGAGAATAATCTGGTGGGCAGCCCCGGTTTCAATCAGGTTCGGGTCCCGGGCCAGGGCGGCCGAAAAAAAGTTTTCGCCGGGGATGAACAGGATCACGAACTCCGGTGTGGGTTGAAACTGGGTCCAATAGGCTTTGCGGGACAGCTGCCGGATATGGGTCTGGACGTGCTTGGCATGGTTTTCCATCAACGATTCGCGCTCTTCCGGCGATCCGGCCGCCTGAGCTTCCAGATAGGATGCCAGGGGCACTTTTGAATCCACAACGATGTTGCGTCCGGCGGGCAGTTGAATGATCATGTCCGGGCGCATGAGGCCATCCCCGGCACTGACGCTGGCCTGTTCGATAAAATCGCAGTGGTCCTGCATGCCGGCCAGCTCCGCCACCCGCTTGAGGGTTATTTCTCCCCAGCGTCCCCGGACGTGGGGTTTGCTGAGGGCACTGGTCAGTTTGCCGGTTTCCCGTTGCAGCGCGTTCTGGCTCTCCGCCAGGGATTCCACCTGCTGAACCAGTCCGCCGTATGCCTTCTCCCGGGCCCGCTCCAGTTCACGGATCTGCCGGTCATAGCGGTCCAGCGCTTCATTGATGGGTTTTACGATCGTGCCGATGGTTTTTTGGCGTGATTCAAGGTCACTGGCCGCTGCCGAAAAATATTTGGACATGGTGGTCCCGGCCAGATCCATAAACGCCTTGTTGTTGTCCTGCATGACCTTGAGCGACACGCTGCGGAACAGGTCGGGCAGTTTTTCCTGGAAATGCTCAAGGTTGGCGGTTTTTCCTCGGCCGCAGACTTGAGCCCGGTCAATTCAACCAGTTCCCGATTGCGGGCATCCAAGGCTTTCTCGGCTTGTTCCAGACGGGTGGTGAGTTGTTCGAGTTCACCCGCCTGATGCTGGAGGTTTTCCTGTAGATCGTTGCGTGCTGTGTTGAATTCCGCGAGCGCCTTTGATAGTTTTGAGCGGTACCAAAGCCGGCAAACCAGCCAAGTAAGCAACGCACCGACAGCCACGACGGCCACAAGCAGGTAAACGGGCATTTCGACGAAACCGCTCTGAAAAACCATGGGCACTTTAACTTCCGTATTAGGAACCCGTCCGGGTGGGTCACGCTGACCGCAAGGCCGACCGAGTGGTTATTTGGATATAAACCCGCCGATGATCAGCAGTATTACACCGATAGCCAAAGAGAGCATATACAAAGGCATCGTGACGACATATTTGAGGCCTTTTTGAACCAGCTGCATGGAGATACCGTTCACCCAGTCAAGGGTTTCCTGACCCGTTGCATCAACAAGATTCAGGGTTTCCCAGGTGATCTCTCCAGGTGTCATCATAGAGGAAATTGCTTGGAAACCCAGGATGCATCCTCCCAATCCTAAAAATATAAGGCCTAGCAGGGTGATTTTATTCATCTGTTTCTTTCTCCAATTTATAAGTTCCGCTTTTACCGCCGGATTTTTCCAGCAAACATATATCAGTGATCTGCATGCCCTTGTCCAGGGCCTTGCACATGTCGTAAAGCGTTAATGCCGCTACCGAGACCGCTGTAAGGGCCTCCATTTCAACCCCGGTTTTTCCGGTCAGGCGCACGGTAGCCGTAATTTCCACCTGATAATCTTCGGGATGAAGAGCGAAATCAACCGAGGCGTGGGTGATGGCCAGCGGGTGGCACATGGGGATGATGTCCGCTGTTTTTTGGCCGCCATGACTCCGGCGATGCGGGCCGTTTCAAGCACATTGCCTTTGGCCACGGTGCCCTTCTGAATCTCAGCGATGATGCGGGGAGTCATGCGGATAATACCCCGGGCGGTCGCTTCCCGGACAGTGGCCGCCTTATCGGTCACGTCTACCATGCGGACCTGGCCCTGGCTGTCTAAGTGTGTGAAATCCGACATTTTTATTGATATCCTTCTAAGGGCTTCAGATTCTAAACAAAGAATTCAGTTTTATCGGTCACTGTCGCCTTGATCGCATTGAGGGCATCCGTCAGGGTAGCAATGACATTTTCACGGATGTCCCCGGCCACGGCCAGGATCATGACATCATCTCCGACCTCCAGATCCATGTCTGCGGCGATTTTTACCTGGATATCAACGATTCCGGGTCGTTGCCGATATTCAGATACGACCTGTTCCAGTCTCTGGTGATCTACCCGGACGCGCAGCCCGTTCACAGACCGTCCGTCCCTTGATGTGCTCCGTACGATGCCGTTGTGATATAATACCATGCCGGCTTTATCATATTCCGGATGGGCTTTGATGGCCGCCATCACCGAGTTCAAATCCATCAGGTCACCTCATATTCCCGCGCGAGGGCTTCCGCCCGCTGCAAATCCGCAGGTGTGTTTACATTAAAAAAAGAAAGCAGACGCGGATCCGCCTTCCGGCAAGCTTTTTCACTGATAACCTTCCGGTTCTTTTTTCTAAAGGCCTGCATAATCTTGAACCGGCCGTTTTCAACACTGTGTCGAGCGGTATCCAGGCAATTGTTTGCATAAACAGCACATAACGGTTCCCGGCCCTTGTCCGTTTCCGGCATGATGATGTCAATCCCCGGCGAAATACCGCACACGACGGCCCTGACCATCTCTTCTTTGAGAAAAGGCGTGTCACCAGCGGTAAAAAATGCATAATCCGTGCGGGCGTAAAACAGGCCGGTGTGGATACCGGTTAATGCGCTTCTGGTCTTCATTATATCGGTGACGATGGTTGCGTCATAGTCGAGATAACGCCCCGGTGTATTGGTCACCAAGATCAGGTCATCAAATACAGCGGTCATCACCGCGAAGATCCGGTCCAGTATGCTTGCATCGCCGATTCGCATCAGGGCCTTATGTCGGCCTTCAAAGCGGGTGTTTTCTCCGCCGGCCAGTATGACGCCCGTACACGTACTAGACATAGTGTCTTCTTTGTTATGAAAAAAAGGTGGTAAAATCAAGAATATTCAGAGTATAAAACCACGACCGGCCCACTGCCGGGAGAAAGGTGAAGACCATGGGTTTAAGATCACACAAAGCAGATGCACCGACCGAAGTCGACCTGGCCGTCGTGTCCGTTTCCAGCACCCGTTCTCTCGAAGAGGACAAAGCCGGTCACTGGATCGCCAAGACAGCCCGCAAGGAAGGGCACCGGGTTGTGTACCACCAGGTGATCAAAGACGACGCCTACCTGATTCGGGCCACGGTCATGGATCTGGTTGCCAACACTGGCGCCCGGGCCATCCTCGTGACCGGGGGTACCGGGCTCAGCGATGCCGATGTGACCATCGAGGCTGTAAAGCCCCTTTTGGAGAAAGGGTTGACCGCGTTTGGGATTCTGTTCGCCCAATTAAGCTTTGACCAGATCGACTCCGCCGCCATCCTGTCCCGGGCCACTGCCGGCCGAATCGGCCCTGCGCTGGTGTTCTGCATGCCGGGCAGTTTGAATGCCTGTAACCTGGCGTGTAAGGAGCTGATATTTCAAGAAATAGGGCATATGGTCCGCCATGTAGTCAAAGGATAAACCTATCCTGAGTTTTCAGCGTATAGTTAAAAATGCAAACTTATGAATCGGATTCTTGCTGCTGCGGCAGGGGAATTTTGATAAAGTCGATGCCCTCTTCCTTGAGCGTTTTTTCTTCTTCGGGTGTGGAGGTGCCGCGGATGCTGCGCGGTTCGGCGGCCCCATAGTGAATTTTCAGGGCTTCCTTGGCAAAGTCGCAGCCGACATTGTCAAAATTATTCTCAACGAAATCGACCATTTTTTTACCGATCTGGTCCAGGTTGACCTGGGCAGTGGCCGCACCGCCGCTGGTGCCGCCTGCTGATTTGATAGCGAACGTGGAGGGTACCCGGTTGACTTCGGTCTCGTTGCATACCGGGCAGGTTAACAGGCCCCTGCGTTTTTGGCTTTTATAGGTGCGGTCATCTTCAAACCAGCCCTCAAAAACGTGGCCTTGACTGCATTGTAGATCATACGCGATCATGCTTTTCCTTTGTAACCGATGCTCCCGAATTAATACCATAAAACACCTGCATGTAAAAGAAATTATTGACACACCCGGTATTTCCACCCAAAATAAGCGCCGTTAAAAAAGGTTCCAAAATCCTATCCGCATATACCGGCGGTGGTTGTTCGGGCGAGGGAATTTAAAACCAGGTATCTTAGCGAGGAAAATATTATGAGAGCCATTGTGATCATGCTCGTATTAATTCTCTCCGGGGTAGGTCTGGCGCAGGCCGAGACCTGGTATGTGACCGACTCACTGGAAATTACCCTGCGAACCGGTCCCGAGTTGGACCGAAAAATTACCGCGATGCTGAAAAGCGGTCAAGCAATGGAGATCATCGATAAAGGTGAAGAGTGGAGCCAGGTGCGGTTGCCCAGTGGCCGCGAAGGATGGGTGCTCAACCGGTTCATCCAGGAGGAGCTTCCCGTGAAAATTCAATTTGAGACCCTCCAAAAAAAATATAACGATCTTCTGGCAGGTGCCGACGAGCCCCTCCAGAAACTTAAAGAGGTAAACAGCGAGAACATAAGCTTACGGACAGAACTTACCCGGACAAAGCGAGATTTCGGGGCCCTGCAAAAATCTTACAAAGAATTACGGGAAACGACAGCGGATGCCCGCAGGATAAAATCGGAACGGGACCAGTTGTCCCAGGAGCTCTCCGATCAATCCAAAGAGACTCGCCGGCTCAAATCCGATTTGGCAATGGCTGAAAAGAAAAGCACCCAGTGGTGGTTCATAGCCGGGGCCGGCGTATTGCTTTTTGGATTCGTCATCGGCTTTGCCGTAAGGCCGCGGCGGAAGAGGTCATCACTTTACTAAAGGGTTCAAGGGGTCAAGGGGCCAAGGGTTCAGGTAGGCTAAGTTCAAACCCATTGATCTCAAAGGCCGGATCTTTCGGACTTATTAATCTGAATTTGCACAAAGAATGGAAATAAAAACAGATTTTCTCGTTATCGGAAGTGGTGTCGCTGGACTTACCTTTGCCTTGAAGGTGGCCGAGCACGGTACGGTTGCCCTGGTCACCAAAAAAGGAGTCATGGACAGCAATACCGCCCGCGCCCAGGGAGGCATCGCTTCCGTATTCGGGAAGTTGGATTCATTTGATCTGCATATCGATGATACCCTGGCATCGGGCGACGGGCTTTGCAACCGGGAAGTGGTCGAGATGGTGGTTAAGGGCGGGCCCGAAAGAATTCGCGAGCTCATAGATCTCGGGGTGCAGTTCAATCTAAGCAAAGAGAGCCAGGGACAGGCGGAACCCCATCTTGATCTCGGCCAGGAGGGCGGCCACTCGCGCAAACGAATTGTCCATGCCAACGACATGACCGGTCTGGAACTGGAAACCGTACTGGTCAACCATGTGTATGCCCATGACAACATTGAGGTATTTGAAAACCACATGGCCATTGACCTGATCACGGTCAGCACTCGGATGAAACGCGGGATGGTAACGACCACCCATGAAGATTTTTGTTGCGGAGCCTATGTCCTCGCGGCCGAGACCAATACCGTGCACACCTTCAATGCCGGCATTACACTTTTGGCCGCCGGCGGGGCCGGCAAGGTTTATCTGTATACAAGCAACCCGGACATCGCTACAGGGGACGGCATCGCCATGAGCTACCGGGCGGGGGCCAGGGTGGCCAACCTGGAATTTGTCCAATTTCACCCCACCTGCCTATATCATCCGGACGCGAAAAACTTCCTGATTTCCGAAGCCGTGCGCGGTGAAGGTGGCATCCTGATCGATACGGCCGGACGGCGGTTTATGGAAGCATATGATCCGCAGAAAGATCTGGCCTGCCGGGATGTGGTTGCCCGGGCCATTGATACCGAATTGAAGAAAAGCGGAGACGATTCGGTTTTCCTGGACATTTCCCATCAACCGGCGGATTTTGTAAAATCACGATTTCCCAACTTGTATGAAAACTGCCTGAAATTCGGTGTGGACATCACCACCGAACCCATTCCGGTCGTTCCGGCGGCCCACTATATGTGTGGTGGGGTGGCGACCGATATGTTGGGCCGCACGGACATCCGGCGCCTGTATGCCATCGGCGAAACAGCCTGCACCGGTCTGCACGGGGCCAACCGGCTGGCCAGCAACTCCCTTTGCGAGGCTCTGGTATACGCGGATGCTGCCGCCAAACAGGCAACGCTGGATTTAAAATCCATCGATGCCGGCCTGACACCGGACCCCTCCCCCTGGGATGAAGTGGGTACAAGCGATAGTGATGAGTTGATTATGGTATCCCACAACTGGGACGAAATCAGGCGCTGCATGTGGAATTACGTTGGGATAGTTCGCTCCGACAAACGTCTGGCTCGGGCCCGGCGCAGAATAGAAAACATCCAGGCTGAAATAGATGAGTGTTACTGGGGATTTCGGGTCGCTCCTGATTTGATCGAGCTGCGAAACATCGCCATGGTGGCTGAGTTGATCGTTAAATGCGCCCTCCACCGCAAAGAGAGCCGCGGGCTACATTACAATATCAAATATCCAGAGCGCGATGACCGCCGCTGGCTCAAAGACACGGTTCTGCGGCGGCCCTTTGTAGGGTGACCTGTGGATGGAAATTCAGGCCGTCCTATTCCCGGAAAAGGGGGCTTGAAGCCGGTTGACATCAGAATTATGTGCATTAGTTTTCACCAAAGCCACGGGCTTTGAACGCAGGGAGATCCCCACTGTAGCGGGAGATGACCACATATAGAAACTGCAGTTGCCACCAGGAACCTAAATGAGCACGAAACGGGACTATTACGAAGTACTTGGCGTAGGCCGGGATGTTGATGATAGCGCATTGAAAGCGGCCTATCGCAAGCAAGCCCTCAAATACCACCCAGATCGGAAACCCGACAACAAACAGGCTGAGGAGAAATTCAAAGAGGCCTCCGAAGCCTACGATGTATTACGTGACCCCCAAAAACGACAAATATACGATCAATATGGGCACCAGGGACTTGAAGGGTCCGGTTTCTCGGGGTTTGGGGGCTTTGACGACATCTTTTCAAGCTTCGGCAGTATTTTTGAAGACCTGTTCGGATTCAGCAGCGGTGGCGGGCGTGGTCGCAGTCGGGCCCGGCGCGGATCGGACCTGCGCTATGATCTTAACCTGAGCTTCATGGAGGCCGCTTTCGGTACTGAGACCGAAATCGAACTAAACAAAGCGGAAACCTGCACTACCTGTGACGGCAACGGCTGTGAAACGGGTACCAGCCCGGAAACCTGCGGCCACTGCCAGGGGTCGGGTCAGGTCTCCCGCAGCCAGGGATTTTTTACCGTCCGGACTACCTGTCCCCGCTGCCATGGGAACGGTCAGAGCATTCCCAACCCCTGTCAGCAATGCCGCGGCCGCGGGCAGGTTGTAGCCACCAAAAAAGTATCCGTCAAGATACCGGCCGGCGTTGATAGCGGCTCGCGACTGCGCCTCACCGGCGAGGGCGAAGCCGGAACCCTGGGGGGCCCCACCGGCGATCTATACGTCTTTATTAACGTGGAGCCCCACGAATTTTTCAAACGGGACAATGCCGACGTGATCTGCCAGGTACCCATCTCCTTCGTACAGGCAGCCCTGGGCGACAGCATTACGGTGCCGACGCTGGTGGATGAAAAGACCCTGAAAATTCCCAAGGGTACCCAGTTTGGAGATGTGTTTCGTTTCAGGGGCGAGGGCATTGCCTCTCTCCGGTCCGGACGCCGCGGAGACCAGATTATGCAGGTCATCATAAAAACACCGACCGGTCTGACCAAGAAACAGGAGCAGCTCCTCAAGGAATTTGCCGACCTGGAATCCGATAAGATTTCCACCAAACTAAAAAATATCTTCAAGGGCGCGGCTGAGAAAGTAGCCCGCTAGCCGCGCCCGCCCACAAATAGCATTTTCATGCCCGGCATAGCCTTCGGGCGACGACGGGTTGGCTCAGAGCGGTGTATTTCAGGCTTCGCTGAAGCTTCGCCCGACAAGCGCTCTGAACCAAAATATACCACTTGTGGACGGACACTTAACAGACGTTACCGCTAAACTTATATAGATCACTGGAGAGAGCCCGACATGTACGAATTGAAAGTCGAAACCGATTTTGCGGCAGCCCACCAACTGACCATGGTTGGGGAAAAATGCGAGAATCTGCACGGCCACAACTGGAAAGTGGAGGTCATCGTTGCCGGGGATACCCTGGATGAAGGCGGGGTTTTGATGGATTTCGGCATCATCAAGAAGCATGTCCGGGCCGTGATGGAGACCCTGGATCACAAGTTCCTCAACGAACTGGAATTTTTTGGTAACGGCACGCCGCCTTCTTCCGAGAATATCGCCCGGTACATAGCGATGTCCCTGATGGATAAAATCGACAATCCCGAAGTGCGGATTGCCCGGGTCAGTGCGTGGGAGTCGAAGAATGCGTGCGCCACGTACATCCCATAGAAGTGGTTTTAAAGCATTCCCTCGCGTTACAATCTCTGCGTTGGACATGTGATCCAAATCCTCGAAATACTGTCAGTATTCCTCCGGTTTGAATAACCTGTCCGCCTTGATCTTGAACGCGATCGAATACTTTAAAACCACTTCTGTGAGTTAGAAACTTCCCCTCGCGGCCAATCTCTGCGTTGGACATGTGATCCAAATCCTCGAAATACTGTCAGTATTCCTCCGGTTTGAATAACCTGTCCGCCTTGAT
>Ga0126327_10000183_pt1 | contig 15813 bp, 11 predicted proteins | sample InaspJWI30metaG_FD_101392 | JGI IMG/M metagenome (GOLD analysis project Ga0126327, IMG submission 101392) | Marine gutless worms symbiont microbial communities from Oahu, Hawaii - Inanidrilus sp. 1 OAHU.JWI-30 metaG | ecosystem: Host-associated > Annelida > Digestive system > Unclassified... | reverse complement strand
CCTGATAGGCCCTTTACTCTTGGTGTAGAACAGAACGCTTTTCTTAAAATAACCCTTATCAATACCGAGTGAATCTCTAGATAACTAAATCCAGGTTCTAAGAGGTGGATAGTTTTCATTGATGATTTACGGAAGAGCGTAGAGAGCTAAACCTGCTATAGAAGCAAAGCAGTAGGAGCGCTTCTTGAGGCCTTTTCCTGTTTCCGCTCTTCGATAGCTAGTTTATCCTTACTAATCGCAATCCGCCGCATTCTGTTCATGACAGCACCAGTCCCTACCGGGATCAAGCGACCGACGATAACGTTCTCTTTTAAACCCTCTAATAGATCAATCTTAGCAGATACTGCAGCTTCAGTTAAAACACGTGTTGTTTCTTGAAATGAAGCAGCGGAAATAAATGACCTTGTTTGCAACGATGCTTTAGTAATACCCAGCAAAATAGGTGAGCCTACAACCGTTTTCTTTCCAGCATTAGAAAGTGCAGTGTTAATGCAATGCAGGTCGACTCTGTTAATCTCCTCGCCAATCCTAAAATTACTATCTCCAACATCAGTTATCGCGACTTTTTGCAACATCTGTCGGAGAATAACCTCAACATGCTTGTCGTTTATCATAACACCTTGCAAACGATAAACTTCCTGTATCTCATTGATCAGATACGCTGCTAGACCTTCAATACCATTGATAGCTAGAATATCGTGAGGAGAGGGATGTCCATCAAGAATAAAATCTCCCTTTTCGATTGTGTCTCCACTCTGAAAGTGTATATGCCTACCCTTAGGAATAAGATATTCTCGTTGTTCTGTTCCGTCTGCCGATTCCACAAAAATACGATGCTTGTTTCTATGGTCGCGATCGAACCTTACAATACCGGCAATTTCTGAAATTATAGCATGATCTTTGGGGCAACGAGCCTCAAATAATTCTGCCACACGAGGCAAACCTCCCGTAATATCCCTGGTTTTAGCGCTCTCTACAGCAATACGGGCTATAATGTCTCCAGCCTTCACGCGCGCTCCAGGTTCCACAGATAAGATAGTCCCTACCGGCAGAGGGTATCTGCTCTCCATTCCACGGTGCAGACGAACCATCGCACTATCTGGATCAGTAATAAGCAAAGCGGGCTTCGAAGCAAGCGTACGTGCAGTAGCTCTCCAATCTGCAACAATACGTTTAGTAATACCAGTGGCTAAATCAGTAGTTTCTTGCAATGTTTGACCATCAATAAGGTCTTCATACATGATAACACCGTCCACATCAGCCAGAATGGGCCTAGTATAAGGATCCCACTCAGCGATACGCTGTCCTCGTTTAACTTCATTGCCTTCGTCTATTAACAATCGTGCTCCATAAATAAGGCGGTTCACTGATCGTTCAACTCCACCTACTCCAACAACTACAACAGATAAATCCCTTCCCATAACAATCAAACGGTTTTCAGAATCCCTTGACACATTGCGATTACGTATCCGAATAATCCCATCAAAATTAGATTCAAGAAATGAAGCATCCATTACCTGGGCAGTTCCCCCAATGTGAAATGTGCGCATCGTTAGCTGTGTACCAGGTTCCCCTATAGAATGCGCAGCAATTACACCAACGGCTTCACCATGATTGACGGGTTCTCCTTTAGCTAAATCACGTCCATAACATTTAACACACACCCCGGAAACCGTTTCACATACTAAAACAGATCGAATGTAAACAGATTGAATATTAGCAGCATCAATCTTCTTTATATCCGACTCTTCTATCATAGAACCTCTATGAACAATCACTGTACCGGAACGTACATCTATAACATCCTCAGCAGCTACACGACCGAGAACCCTTTCTCCAATGGATGTGACCACATTTCCAGAATCAATAACTGCATGGACATGTATCCCAGCACTAGTCCCGCAGTCTTCCTGTCTAATAATACAATCCTGTGCAACATCAACCAAACGCCTCGTAAGATATCCAGAATTAGCTGTTTTAAGTGAAGTATCAGCTAGTCCTTTACGTGCACCATGGGTAGAGTTAAAATATTCTAACACCGTAAGGCCTTCCTTGAAGTTCGAAAGGATAGGTGTTTCAATGATCTCTCCAGACGGTTTAGTCATAAGACCACGCATAGCAGCAAGCTGACGCATCTGAGCTTGAGAGCCCCGTGCACCAGAATGGCTCATCATATAAATAGAATTCATCTGCCTTTGTTTTCCAGTCACAGGATCAACCTCTAAGGAAGAAATTTTTTTCATCATTTCATTCGAGACACGCTCTGTACACCTAGCCCAGGTGTCTATTACCTTGTTATACTTCTCTCCATGAGTAATGAGTCCATCCTGATATTGTTGCTCAAATTCTTTAGCGGCAGTTAGAGTTTCTGATATCATCTTGGATTTGTTTTCCGGAACCAACATATCATCTTTTCCGAAAGAAATTCCAGATCGACAGGCCTTTTGTAATCCTAGCGCCATAATACGATCACAAAAGGTAACAGTTTCTTTTTGACCGTAAACACGGTAAACGACGTCGATCAGAGCCGATATGTTCTTTTTTGTCATCAAGAGATTACAGGTGCTGAAGGGAATGCTAGACTTTTTGGGCAATAAATCCCAGATTAACATTCGCCCCGGAGTGGTTTCATAGATGTTAGACTCTCCTTCAGAGCCATTCGCAGAAGCAATACGAACTCTAATTTTACTATGAAGTTTTACTAGACCGCTATCCAACGCATAGCCAATTTCCACTATGTCACCAAATAACATACCTTCTCCAACTTCAGCATCTGCCATAATAGATAGATAATATAATCCAAGCACTATATCTTGAGACGGCACAATCACAGGAAGCCCGTTAGCAGGATGTAAAATATTATTAGTAGCCATCATCAAAACACGCGCTTCCAATTGGGCTTCTAAAGACAACGGAACATGTACAGCCATCTGATCTCCATCAAAATCAGCATTGAAGGCAGAACAGACTAGGGGGTGTAGTTGTATGGCTTTTCCTTCTATCAAAATCGGCTCAAAAGCCTGAATCCCCAACCGATGCAGCGTAGGAGCACGATTGAGAAGTACAGGGTGTTCCCGAATTACCTCATCCAGTATATCCCAAACTTCTGGACGTTCTTTTTCTACTATTTTCTTAGACTGTTTAATAGTAGAAGAAAGTCCTTTAGACTCCAGACGAGAGTAAACAAAGGGCTTAAATAGCTCTAGAGCCATCTTTTTAGGCAGGCCGCATTGATGTAATTTCAGCTCAGGCCCAACAACAATCACCGAGCGACCGGAGTAATCGACACGCTTGCCAAGAAGGTTTTGTCGAAACCTTCCCTGTTTCCCCTTTAACATGTCAGAAAGAGACTTTAAAGGTCTCTTGTTAGCACCAGTGATAACACGACCACGCCGCCCATTATCAAACAAAGCGTCTACAGATTCCTGTAGCATGCGTTTCTCATTACGTACAATGATGTCAGGGGCACGTAACTCTAAAAGACGCTTCAGACGATTGTTACGATTGATAACTCTGCGATATAAGTCATTTAGATCCGAAGTGGCAAATCTGCCTCCATCTAAAGGAACTAAAGGCCGTAAATCAGGTGGAAGTACAGGAATAACTGTCATAATCATCCACTCTGGCAAATTGGTAGATCCAATGAAACTTTCAACTAATGATAAACGCTTGATAAGTTTTTTAGTCCTAGCCTCACTGGTGGAAACTGCCATCTCAGCTTGCAACTGGACAGCCAACTGCTGCAAATCTACAGCAGCCAACATAACTTGTATAGCCTCCGCACCAATCATGGCAGTGAAGCTACTCTCCCCGTACTCTTCCTTTAATGCTACGTATTCATCCTCTGATAACAATTGGTGTAATTTTAGTGAGGTTAATCCTGGTTCGGTAACAATATAATTCTCAAAATAAAGAATACGCTCTACTTCTTTAAGCGAAAGATCTAATAAGACACCAATTCTAGTTGGAAGTGATTTCAGAAACCATACGTGAGCTACAGGTGCAGCCAATTCAATATGCCCCATACGTTCACGTCGCACACGTGACAGCGTAACTTCAACACCACACTTTTCGCATATAACACCTTTGTATTTAATTCTTTTATATTTACCGCAAAGACACTCGTAATCTTTAATAGGTCCAAATATACGAGAACAAAATAATCCCTCTCTTTCTGGCTTAAAAGTGCGATAATTTATAGTTTCTGGCTTCCTTACCTCTCCATAAGACCATGACATTATTCTTTCTGGCGAAGCGATAGATATCCTTATTGCATCAAAACTAGGCTTGTCCCTAGCTTGTTGCAGAAAAACATTCATTACCTCCTGTCGCACACTGCCCTCCTAGCTAACAGCTGAAAATAACACACCAACTACCAACAATAACCAGAACAACACACCAGCCATTATTCCCAATCCAGAACTAGTAATAGTCGGAGTGATTATTATCATCAATTTTCCTACTTCAATATCCATACTTCCATTAATTGTCTGTCATACTTGACTGAATGAGTTCCACACTAAGACCTAACGAGCGCATTTCTTTAACTAAAACATTGAAACTTTCTGGCACACAGGCTTCGAAAGAATTATCTCCGCCTACTATAGCCTCATAGGCTTTAGTACGACCAGCTACATCATCAGATTTTATTGTCAACATTTCCTGTAAAGTATACGCTGCCCCGTAAGCCTCCAAAGCCCATACCTCCATTTCACCAAATCGCTGTCCACCGAATTGAGCCTTCCCTCCAAGTGGTTGTTGTGTAACAAGAGAGTAAGGTCCGATGGACCTAGCGTGGATCTTGTCGTCAACAAGGTGATGCAACTTCAACATATAGATATATCCAACCGTTATTTCACGATCAAATCGCTCTCCGGTCCTACCATCATATAGCACCATTTGGCCAGATTTGGGGAAACCAGCTGTAGTCAACATAGCTTCAATATCCAGCTCCTTGGCTCCATTAAACACTGGTGTAGACACAAACAAGCCTTTTGTTAATTCCTCACCAAGACGAACTGTGGAAGCATCATCATAAGAAGCGATATCATCTTCAGTATTATTACTTTCAAGTACATCAGATAAAGTCGACCGCAAGGCCTCTATGCGCATATTCTCTCTATATGAGTCCATAAGTTCGGTGATTTTCTTGCTAAGACCAACACAAGCTAAACCAAGATGGGTTTCCAGTATCTGCCCAACATTCATACGACTTGGTACACCTAAGGGATTTAGGACGATGTGTACAGGTGTACCATCTTCCATATAAGGCATATCCTCCACTGGAACCACTCTAGATACAACTCCTTTATTACCATGACGACCTGCCACTTTATCACCAGCTTGAATCTGCCTTCTTACAGCGACAAAGACCTTAATCATCTTCATAACACCAGGAGGAAGTTCTCCGCCATGCCGTACCCTCTCCAGTTTGTCTGCAAACCTCTCTTCAATACCCTTACAACTAGCGTCATATTGAGCACGTAAAGCTGTTACTTCTGACTTTGCTACTTCATCACACAAAATAAAGGCCCACCAACGAGAGCGGTGATATGCTTCCAGAATATCCTTAGTTAACGTCGTGTCAGGAGCAAACCCTTTAGGACCTGTAGCACCTACTTTGTCGAGTAGTAGATTAAAAAGTCTGGTATAAACATTTGAATCCAAAATGTACTTCTCATCCTCACAGTCTTTGGTCAAACGACTGATTTCTTCCAATTCTATTGACTTAGCTCGTTCATCCTTTTCAACACCATGTCGATTAAAAATCCTAACCTCCACAACAGTACCAAAAACACCAGGGGGCACACGTAACGAAGTGTCACGAACGTCAGAAGCCTTTTCTCCAAATATGGCACGCAATAATTTTTCTTCAGGTGTCATAGGGCTCTCACCTTTGGGTGTAACCTTACCTACTAGGACATCACCAGGACGAACTACAGCTCCTAGCTGAACAACACCTACCTCATCCAAGCTCCCTAACATTTCTTCGGCAATATTAGGGATATCTCTAGTGATTTCTTCTGGCCCCAATTTAGTATCACGTGCCATAACTTCAAATTCCTCTATGTGTATAGAGGCAAACACATCTTCCTTAACGAGATGATCTGACACTAAGACAGAATCCTCGAAATTATATCCATTCCATGGCATGAAAGCCACACACAAATTACGCCCAAGTGCCAACTCACCAAGATCGGTAGAAGCACCATCAGCGATAATCTCTCCCTTAGCTACTTTATCTCCAACTCTGACAATAGGCCTCTGATTAATACAAGTTGATTGATTAGAACGTTGGAACTTCATGAGTTTATAAATATCAACGCCAAATGCGGAAGCATCAAGATCTTCAGTAGCTCGTACCACAATTCTCGTAGCTTCCACCTGCACAACCTCGCCAGAGCGCAGAGCACAAACCGCTGAACCGGAGTCTCGAGCTACAGCAGCCTCCATTCCCGTGCCAACAAAAGGGGCTTCAGCACGTAGCAAGGGAACAGCTTGACGTTGCATATTGGAACCCATTAAAGCACGATTAGCGTCGTCATTTTCTAAAAATGGGATCAATGATGCTGCCACAGAAACAAGTTGGTTCGGTGATACATCCATATAGTCAACCTTATCAACCGCTACCATCATGACATCACCAGCATGTCGACACAATACAAAATCTTCGGAGATATAACCTTCAGCATCCACCGGGACATTGGATTGGGCAATATAATGTTTGGTCTCTTCGGCTGCAGAAAAATAAACAATACGGTCAGTCAATTTTCCATCATTAACCATACGGTATGGAGCCTCAATAAAACCGTATTTGTTAATGCGAGCGAAAGTAGCCAATGAATTAATTAAACCAATATTTGGCCCTTCTGGTGTTTCGATGGGACAAACACGACCATAATGTGTTGGATGAACATCACGCACTTCAAACCCAGCTCGCTCTCTGGTAAGACCTCTTGGTCCAAGGGCCGATAAACGACGCTTATGCGTCACTTCAGATAAAGGATTCGTCTGATCCATAAACTGAGAAAGTTGTGAAGATCCGAAAAATTCACGTACAGCGGAGACCACCGGTTTAGCATTAATAAGGTCTTGAGGTAAGGCAGTATCTAAATCAACCGATGACATACGTTCCTTTATTGATCGTTCCATGCGTAGCAAACCCATGCGGTACTGATTCTCCATAAGCTCACCAACAGATCGCACTCTACGATTACCAAGATTATCTATATCATCAACACAGCCATTCCCACTACGTAAAGCCACTAGTGCTCTAATTACGGATATAATATCTTCTTTTCGCAGTACCCGCACAGTGTCTGGGACATCCTGTCCTAATCGCATATTCATCTTCACGCGACCAACAGCTGATAGATCATAGCGCTCCGGATCAAAAAACAGGGAAAAGAATAAATCCTCGGCGGCTTCTAACGTTGGAGGTTCACCAGGACGTTTTACTCTAAAAATATCAAACAGTGCCTCTTCACGTGACTGGTTCTTATCCGCAACCAGGGTATTACGTATATACGGTACAGTATCAGTATAACCCACATCGAGGGCAATAATCTCCGAATAGTTTTTCTCTAGGAAAAAACCAAGCAATTTCTCTGTGATAACTTCACCGGATTCAGCGATAACCTGACCTGTCGTTTCATCGATTATATCCTTAGCAAGATAGTACCCTAGTATATCCTCATTCTCAACTTGGACAGTAGAAACGCCCTTTTTCGACAACTGACGTGCTTGCCTAGCTCCTAACTGTTTCCCTGCTTCCAACAAAACCTCTCCAGTCTTTGCATCTACTAAATCCTTGAATGCCTTATAACCACGCATACGCTCTGCGTTGAATGGCACATGCCAAATATCTTTAACACGCTTAATAACAAGCTTATTATAGAATGCATCAAGAATATCTTCTTCATCCATCCCAAGAGCAAACAACAAAGAAGTTACGGGTATCTTTCGACGACGATCTATACGAGCATACACTAGATCTTTGAGATCAAACTCAATATCCAACCACGAGCCACGATAAGGTATCACTCGAGCTGCAAACAGCAACTTGCCAGATGCATGTGCTTTCCCCTTATCATGAGCGAAGAAAACTCCAGGAGAACGGTGCATTTGTGACACAATAACCCGCTCTATGCCATTTATGATAAAAGTTCCCCCCTCAGTCATCAATGGCATATCACCCATGTACACATCTTGTTCTTTAATGTCCTTGATCGACTTGAGACCAGCTTCTTGATTAACCTCAAAGACAATCAAGCGCAATTTCACCCTCATAGGAGCAGAATAGGTCATACCACGACGCAAGCAATCATCTACCTCGTACTTAGGGTCTTCGAAATCATACCTAACAAATTCTAGCAAAGCCCTATCCTGGAAGTCAGCGATTGGAAAAACAGAACGAAAAACAGAGCATAATCCATCGTTCGATGCTGAGCCGTTTTCCATCATGCATAGAAACTGATCATAAGACTCCTTCTGAACATCGATTAGATTTGGCATCTGTGCTACGCATTGTTTCGAGCCAAAAAACTTCCTAATACGTCTGCGACCATTAAAAGACTGAGATATCGCCACGACACAAACCCTTTACATAAAAAAGCAAGACAAAGAGCTTCCCATACTAACAAATGACAAGCATGACCAAAGATCTTTTAAGTATAAGACAGACAATATATAAAAACCTAAGAAATAAAACAACGCCCAGCGCTAACTATGAGAGTATAGGCGGAAATCACTCCTAACATAATTAACTCATTTAATTTCAACTTTAGCTCCAACAGCTTCGAGTTGCTTCTGAAGCTTTTCAGCATCAGCCCTAGACAAACCAGACTTGACATCTGCGGGGGCAGATTCCACTAGATCTTTCGCCTCTTTTAAGCCAAGGTTGGTCACAGCACGGATCTCTTTGATAACATTGATTTTATTTGCACCAATTTCAGTAAGCAGAACGGTAAATTCTGTCTGTTCTTCGATGGCCTGAGCTTGCGTTTCAACTCCACCCGGAGCAGCGGCGACAGCCATCATAGGAGCAGCAGCTGAAACCCCCCACTTTTTTTCAAGGCATTTTACCAACTCAGATGCCTGCATCACGCTCAAACCAGACAACTGGTCTACAATTTCAGTAAGATTGACCATGGTCATTTCCTCTTATCTCAGAATTAAAAACATTAAACTTCGAAATTCAGCTACCGCCAAAACAATCAGGAACATTTTCCCAACTTAATAACTCGAACCAACGACTCAGCAACCCGGGAAATACATTGAACAATACCAGTCATGGGGGAACTAATTTGACTTATAATTATCGAATGAAGCGCATCTAGAGATGGCAACTGAGCTAAGGCCTTTATACCATCATGATCAAGTAACCCAGTATCAGAATTAATCCCACCAAATATGGAAAATTTTTCGTTGTCTTTTGCAAAGGCAAGGCAAATCTTCGGAGCAACCAATGGGTCTTTGGAATAAACGATCACAGTGGCACCACTTAACAATATTGAAGCTGCACTAAACTCCGTATTAATAAAAGCCAATTTTCCAAGAGAGTTTTTAACAACCTTTACAAATCCCCCGGCTAATCTAGCTCTAACTCTTAAATCACGCATGCCGGACACAGAGATACCCTCATGCCCAGCAACTACCAAAACAGAAGCCTCATCAAATGTAGCGCTTAAACTCGCAACAAAATCACTCTTTTGGTTTTTATCCATAACAGAACCTATCAAACTCCAAAGCTTATGCCGAAGAAAAACACCATCATGTCAATGAACAAACAAAAACAATCCAGAACTCAATCGAGCAAACACATCACACAGCATTAGTAAAACGCAGTAACTCCAGTTTTTACGTAAGAGATAAACGCGCAAGATCCAACGCGACCCCAACCCCCATTGATGAAGAGACGGATATACCACGAATAAAGGTCCCCTTTATGCCTTGCGGTTTAGAATCAGAAACAGCTTTAATAAAAGCTTGAACATTCGCAACTATATCTTGATCAGCGAAAGAAATCTTACCTACCCCAGCATGTACAATACTGGCCTTATCAATCCTGAACTCAACGGATCCCCCACTTTTGGAATCTCGCACAGCCCTTTCAATGTCCAAAGTAACAGTACCAACTTTAGGGTTTGGCATAAGTCCCCGAGGACCAAGAATCTTAGCGACGCGACCAACAAGAGGCATCATATCAGGGGTAGCAATACAACGATCAAAGTGGAGCTCTCCTTTAGAAATAGACTCTACAAGGTCTTCAGCTCCCACAACATCCGCCCCGGTAGTTTTAGCTTCTTCTGCTTTATCTCCAACAGCAAACACTGCAACTCGGGAATTCTTACCGGTGCCATTTGGCAGAGCACAAACTCCACGCACCATCTGATCAGAACGTCTAGGATCCACAGTTAGTTTTATAGCAACCTCAACGGTTTCATCAAATTTAGCCGATGCACAAGATTTAACAATAGAGATAGCCTTGCCTATATCATAAAGAGCAGCAGAGTCAAAAGAGTTATACAAGCTACGAATACGTTTACCAGGTTTCATAATATCACCCTGCTACAACTTTGATTCCCATTGAACGAGCAGTTCCCTCAAGCATGCAAGCTGCTCCATCTGCATCATATGCATTCATATCCTTTAATTTTTTCAATGCAATCTCCATTAATTGACTTCTAGTAACTTGACCAACAAAGGAACGACCTGGGGTCTTAGAACCAGTACCATCATTAGATTTGGCATCTAAACCAGCAGCTTCCTTTAGCATAAAAGAAACGGGAGGAGCTTTGACCTCAAAAGAGAAACTCTTGTCGGAGTAGTACGTTATCACGACAGTAACAATCTGTCCTTTAAGATCCTGCGTAGCTGCATTGAAGTCTTTACAGAAAGAACCGATGTTTAGGCCGCGAACACCAAGAGCGGGGCCAACAGGACGTGCGGGAGTAGCTTCGCCTGCTGATACCTGAAGCTTTATAAAGCCCTGCGCCTTCTTTTTAGCAGCCATTAATGTATCTCCCCGCATACAATATACAAAACACTCTTACAAAAACTCATACGAACACAGAGCAACTACTAGTGATACTATACCTTATCAACTTGGCTATATTCTAGCTCAACGGGTGTAGCTCTACCAAAAATAGATACAGCTACCTTCAAACGCAAACGCACATTGTCAACTTCTTCCACGATGCCATTAAAAGAGGCAAACGGGCCATCTGAAACACATACGTGCTCACCAACTTCAAAGGACACATAGGCTTTGGAATGGCTAGCCAAATCACCAGCGTCCTGTATTATCCGCATAACCTCACTGTCTGGGATCGGAGTAGGCTTATTGTTTACTCCAAGCAACCCGGTAACCTTCGGGATTGTCCTCAGAATATAGTAAACTTGATCCGTGAGATCAACCTTTATGAGGATATACCCAGGAAATAACTTATGATCAGCTTCTACCTTACGCCCACGACGCAACACCACGACTTTCTCTGTAGGAATAAGTATTTGCTCAAATAACTCACTTAAGCCCTGTTGAGCGGCTCTTTCGTGAATCGCTTCAGCAGCCATACCCTCAAAACCAGAATAAACATTTATTACATACCAACGAGCTACCATGAGAGCAAATCGACCATCATCAACTAAAGATACCTAAAACATAACTAATGGACCAGCCTATTAATTGGTCCGTTAACAATAAAAACAAAGCGACAATTAGAGTCATCAAAAAAACCATTAAAGCAGTCAGCAGGACCTCTCTGCGTGCGGGCCATATAATCTTAGAAACCTCAGCTTTAACCTGACTTAAGAAAACAAACAAACCCACTCGAAATCCTCACAGACACCATAACATAAACAGGAAGTCGCCGTCCAGCCAAGCATTCTTTCATTACCATTGAGCTGAGCTCCAAGACGGCAGGGGTAGAGGGATTTGAACCCCCGACCTTCGGTTTTGGAGACCGACGCTCTACCAACTAAGCTATACCCCTACATTCGATTTATTCTATCCTTTAATCTTATTCTATTACTTTTGAAACTACCCCTGCACCTACAGTACGACCTCCTTCACGAATAGCGAAACGCAACTTGTCCTCTAAAGCTATAGGAGAAATTAAAGTGACGGATAACCTAACATTATCTCCAGGTGCAACCATCTCGATGGAGGGAGGAAGTGAAACTACTCCTGTAACATCCGTTGTACGGAAATAGAACTGCGGACGGTAACTGGAGAAAAACGGAGTGTGACGCCCACCTTCTTCTTTCGTCAGAATATAAACTTCAGCCTCAAACTTGGTATGAGGTGTAACAGAACCAGGCTTACACAGGACCTGACCGCGCTCTACCTCTTTGCTATCAATTCCACGAAGCAAAACACCAATGTTATCTCCCGCCTGCCCCTGATCTAACAATTTGCGGAACATCTCAACACCGGTAACCACCGATTTCTTCGTTTTCTGCAACCCAATGATCTCTACTTCTTCACCAACTTTAACGACTCCACGTTCAACACGACCGGTAACAACCGTTCCACGACCGGAGATAGTAAAAACATCCTCCACTGGCATCAAAAAATTTTTATCAATAGGGCGATCAGGTTGCGGGATGCTAGCGTCCACCGCAGCCATCAATTCTAAAACGGAATTCCGACCTAATTTAGAGTCACCGTTGCTTAGAGCCTCTGTTGCAGATCCTCTTATGATGGGAATATCATCTCCCGGGAAACCATAAGATGATAGAAGTTCACGAACTTCAAGTTCTACAAGATCGATTAACTCTGTATCATCAACAACGTCACATTTGTTTAGATAAACCACCAGTGAAGGGACACCTACCTGACGGGCTAACAGAATATGCTCACGAGTTTGAGGCATAGGACCATCGGCTGCTGAGACCACAAGAATAGCGCCATCCATTTGAGCTGCCCCAGTGATCATGTTTTTGACATAATCGGCATGTCCTGGACAATCCACATGTGCGTAGTGCCGAGAAGATGTTTCATATTCAACATGTGCGGTATTGATGGTGATACCACGAGCTCGCTCTTCCGGGGCGGCGTCAATTTGCTCATAAGCCTTAAATTTAGTGGATCCACCAGTTTCCGATAAAATTTTCGTAATAGCGGCTGTCAAGGTCGTTTTGCCATGGTCAACATGCCCAACCGTCCCAATGTTACAATGCGGCTTACTACGATCAAATACCTCCTTAGCCATCAAAGCCTCCTAAAAATATACTGATAACAAACGATCACGCACAGGCTAAAATACTCTTTTCTGAACCTCTTGTGCAATAGAAGGAGGAACCTCCTCATAGTGATCAAACTCCATAGAATAGCTAGCTCGTCCCTGACTCATGGAACGCAGAGAATTAACATAGCCAAACATATTAGCCAAAGGAACCTTGGCGGTAATAGTTTGTGTTTTTCCTTTCGTTTCAGCTTCAGTAACTTGTCCTCGCCGTGAGTTCAAATCTCCTATGACGGTTCCAAGAAACTCCATTGGAGTAACTGTTTCAACCAACATAATCGGCTCTAAAAGAACTGGATCAGCTCTTTTTAGTCCATCGCGAAAAGCGTACTTGGCGGCAACCTCAAAAGCTAGAGCCGAAGAGTCCACCTCATGGTAGGCTCCATCTAGTAACGTTACCTTGACACCCACAACAGGAAACCCAGCTGTAGGACCACAATCAATAACCGACAAGAGGCCTTTCTCGACACCAGGAAAGTACTCTTTAGGGACAGCTCCGCCTACAATTTTAGACTCCCAAGAAAAACCAGATGTCTCTACACATGGTTCAACGAGAAGCTTAACACGAGCAAACTGACCTGCCCCACCGGTCTGCTTCTTATGGATATAATCCACCTCGACCGACCTACTTATTGTCTCACGGTAAGCAACTTGCGGGGCCCCGGCGTCAACGCCGATCCTACTATTTCGCCTGAGTATATCAAGCTTTATTTCAAGGTGTAGCTCCCCCATGCCCTTTATAATGGTTTGTCCAGACTCAGGATCACTCACAACTCTAAAAGACGGATCTTCATTGGCAAGTCTTAAGAGAGCTGCTGACATCCGCTCTTGATCAATCTTGGTTTTGGGTTCAACAGCCATCTCGATTACAGGATCAGGAAAATAGATCTGCTCTAAGATAATCGGATTATCCGGATCACATAATGTTTCCCCAGTTCTTGTATCTCTCAAACCAACCAATGCCACTATGTCTCCGGAATAGGCTTTAAAAATCTCCTCACGACTGTTAGCGTGCATCAGCAGCATACGGCCAACCCTTTCTCTTTTCCCTTTGGTTGAATTCAGCAGAGATAGACCCTTCTCCAATTTTCCAGAGTAAACACGACAGAAGGTTAGAACTCCGTGAGGATCATCCATCAACTTAAAGGCAAGCAAAGAAACGGGTTCATCGTCAGAGGCTTTTCTTTCAATTTCTTTACCTGTAGTACAAGAAATCCCCTTAATAGGAGGCCTTTCAACAGGGCTAGGCAGATAGTCTACCACGGCGTCAAGCATAGGCTGAACACCTATGTTCTTAAATGCAGAACCGCAAAGTACAGGAACAAAAGATCCATGCAAAACTGCTTTGCGAATCAGTGACTTGAGTTTAGCTTCACTAGGCAAAGAACCAAGGAGATAGTTGTCAAAAGATTCTTCGTCTAATTGGACGGCAGCTTCAACTAGTTCAATTCGAGCTCTCTCAGCTTTTTCTTTAAGATGATCCGGAATATCCTCGTCATGAAAGCTAGAATCCATAGATTCTCCATCCCAAACGACAGTCTTCATTCGAACAAGATCAATAACACCCACAAATTGATCACCGAGAAAAGCAGGAAGTTGAATAGCTTTGGGCTCTCTTCCAAGGCGTTCTTCTATATCAATCAAGCATCTATCGAAGTCAGCCCCAATTTTGTCTAGTTTATTACAGAAAATAATACGAGGAACATTATATTTGTCCCCTTGGCGCCAAACTGTTTCCGTTTGTGGCTCAACACCTTGTGAAGAATCGATTATACAGACAGCAGCATCCAAAACACGTAAACTCCGCTCTACCTCAATCGTGAAGTCAACATGACCCGGAGTATCTATTATATTTAGCCTCTTGCCAGACCAAAAAGTCGTAGTAGCTGCTGAAGTGATGGTGATACCCCGCTCCTGCTCCTGCTCCATCCAATCCATAGCAGCAGCGCCATCGTGTACTTCCCCTATCTTATGTGACTTGCCAGAGTAATAGAGTACCCTTTCAGTCAAAGTTGTCTTCCCGGCGTCAATGTGAGCCATCATGCCGAAATTACGGTAATTCTCCAAAGAGTACTGCCGTGTCATAAACAAACCTCAATGAAACAAATGTTAGCCTCTAGCAACATCGCGCTACAAGCCCCTACCAACGATAATGAGAAAAGGCACGGTTTGCTTCAGCCATGCGATGACAATCTTCACGCCTCTTGACGGCAGCTCCTCGTTCTTCGAAAGCATCCGTTAACTCAGATGACAAACTACGCATCATAGTTTTTTCCTTACGAGCACGAGCAGCTCCTAATAACCAGCGAATAGCCAAGGCACGACCTCGGTCAGGGCTTACCTCAACGGGGATTTGATAGGTCGCTCCTCCGATGCGACGCGAACGAACCTCCACGCGAGGTGTTACCCTCGCAAGAGCGCCCCGAAAAACTTCAAGAGGATCTTTGCGTGACTTTTTTTCTGTCAAAGATAAAGCGCCATAGACAATGGCTTCAGCTTTTGATTTTTCACCACGACGCATGACACTATTTATAAATTTAGACAACACCATATCACCAAACTTGGG
>Ga0126327_10000182_pt1 | contig 15827 bp, 16 predicted proteins | sample InaspJWI30metaG_FD_101392 | JGI IMG/M metagenome (GOLD analysis project Ga0126327, IMG submission 101392) | Marine gutless worms symbiont microbial communities from Oahu, Hawaii - Inanidrilus sp. 1 OAHU.JWI-30 metaG | ecosystem: Host-associated > Annelida > Digestive system > Unclassified... | reverse complement strand
GCGGCCGCGGCCGCCATTTCCCGCTCACAAGGGGCTGTGGGAAAAACCCACGATCTTGAATAATGTGGAAACCCTGGCCAACATCTCCCAGATCATCCTCAACGGGGGGCAGTGGTATGCCGATGTGGGCACAGAGACCAGTAAAGGCACCAAGGTGTTCGCCCTGTCCGGGGATGTCAACAATATCGGCCTGCTGGAAGTTCCCATGGGGACTTCGCTGCGTACTATCATATACGATGTCGGCGGCGGTATTCCAGGCAAGAAGCAGTTCAAAGCGGTTCAGCTGGGCGGTCCTTCCGGGGGGTGTGTGCCGGAAGAATATATCGACACCCCGGTTGATTACGAAGAGATCGCCAAGGTCGGAGCCATCATGGGATCCGGTGGGGTCATCGTGATGGACGAAAACACCTGCATGGTCGACATGGCCCGCTTCTTCATGGAGTTTATCCAGGACGAATCTTGCGGCAAGTGTACCCCCTGCCGCGAAGGCACGCGCCGACTGCTGCAGATCCTTGAAAAGATCTGTGACGGGCATGGGACCGCCGATGATATCGAAGCCCTCGAAGCCCTCTCCGATGTCATCCGCAGTACGGCCCTGTGCGGACTCGGGCAGACGGCTCCGAACCCGGTGCTGTCCACTTTGCGATATTTTCGGGAAGAGTACGACGCGCACATCAATGACCGCCGGTGTCCGGCCAAACGCTGCATCGAACTTCTCGAATTCAGGGTGGATCAAGAGGCCTGCAAAAAATGCGGCCTTTGTTTCAAGGCGTGCCCGACCGAGGCCATTACCTGGGAAAAGAAGCAGCCGGCCCACATCGACAATGAAAAGTGTATCAAATGCATGACTTGTTTCGAAAAATGCAAGTTTGACGCAATATTCTAACTTTAGGGATTTCATAACTGGAGAATTGAACATGCTACAAGCGGTTTTCATTCTGGGTGGACTCGGGGTTGTGGTCGGTATTTGCCTGGCACTGGCTTCAAAGGTTTTCTACGTTTACGTGGACCCTCTAGTCCTGGCTGTCGATGATGCGCTGCCCGGGGCCAATTGCGGCGGGTGCGGATTGCCGGGGTGCATGCCCAATGCCGAGGCGATCGTCGCCGGCACGGCGGAACCTAATTCCTGCGTGGCGGCCGGTGCCGACACGACCGAAGCGATTGCGGCGATTATGGGGGTGACCGTTGAAGCCAAAGAACCCGATATCGCCTTGCCGGATTGTACCTACGGCCTTGACAAGGCGGATACTAAATTCGATTACAACGGTATTTCCGATTGCCGGGGAGCCGCTTTGCTGAGCGGCGGCATGAAGGTTTGCACCATCGGTTGTCTGGGGCTGGGCACCTGTGCGGCGGCCTGTCCCTTTGGCGCTATCGTCATGGCGCCGGAAGGCCTGCCGGTGGTCGTTGAAGAACTGTGTACCGGCTGCGGCACCTGTGAACGCGTCTGTCCCAAGAACATCATCAAGCTATCCTCCCTGACACGCAGGATACTGCACGAATACACCACTGACGATTGTACCACGCCCTGCCAGCGCGCGTGCCCGGCGGGTATCGACATTTGTGAGTATATCCGGCAGATTTCCCTGGGGGATTATCGCCGGTCCGTACAGGTGATCAAGGAACGCAATCCTTTCCCGACGGTGATCGGCCGCATCTGCCCCCGGCCCTGCGAGGAGGAATGCCGGCGCAAGTACGTTGACGAACCGGTGGCCATCAATTTCCTCAAACGGTATGCTGCGGACTTTGAGCGCGAAAACGGCGAAAGAGTCCAACCCTTCTGTGCCCCGTCCACCGGGCGCAAGGTCGCGGTTGTGGGGGGCGGCGTGCAGGGACTCTCGGTGGCTTTCTTCACGGCCCGGCTGGGACATGCGCCAACGGTCTACGAGGCCAGCGACAATCTTGGCGGGCTGCTCAGGAGTGCTATTTCCCGCTACCGTCTCTCCATGGATATCCTGGACTGGGACATCCAGGGTGTGCTTGAAATGGGCGTAGAAGCCAAAACCGGGCAGACCCTGGGCAAGGACTTCTTTCTGGATGAACTGCTGGCTGAAGGCTACGAGGCCGTCTTTCTGGCTTCCGGCGGCTGGGACAGCAAATTGCTCCGGACCGGCGGTGGAAAAACCGAGCAGAGCATACCGGGCACCTATCTGTTGATCGACCTGCTCGAAGAGAGCAATCGCCAAACAGGCGCCCTGGCACTGCAGGATGACGTGGTCATATACGGAGGTTCGGCGGAGGTTATCGATGCTGCCGTGGTCTACCGCGAGATGGGGGCTGCCAATGTCACTGTCCTGTTCAAAGAAAGTGCGGACACTATCGGGATTGGTTCCAAGGCCCGCGAGCTGGCTGCCCGGGAAGGTATCCAGCTGGTTTTCGGGGGTACAATTACACGCCTGCAGGGCAGCGGTCGCAGCCTGGAGCAGGTTGAATACCTGACATCCGCCCTGGGTGCGCCACAGACCCTGGCAGCCGGAACATTGTTTCTGGCCAGCGGCCGCATGCCGGAGCTGATATTCAGAAAAGTCGTCTCCCCGGCTGAGACCGTTGACGGGGAACCCGCCGGTGAACAGGTCGACGGCCCCCTGGTTTGGGAAGGAATCTGCCCCTATAAACAGCCGGCTTTCAAAGAGGAAGCCGGTCTTTTAGCCGTCGGGGACGAGCTCACCGATTTCAGCGCAGCCATCAAGGCTATCGGCGCCGGCCGCCGGGCAGCCGCCTCGGTTCACCAGGTGATGTACGACCTGGGGCTGGGGCTGGCTTCCCACGTGGTGCAGTCGGAAGCTGACGTTCAGAACGTTTTTGCAGTTGAGCGTGTCCCGTCCGCCCAGAGGCAAATCATGCCGCTTTGCAGCGGGCCGGAGATGGAAAAATGCGGGGAACTCGAGTTGGGTTTCGCGAAAGAAACGGCTGCCAATGAAGCCGGGCGCTGCCTGCAGTGCGGCCTGATCTGTTATGCAAAAGAAGCCGGGACCGAAATCCAGTCCGAAGTTCCGGCCGAACCGGCCGCTGCCGCCGGTTAGCCCAGAATTGCAGAAAAGCAGGACGAACCTCACCGCGCAACGCCAGAAGGATTGCCGTGAAACTACGGGGCCCGTTTTCCTGTCGGCTGCGAAGGCTCAGTGGAGATCAAACGAGCCCGGTACCGGCAATGAAAATGGGCCTTATTTTTATGAAATCGATTATCTATCGTCCGCCGGAAGATAGTTCCGGCCGCCCGTTAGGCGGGTGGTCGTTATCTCAGGAGCAGAAGTGGCTACCGAACATGCTACGGTAACAGTTGTCAGCCCCGACGGTACCTGGGTGGAAGCTAAACCATCCGCAGCCTGCGAGGGCTGTGCGTCCCGGGGATCCTGCCACGCCGTTGGTAAAGAGCGCAACAGTGTGCAGGTGATCAACCGCCTGGATGCCCGGATTGGGGATACTGTGGTGATCACCTTCGCTACCGGATCTCTGCTAAAAGCCTTGTTTTTGCTTTATATGGTCCCTATTCTGGCCCTGTTGGCCGGGGCCTGTACCGGGCATTGGCTGCTGGCGCCATATTTGGAAAAGGATCCTTCGATCGTAGCGGCCATCACTGCTTTCGTCTTCTTTTTCGCAACCATCTGGCTTTCGAAATTCAAGGCCGGCCAAATGGAAAAGAATGAGGCCTACCGCCCTAAGATCACGCGCATAGCTCAGCGGGCCCCGCAACAGCCGGATGTCCCGGTTGCGGCTGTGAAGGTGTAGGCCGGAATGTCGCCTGTGCCTGACAGGCCCTACTTTTTCGACTACGGCCTGCGTTTTGCCTGCCGTCGGTGCGGAACCTGCTGTACGGGTGCACCGGGCATCATACGGGTGTCCGCCGCCGAGATGGACCGGATCGCGGCCTTTTTGGATATCCCGGACCGGCAGTTTCGCCGAGATTTCGTCGTGCCGGGACAAACCGGGCCAAGCATTGGCGAGCATACCGACGGCCGATGCCTATTTTATGCACAGGGGTGTCGCATCTACCCGGTACGGCCCCTGCAATGCCGGGGGTATCCCTTCTGGTTCAACATCCTGAGAGCGGAAAACCGCTGGCTGCGCGAAGCCCAGCAGTGCCCTGGAATCGGTCGGGGACGGTTGTACACCCGCGATGAAATTATGCTGCGTGTGACACAGGATATGCCGGGGTCGCATGTCGACCTATGACTGTCGGAGTACTAAGGCATCAGGCGCATGAGACGGTGGGTTTCTGGAGTGTGACCAGGGTGGTGCCCCAGCCGCCTGCTTCGGGTGGTGCGGGTGTAAAGGATCGAACCAGCGGGTGCTTTTCCAGCAGCGCCAGGACACCCTTCTTAAGGATGCCCCTGCCTTTGCCATGAATAACCCGGACGGTAAAGATATTGGCCTGGACACACTCCTGGAAATAGTTGTCCAGCAGATCCGGTACTTCGGCGGGCCGAAACAGATGCAGGTCGAGAACATCTTCGATGGGGACAATAATTGGTTCCATGCCCTTGCATACCACATGCCGGGATAAGACAAAAGTTTCGTTTCAGGCGGCAATCAATACGGTGATCAAATGCTAATTTTCGGCGGCATTCTACTGGTAATCCTGGCCTATCTTCTGGGGTCTATCCCCTTTGGCCTGGTGTTGACCCGGCTATTTACCTCCATCGATATCCGCCAAGCCGGCAGCGGGAACATCGGCGCGACCAATGTTCGCCGCCTGGCCGGCAATCTGCTCGGCTTTCTGACTTTGCTGGGGGACGTGCTGAAGGGAACCCTGCCGGCCCTCCTGGCCCTGGCCCTGTTCCGGGGGGAATCAAGCGAACTGGTCGAGACCGTTACAGCCAGTGTGGCCGTCGCTGCTTTCGCAGGGCACTTGTTTCCGGTTTACCTGGGCTTCAAAACCGGCGGAAAGGGCGTGGCCACAGCCCTGGGCGGTTGCCTGGTATTGTCGCCGCCGGCGTTGCTCATGTTCTTGCTGGCCTTCGTTCTTATGGTAAAAAGCGTGCGGCGCGTATCGGTCGGGTCATTAACCGGGGCCGCCATTCTGGTGCCTGCGGTCGGGCTGTTTAGCGGCAGTGTCCCCTATACTTCCGGCACCCTGATTATGGTGCTGTTCATCTTTATCCGGCACCGGGAAAATTTGAGAAGGATTATGGCCGGTACTGAACCGACCATCGATCAAAAACCAGATCAGGACCCGGCCGGCAGCTGACCTGTTTGCCGGTTCGGGGTGCAACCCATATGCGGAAAATTTATTTCCTATCATTGAACATGATCCAGTTCGTGCCCTATGCATACGGACTGCTGCGCTGTTATGCCGAACAGTCCGCCGCGGTCCGGGAGAACTATGCCTGGCAGGAGCCTTTCTGCCGGATAGAGCCCGTGGCCAGCCTCGTGGCTAAAATCAATCAGCCTGATCTGCTGTTCATGTCATGCTACGCCTGGAATTTCAACCAGCAGCTCGAGATTGCACGGCAGGTCAAGGCCCGGTATCCGCAATGCCGGGTGGTCTGCGGCGGTCTCCATATCCCCCATGATAGCACCGGCTATCTGGAGCGGCACCCGTTTATAGACATTCTGGTGCATGGCGAAGGCGAGATTCCGGTGCGCAACCTGCTGGAAGAATTGCTGCAGGCCGAACCGAATCTGCGGCAGGTGAGCGGGATCAGCTATCGGCAGGACGGTGTAACTGTCCAGACCCCCGAGAGCGAAAAACTGCCCAAGCACCTGCCGGTACCCAGCCCTTACCTGAATGGGATGTTTACCCCGTTTTTCACTTCCGCCGACAAGGCCAATAAAATCGCCCTGTGGGAGACCAACCGGGGCTGCCCTTTTTCCCGCTGTTTTTGCGACTGGGGGGTCCGCACGACCAACAAGGTCCGGCTGCACCAGATGGACCGCGTCCAGGCAGAGGTCGACTATTTCGGACGCCACAAGATCGAAGATATTTACATCACCGATTCCAATTTCGGGCTGTTCGAACGCGACCTCGAGATCGCCCGGATGCTGGCGGCCTGCAAGGAACGATACGGCTACCCCAAAAGGGTCCGGATCCAGTTCGCAAAAAAATCCAACCATACCGTATTCGAAATTTCACGTCTGATGTTCGAACACAACATGCTGTGGGGGACGACCCTCTCCATGCAAAGCGTGGACATGACCGTGCTGGAAGCAATCAAACGTCCCAAGGTCAGCCTGGCGGAATATAAATCCGCCAAAGAAAAGTACCAGGCCTACCGAATACCCACCTATACTGAATTGATTCTGGGCTTGCCCCGGGAAACCCGCGACTCTTTCATCAAAGGTATTTGCACCCTGTTTGAAATCGAGATGCATGACGATTTCCGAACCTTCGAACTCGTACTGCTGCCCAATGCGCCCCTGGCCCAACCGGACATGCGGGAGAAATTCGGCCTGCAGACCCGACGCAAACCGATGCGCATCGCCGATGCCGGCTGCCAGACAGAGGAGGTGGAGCTGGTGTTTGCCACCAATTCGATGTCCCTGGCCGACTGGGAGGACTGCTTTGTCTTTTCCGAAATGGCCCAAGCCCTCCACAACGGGGGGTATACCCGCTTTCTGGCGATGTATCTGCACCGCACCGGTCAATTAACCTACTTTGACTTTTATACTGCTTTGTTTGATTGGATATCGGCATCAGCCGAGACGGCCCTGCATCCGATTTCCAGGATCAAGCAGCTTATCCATGACTTCTACCCAGATCCGGACATGCCCCAGATCAATCGCGCCCTCACCCAGCCGGACATCGCCGAATTTCTGGCGTCCTTCAATCCGGACCGCAAGGGCTGGCAGCTGTGGACCTACATCTGGTTGTGGATTGCGGATCACCGGCATGAATTTTATCGGCTTTTGCGGATTTTTCTGACGGAACAAAAGATAGCGTTTACCAGTGATATGGAGGATGTGCTGCGGTACCAGGCAGAGATCATGTTGAGCCAGGATTATGATCCGGCAGTCGGTAAAACGGTTACCTACCGGTACGACTGGCCGGGCTATTTTAACCAGGGGAATCCGCTCCAACGAAAAGAGGTGCGGCTGCATTACCAGGACACCCATATGGGCGCCTCCTACCAGTACGATCTGGCGCCCATTGACCGCAAGAAATTTGTAACCGCTGCGATTGGCTTCTCATATCCCTACTCCAAATTCCGGCATTTCTTTCACCAGCCGGCGGCCACTAAAGTTCAAACTGTCAAATAAAATCATTCTGAGGGGATAGCCGTGGTATTAGAACGGCCAGACCCTGGGGATCAGAAACGCCGCCAGGCCAATCACCAGCAGGTTCAATGGCAGGCCCAGCTTGAGATAATCGGAGAAGCGGTACCCACCGGGGCTGTAGACCAGCAGGTTGGTTTGGTACCCTATGGGGGAGGCGTAGCAGGCGCTGGCGCCGAAGCAGACACCGACGATAAAAGGCTTGGGGTTTACCCCCAGGGCCACGGCGGTTGAAATGGCAATAGGCAGCAGCAGCACGGCAGTGGCATTGTTGCTTAAAAGATGGGTGCAGATACTGGTGAGGGCAATAATGCCCACCAGGACATACTCCGGGTCCAGCCCCTGAAATAGACTCAAAAACAGGCGGGCGTACAGCTCAGTGGCGCCGGTTTTCTGCATGGCCAGACCCAGGGCAATGGTGCCAACGATCAAAAGTAGCACTTCGGACTGCAGGGTCCGGTAGGCATCCTTAAGGCTGAAGCAGTGGGTGAGGGCCATGGCCAGCACGCCGGCCAGTGAGCAGATCATGATGTCGGCCAGCCCCAGACTGACGGCAGCCACCACGCCGGCGAAGATGCTTGCCGCAATACCAGCCTTTTCCGTATCGATCATTGCGTGGTGGATATCTTCCAGGATGACGAAATCCGTAGAGTTGCGGATGGTGGCCACTTTCTCGCGCGGGCAGCGAATCAAAATGACGTCTCCAATCTTGAGCCGGACTTTCTGGATCTTACGATAAGAATAGTGGCTGCGGCGGCTTCGGATGGCTATGATGCGAATGTCCGGGTCGTGCTGCAAAACGGTTGACAACAGCGGGGCCCGCAACAGACGGGATACGGGCGGTACGATCAATTCTATGATCAGGTCATCCTTCAGGCCACCGCCAAAGGTCATGTCCTCCTGCCCGTGGGCCAGTACGAGGACCTCCTTTTTCAAGCAGCCCAGCAGGTCTTCAGCCGACCCCTTGACCAGTAAAATATCGGCTGCCCGAGCGGCCAGCGGGCTGCGGCCCGGATCGAGGATGCGATCCTGACGAAACACCTCGATGACACTCAGGCCGTACCTTTCTTCGGCCGCAGTAGCGATATTGTCTGTCTTGATCAGGGGGCTTTGGGTCGGGACAATGAGCTCGGCGATGTAGCGTTTGTCTTTGCCATGGTCAAGTTCACACACAGGTCCAGTGCGGGCCGGCATGAGCCGTGGGGCGATAACTAGCAGAAAGATAATACCGACAGCGGCGATGGGAACGCCGATCCGGCCCAGCTCGAACATGGTGAGTTGTTCATAGCCGTAGGTGGCGGCCAGGTCACTGACAATGATGTTGGTCGACGTGCCGATCAGCGTACAGGTTCCGGCCAGGATGGAAACATAGGAAAGGGGGATCAGCAGTTTGGAAGGGGAAAAGCTATATTCACAGCTCAAAGCCATCACAATGGGAATAAACAGGACTACCACGGGGGTATTGTTGATAAAAGCCGAGGCCGCGGCTACGGTCACGAATATAAGGACCGTGGCATAGGCTTGTTTCCCCCTGGAAAAGCGCATGACCATTTTGGTCACAAAGTCGACGGCTCCGTTCGAATCAACCCCCGGCTCAGTAGAAACATGGCGGCTACGGTTACCACGGCCGGATTGGCGAACCCGGCCACCGTCTCCGTCGGGGTCAATATGTTGGTCAGCGCCAGGACCACCATGATGCCGATGGCGGTTTTATCGACCGCCACCTTTTCCGATATCAGCAAAACAAGGGCGGTTCCCAGAATGAACGTGACCAGAATGATGTGTGCATCGATTGTCGGCATTGAAAATGTTTCCGTATTAGCTGTGATCAATCTTCCGGCTGGGCAAAAGCATGTTTCGGTTTAAGATAACCACGGAATGCCGATTGACAAAAGAAAGCCCTCAAAACGTTTCATTGCTGAAGTCGGGCCGGTCATCTTCGGCCTGGTTCCAAATTGTCTTCTTGTCCGGCGTAGCCCATTCGGCGAAGACAAAACCCGCAGAGTGTAGACGGGACCTCAATACATAGTCCTAATTTAGAAACAGCCCCTAAGCAGCCATGGAAAATAATAAAGCCAGCACGCCGGTTAGCACAAAAAGAGATTCGGCGATGAATTCGAGTCGAATGCCGGGCATGATACGGCCCTGCTGATGGGCGATCGCGGCCGGCAGAAATAGCAGGGGACAAAGGGAAAGCAAATACCCGAACCACGGAACAATGTTGAATACACCTGCGGCAGCCAGGGTTCCGGCACCGGTGAACAGCATTGCCTTGAGCAGCACCCGGGTCTGTTTTTCACCGAATGCGACCGGGATTGTCTCTTTGCCGACGATACGATCCCCTTGTATGTCCAGCAGATCAAAGAAGGCCGTCCGGACGAAGACCATGCAGGTCGACCAGATAAAGACTGCTCCCGTCGCCAGGGGGGACACTTCTTGCGCGTGGCGCAGGGCAGGTAAAATGGCAGTGACCACCCCCCAGGCCACGGCAATCAGGACAGTCTTGGATCCGGGAATGTCCTTGATGCGGCGGTACCGTATCTGCTTGAGACTGGCGGGAACCAGGTTCAAGTTGTATGCAAGACCGGTTATGCTCATGGCCAGCAGGACCACGAACGGTACCGGTCCCAGCGAATAGGCTGTGGCCAGCCCTCCGCCGCCGGCTAAAATAGCCAGCATGCCAAGCAAGCGGCGGTTGCTTTCATAAAATCGCGCCCGCACCGGGTCGTTGTAGTGATCGGACTTCTTGCCGGTGAGGTTGTTGATGATATGCATCGAGAGCACGTATAAAAACGCGATCAGGACATGGGGAAAGTTCTGGGTTGCACCTAGAAGTCGCGTACAGGCATAGCACAGGCAGCCGGCCCCCAAAGGCGACATAGATATTGGTCATTAGAAGGGCCTGCTGGAAATTGAACAAGGTCAGTTTCCAACCGGAAAGTCGACTGACGGGAATGAGTTCCAGTACCCGGCATATCTTGCGGATAATCCAATTCGGCGTAGACGCGCCAGCCGTGATTCCGATGGTTTCTGCCCCGGCCAGGGCTTCGATATCCAGTTCCTCTTCCGTCTCGATGTGATAGGTCGGCTTTCCGGTCTGGCGTGCGATTTCCGCAAGGCGGACAGTGTTGCCGCTGTTGCGTCCGCCGACTACGATGATGGCATCCACCTGGGAGGCCAGTTGTGTTATCTCTGCCTGCCGCTTGCTCGTGGAATCACAGATCGTATCGTAGACTTTGTAATGGGGGCGCTCGGAGCCGGCCCACTGCTTGACGGTATCGTAAAATTCAATGTTTTGAGTCGTCTGGGCAACGATAATGGCTTTCTCGAAGGGCGGCAGGGCTGCCAGTTCGGCCAGGTTATTGACCACATGGCCCTGGCTGCTGGCATAGCCTTTCAATCCGATCACTTCCGGGTGATCACTGTCTCCGATGATAATGGAGGCATATCCTTTCTCGGTGTGTTTGCGGATGATGGCCTGGACTCGTATCACGCGCGGGCAGGTGGCATTGATCACTCTGAACCCGGCATCCTCCAATCCCATCTGGGCTTCGGGGGGCACACCATGCGCCCGGATAAGGGTGGTGCCGGTCCCTTCGGCGGGAATTGCATCCAGGCTGTTGATCCCTTTTTCTTTTAGCAGATCAAGAACCTGGGGGTTGTGTATCAGGGGACCGTAGGTGGTGATCGGTTCCGGCTGGTTACCGGGCGCCTCGAGAACCATATCGACCGCCCTGCGGACCCCCATACAGAAACCCGCGGTTTTGGCAATGATGATTTTCATTTACCGCAATCAGCAGTGGGCCTTTTAAAGGTCCCCGAGCGGGCTGAGGTAGATGTTATGATCCACCAGGGCGAGGGAGTGAATCTTGGCTTTAACGAATTTCTGTTCACCGAAGATATTCATCAGTTTCAGGCCGTCTTCTTCCGGTTCCACGGAATCGACGGATTCCATGACCAGGGTTTTATCTTCGCCGTCAACAAGGTAGGCATTGGCTTCACACATGGTTATCCTCACTCAAACATAGTTTTTAAGTTATCATCTATCAGGGCATCGATGAGATGCGGCAGGGGAGCCTGGGCCAGCCCCACGATCTCGACATTCTCCTGCGAAAGCGGTAGCAGCAGCTTGCGGGCCGGACTGGCCGCAACTGCCCGGGCCATGGCCGGAGTCAATTCCCCCATCATGGCGTTGGCCATGATAATACTTATGGGGCCGATAATGATGTCTGCGGTCGGCACGGTACAGACAATGGCATTTTCCCCGGAAGCGCCGCGGTTTGCGCGGGCTTTGAGCATCTGGGCGGTGGCAATCGCATTTGTTCCCAGAGCGACAATCTCAATACTGCCGCCCATGGCAACGGTCAGGCGTTTTATAATCGCACTGCCGATGCCGCCCCCCTGACCATCTATAACGCAGATTCGTTTCATGGCATAAACCGTCGCTGTTCAAATTACCAAGATTTTTTTCAGCCTTGGCCCTTCAACCTGGAAGCCTGATACCGGCTGACTATCAGATCAGCCAATATGCGTCAATGAAAACAGGTGCTTTACCGCAACTTACCAGAATTTGAGGGTTTTAAAGTCAAGGCGGAAAGGGTTCAGTTGGGGCGCCTCGGGATTGCTTCTATAGTTGATTCAATGACAGACTGTTATCCCGACCTTGGCCAGTACTTAAAGTGAACTAAAGTTTGGAACAACCCCCTTCACGGGCCACCCTAAAGCCTGGTCCTCAGGTCCAGGATGCTTTTCATATCCTTGGGGTTTACAGTTTCCGAATCTTAGCCCGGCTTCGACGGGCCTTTTTCGACAACCGCCGCCGGGGGCCTTTTTTTCGGGTGGTCGGTTTCCATCCGCCGGCTGGTTCGGCCTCCACTCCCTTGGCCTCCAGGTAGCCGGCCAGGAGCAATTTTTCTTCAAACGCGGGCGAGTCGATAGTGGCGGCACCGCTCAATTCAGCATGATGGACTACCTCCCGGTCAGAACTGACCACCAGAGCACCCTCCCTTTCCCGCGCGGCCATCCGTTTGATTACCCGGTCGGCAGTTTCACCGCGGCGTGAAAAAATCACGGCAATGCCCTTGTAACGGTCGCGGTCCGGGGTGAAGCCCGGTGCCCGGGTGCCGTCAAAAACCACGGTCATCCGGTGGGCTTTTACACGTTTGTAAGCGGCCAGCAGGTCCAGCAAAGCTTCCCGGCCGGTTTGGAGATCACGGCTATCCAGGCGGCTCAATTCCGGGGATTGGCGTATGAGATTATAACCGTCGATGATGATGTGAATCGGCAAAGGTTGGCTACCGCTTGAGCAGACCCAGCAAGCGGTCGAGATCGTCATTGCTGTAATATTCGATTTCGACGCTGCCTTTCTGTTGTTTGCGCTTGATCCGCACCCGGGTGCCGAAGTGTCGGGAAAGGTCCTCCTCCAGGCTGGTGAAATAATATTTTTCAGAATCTGTTGGCGCGGCGGCCGGTTTCGGGGTGCTTTTCTTCAGGCGCTTGATCAGCTGCTCGGTCTGGCGCACAGAGAGTTTTTTAGCCACCACTTCCCGCCAGGCAGACAACTGGCCGGCCCGGGTGTCGATACCCAGCAGGGCCCGGGCATGCCCCATGCTGACTGTACTGCTGATGATGCTGTCTTTGATTTCTTCAGGGAGCTGGCGCAGCCGCAGGAAATTGGCCACGGCGCTGCGGCTTTTGCCTACCCTCTCAGCGGCCTGGTCCTGGGTAAGTTGGAACTCGGTCATCAGGCGGTGGTAGGCGTCGGCCTCCTCGATGGGGTTGAAATCTTCCCGCTGGATGTTCTCGACGATGGACATTTCCAGCATCTGTGCGTCGGTAAGGTTTTTGACCAGAACCGGCACCTTTTCCAATCCGGCCATCTTGGCCGCCCGCAAGCGCCGCTCCCCGGCCACCAGCTCATAGCCATTGGTGTCCTTGCGTACCAGCAGCGGTTGGATGATTCCCTGGGTCTTGATCGACTCGCAAAGCTCCTCCAGTTCATCGGCGGCGAAATGGGTCCGGGGCTGGTAGCGGTTGGGGCTCACCAGATCTATGTCGCATTCAACAAACCCTTTACCGGAATCCCTCCCGGTTTTAGGCCGGCTGGTCGGAATCAAGGCTTCAAGCCCCCGGCCGAGGGCCTGTTTTTTGCGTTTTTTGGGTGCGGCGGTTTTCTTTTTGGCAAGGTTTTGTTTCTGCATCTGGCTCCCTCAATTCAGCCTGTGGAGAAGTTACCGTTCCATTATTTCGCGCGCGAGTTCAAAATAACTGGTGGCACCGGCGGAGGCGGCATCATAGAGCAAAATCGGTTTCCCGAAGCTGGGCGCTTCGCTCAGGCGTACATTGCGGGGAACCATCGTGTTGAAGACGAGATCGTTGAAGTGCTTTTCAGCCTCATCGGCCACCTGGTACGACAGGTTGGTCCGCTTATCGAACATCGTCAGTAAGATACCGCCAACCTCGAGTTCCGGATTCAAACCGGTTTTAATCAGCCGCATGGTCTGCATGAGCTGGCCAATGCCTTCCAGGGCATAGAATTCACATTGCAGCGGGATCAACAGGTGCTTGGCAGCCGTCATGGCATTCACTGTCAGCAAGCTCAACGACGGCGGGGAGTCGATGATGATGTATTCAAAGTCGTCGGTTACATCAGCCAGCAGGTTTTTTAGGACCGATTCACGACCGCTGGATTCCATCATTTCAACCTCAAAACCGATCAACTCGACCAGGGCCGGTATGGCTTTCAGCGTTGGAATTTCGGTGTCGGTAATCAGGGCGCCGGCCGGTGCCGCGCCGATCATGCCGTGATACAGATTTAGGTCAACCGTGGATTTGTCGATACCGACGCCGGTCGTCGCGTTGCCCTGCGGGTCGCAGTCTACCAGCAGGGTAGGTTTTTCAGAGACGGCCAGAGCCGCAGCAAGATTGATGGCCGTGGTGGTTTTTCCAACGCCACCTTTCTGGTTGGCAATGCAGATGATGTGTGCCATAATCACGAATCCCTATCATATCTGGCGGGATTTTTAAAGCGGGACATTGTACCGCGGGCAGTTGGCCCAGCCGCTGCCTTTATTGCGCTGATTGAATGGGGGTAAGACTCAAGGATCGACTGGGATATGCGACGCTTAGCTTCAAAAATGTTCACGCGGGTGACCTTGGCGGCATTGTTGGTAAGCATGGTTCTACCCTCCGAACTCTGTGCTTTGACCTATTCAAAGGAAGAAGAGTTCGGTCGGGAGTTTGCACGCTACGTGGAAACCCACATGCAAGTGATCGACGATCAATTCATAGCGGGGTACGTAGAATCGATAGGTCAGCGGGTACTCTCCTATTTCCCGCCCCAGCCGCTTAAGTTTCGTTTCCGGGTCATAAAGTCGGATGTGTACAACGCCTTTGCTGGGCCGGGCGGCCACATTTTCATTCACAGCGGACTGATCGCCGCCATGGAATCTGAAGACGAACTGGCCGGTATCCTGGGACACGAAATCGCCCACGTAACCAGCCGGCACATATCCCAGAAGTTGGCCCGCCAGAAAAAGATCAGTTACGTCACCCTGGCCGGCATCGTAGCGGGGGTTTTACTCGGGGCTGCCGGAGCGCATACCGGCGCCCAGGCCCTCACCTACGGTACCCTGGCTGCCGGCCAATCCGCGGAATTGGCCTACAGCCGCGAAAACGAACTGGAAGCAGATGAAAAGGGGCTGCATTCCATAGCGGCGGCCGGATACAACGGATATGGTCTGGTCAATATTCTCAAGAAGATGCGCAACCGTGAATGGTTCGGCACCAAGCAGGTGCCCACGTACCTTAAAACCCACCCTGCCACTGAAGATCGGATTCTTTACATAGGCGGCTGGATGGCGGACAACCAGGGCTCCATAAGCCCCACGCAGGCCGGCAACCCGCGTGGGTTCGTCATGGCGCATACCCGGGTTTTGGCGCTGTATACCGATCGGCAGCTGGCCCTCAAAACGTTACAGCGGAAGGTGAAAGATCACCCGGAGCAGGCCATCGCCCGCTACGGGTACGGCCTGGTTTTGGCTCGCAGCGGTAAATACGATCAGGCCATCAAGCAATTTGAAACAGCCCTGCGGATCAGGCCCTTTGATCCTTATCTGCTCGGAGAGCTGGGCCGGGCGCAATACTTTGGCGGGCGTTACCAACCAGCCCTGAATAACCTTGAAGCAGCCGTCAAGTTATTTCCTGAGTTTGCGGATGGATTGTTTTACCTGGGACGCACCTACCAGCAATTGGGTATGTATCCGGAGGCGGTGCGTTATCTTGAAGAGTTATATGATCTGGCGCCGCGCTACCCCCGGCTAAGTTATTTTCTAGGCAATGCCCACGGTAAGTTGGGGCAATTGGGAAAGGCGCACTACTATCTGGCCCTCTACTACCTGCAAAAGGGCGAGCGGGAAACCGCCCGGTTTCACCTTCAGCGCGCTCAAGAGGCTGAAACCGATCCCGTGAACAAGGACCGCATCGTGGAGCTCCTCAGCAAACTCAAACCAGCTAAACCCGGGCAAAAGAAACCCAAGCGGTAGGCCTGCAAAGTCCGGTTGAGCTATATCCGGCAGGCGCTATCTAACTCCGGTCAAAATGCGAAAACTGCATGG
>Ga0126327_10000180_pt1 | contig 16033 bp, 11 predicted proteins | sample InaspJWI30metaG_FD_101392 | JGI IMG/M metagenome (GOLD analysis project Ga0126327, IMG submission 101392) | Marine gutless worms symbiont microbial communities from Oahu, Hawaii - Inanidrilus sp. 1 OAHU.JWI-30 metaG | ecosystem: Host-associated > Annelida > Digestive system > Unclassified... | reverse complement strand
GGCCGGCATGCCGGCCGCCATAGTGACCGCCATCATTGCCATGGAGCATGACGTCGTCCCCCGTTTCGTGGTTACGACCCTGTTTTTCTCCACTGCGTGCAGCCTCATCACCCTCACACTGCTGCTCACCATCTTATAAGCGCTGCGTTTAAAGCCAATTATAAAAAACGGCCTGTCGGGGATACATCCTTGGTTGTAGGCCAGCTTTAACTGGAGGGAAAATGGCGGCGGGCTATAGAGTTAATAAAAAAAGGAGCCGGCTGGGCCGGCTCCTTTTCGTTCTTGCTGGTTTGATAGCCGGAGGGTGAAGGCTATTTTGCCTCTTCCTTGGCGTCCTCCTCTTCACGACCGGCCAGCCTAGCGAGCTTGGCATATTGATCGGCAAACTCGGCCTCGAGGCGGTCATGCAGGATCTCAGCCTCTTCCGGAAACAGGCTTTCCAAAGCTGCATAGCGAATTTCACCGCGCAGGAACTCCCTCAGGCTGCCGGTGGGCTTCTTGGAGTCAAGGATCAGCGGATTCTTGCCTTCTTTGGCCAGCATCGGGTTGAACCGGTAAAGCGGCCAGTAACCGCACTCGACGGCCAGCTTGGTCTCTTCCTGGGTCTTACCCATGCCCTTTTTGATCCCGTGGTTAATGCAGGGCGAATAGGCCATGATCAGGGAGGGGCCGTCGTAGCTTTCCGCTTCTACCAGGGCTTTCATCAACTGCTGCTTGCTGGCGCCCATGCCGACATTGGCCACATATACGTACCCGTAGGTCATGGCCATCCCACCCAGGTCTTTCTTGGCCGTTTTCTTACCGGAAGCGGCGAACTTGGCGATCGAACCGGTAGGCGTGGCTTTGGAAGACTGGCCGCCTGTATTCGAATAGACCTCGGTGTCATATACAATGATGTTGATATCTTCACCTGTGGCCATTACATGATCAAGGCCGCCGAAGGAGATATCGTAGGCACTGCCGTCCCCTACGAAGACCCAGTAGGACTTCTTGGTGAACAGGCGGCTATTGGCATTAATTTCCGCCAGCAGGGGGTTGTCGGTCATCCCGGGCAGGAGCTTTTTGAGGATGTCGCCGTACTTGCGCGAACCGGCCGGATCCTTGACGTTGTCCAGCCAGCCGGACAGGGCGTCTTTGACCTCTGCGCTGATGTCAGTGTCCAAAGCTTCTTTGGCCAGGTCGGCCAACTTGCTTCTCTGCTGCAGTTCACCCAGGAACATACCGTAGGTAAATTCGGCCGGGTCTTCGAACAGAGAGTTGCCCCAGGTGGGCCCGAAGCCATCCTTGTCCACGCAGTAGGGGACAGAGGGTGCGCTGCCGCCCCAGATGGAGGAGCAACCGGTGGCGTTTCCGATCACCATGCGCTCACCGAACAGCTGAGTGATCAGCTTGGCATAGGGTGTTTCGCCGCAGCCGGAACAGGCACCGGAGAACTCAAGCAGCGGCTGGCAGAACTGGCTGCCCTTCACACTGGTCCGCTTGACCAGGTTGTCGCGTACCGGCAGACTGGTCGCGTACTGTTGGCAGGGCACCTGGGTCTCCAACTGGGTGTCGATTGGTTTCATCACCAGGGCGTTTTTCTTGGCCGGACAAATGTCGGCGCAGTTGCCGCAGCCCATGCAGTCCTCGGCATACACCTGGATCCGGAATTTGTATGTATCTTTGAGTTCCTTGCCCAGGGCCTTCTTGGCCTCGAAGCCGGCCGGTGCGTTCGCCAGTTCTTCATCGGTGACAAGCACCGGGCGAATGGCGGCATGGGGGCAGACCATGGCGCACTGGTTGCACTGGATACAGTTGTCCATGATCCACTCCGGGACGTTGATGGCCACACCGCGCTTCTCGTATTGGGTGGTCGCGACCGGAAAGATACCGTCCACGGTAAACGCGCTGACCGGCAGCTTGTCGCCCTGGGCGGTGATCATGGGATTCATGACGTTTTTAACGAATTCGGGGAGGTCCTCATCGTCGGCGGCATCGTCGGCGACATCGGCCCAGCTGGCCGGATAATCGACTTCCACGAGATTTTCCAGGGTGCGGTCCACGGCATCCCAGTTCATCTGGACGATCTTGTCTCCCTTGCGGCGGAACAGCTCATCGATCTGGCCTTTCAGATAGCCAATGGCCTCGTCCACCGGAATTACGTTGGCCAGCTTGAAGAAAGCGGTCTGCATGATCATGTTGATGCGACCGCCCAGCCCCACCTCACCGGCAATCTTGACGGCGTCGATGTTGTAGAACTTCAGTTTCTTGTTCGCAATGGTCCGTTTCATGGCAGCCGGCAGCCGTTTTTCCATCTTCTCCATCGACCACTTGCTGTTCAATACGAAGGTGCCGCCGTCTCTGATACCCTCCAGCACATCGTAAATGTTGACGTAGCTGGATTTGTGGCAGGCAATGTAGTCGGCCGCGTCGATACAATAGGTAGACTGAATCGGCGATTTCCCGAACCGCAAATGCGAAATGGTGACGCCGCCCGATTTTTTGGAGTCATACGCAAAGTAGGCCTGGGCATACATATCGGTGTTGTCGCCGATGATCTTGATGGCGCTCTTATTGGCGCCGACCGTTCCATCCGCGCCCAGCCCCCAGAACTTGCACTGCACGGTTCCTTCCGCAGCCACATCAAACCCCGGCGTCACATCCAGGGAGGTATGGGTGACATCGTCGGTGATGCCCACCGTGAATTTGTTTTTGGGCTCGGCGGTCTGCATATTGTCGTACACCGCCTTCACCATGGCCGGGGTAAACTCCTTGGAGCCCAGCCCGTAGCGCCCGGCCAGAATCCGCGGGGTGATGCCTTTTTCAACACAAGCCGTACATATGTCGAGGTACAACGGATCACCCAGGGCCCCCGGTTCCTTGGTCCGGTCCAGAACGGTCATAATCTTCACCGAGGCGGGCAGAACCTCAAACAAATACTCCGGTGCAAACGGCCGGAACAGGCGAACCTTTACCAGGCCGATCTTTTCGCCGGCAGCCGTCATATGATTGACTACCTCTTCAATGGTCTCACAGGCACTGCCCATGGCCACAACCACGTTTTCAGCATCGGCGGCACCGACATAATCGAAAGGTTTGTAGAGCCGGCCGGTCAGGTCGCCCAGTTTCTGCATGTACTCGGCCACAATCCCGGGCGTTTTCAGGTAATAGGGATTGGCCGCTTCCCGACCCTGGAAATAGATGTCCGGGTTCTGGGCGGTACCGCGCAATTCCGGACGCTCGGGGTTGGTACCTCTTTCCCGGAAGGCCCGGACAGCATCCATGTTGGTCAATTTGGCCATGTCGTCATACTCGATCATTTCTATCTTCTGGATCTCATGACTGGTCCGGAACCCGTCCATGAAGTGCAGGAACGGCACGCTGGCTTCAATGGCCGCCAGATGGGCGATCAAGGCCATGTCCTGGGCCTCCTGGACCGAGGAAGAAGCAATCAGGCCAAAACCGGTCTGACGGACGGCCATTACATCCTGGTGGTCACCGAAAATGCTCAGGGCGTGTGCGGCGACAGCCCGGGCGGTGACGTGCAGTACGCCGGGGAGCAGTTCTCCGCTCATCTTGTACATGTTCGGGATCATCAGCAGCAGCCCCTGGGAGGCGGTAAATGAAGAGGTCAACGCCCCGGCGGCCAGGGCGCCATGCACGGACGCGGCGGCACCGGCCTCGCTTTGCAGCTGACGAACCAGCAGTTGCTGGCCGAAAATGTTCTTCCGACCGTCCGCTGCCCATTCATCGGCAATTTCACCGATTGGGGATGAGGGCGTGATCGGATAGATGTTGGCAACATCACTCATGGCGTAAGCCACGTGTGCTGCAGCTGTGTTTCCGTCAATGGTTTTCATCTTTTTTGCCATGGGACTGCTCCTTTAAATGTTTCCTGTAAACAGGCTGATTCAAAGATAATATCCTTGTCCGGACCGTGGTTCATCCCCGATCCGGCCTTTATATCGGATCATCGAAAAGATGTACATTATTGAATACCCAATTATTTGTAAAGAAATACCTTTTTAAGTACACTTTAAAAAATGAACCTCTCACTAATGCAATGGTCTGCGCTGCAGCCTGCGGCCGCGTAGTCGCGCTTTCAGGGCGGCTCCCCAATCAGTTCCCGGGTGCCGGGCGCATGCCTGGAATAATGGCACCAAAATTGCTTTTTTCCACTGGCAACCATCAACCCGCCGCATACAGCGGCGCACCCTGGAAACAACCCGGAGGCAAAAAACCATGACCGCGCAGAAACCAGCACCCCCGTCGTCAACATCCCATCCCATGCTTTCCGAACTGACCCCGGAAAAGGCCAAAAAGGGTAAGGTTGTCACAGCGGAAGAGGCGATCCGCATTATCCGCAATGGCGACACCATAGACACGGGCGGATTCGTTGGAATCGGCTTTCCAGAAGCCCTGGCCATTGCCCTGGAAACCCACTTCCTGGAAAAGGATGCTCCCCGGGATTTAACGCTGGTGTATGCAGCCGGCCAGGGGGATGGCGGCCAAAAAGGCCTGAACCATCTGGGGCATGCCGGTCTGGTAAAAAAGGTGATCGGTGGACACTGGGGATTGGTGCCGAAACTGCAGAAACTGGCCGTGGAAAATAAAATCGAAGCCTACAACCTCCCCCAGGGCGTGATCTCGCATATGTACCGCGACATCGCTGCTCATAAACCGCGCACCATCACTTCCGTAGGTATGGGTACCTTTGTGGATCCGCGCCAGGGGGGCGGTAAAATCAACACCCGGACGACTGCGGATCTGGTAGAACTGGTTGAATTTGATGGCCAGGAATATCTGGCCTACAAAACGTTCCCCATCCATGTGGCCCTGCTGCGCGGCACCACCGCCGACACCGACGGCAATGTCACCTTTGAGAAGGAAGCCTTGACCCTGGAAGCCCTGGCTATCGCCACGGCGGCCAGAAACTCGAATGGATTCGTCATCGTACAGGTAGAACGGATTGCCCAGCCTGGCACCCTGAATGCCCGCCAGGTAAAGATTCCGGGCATCATGGTCGATTGTGTGGTGCTGGCCGAACCGCAGCATCACTGGCAGACCTTTGCCGAACCATACAACCCGGCTTTCAGCAGCGAAATCAAGGTGCCCATGCAAACCATCGCCCCCATGGAAATGAACGCCCGCAAAATAATTGCACGCCGGGCCGCATTTGAACTGGCTCCCAACAGCGTGGTCAACCTGGGCATCGGCATGCCGGAAGGGATAGCCAGTATTGCCAACGAGGAAAAAATCCTCGACTATATTACCCTGACGGCCGAACCCGGGGTAATCGGCGGTCTGCCGGCCGGGGGGCTCAACTTTGGAGCGGCTACCAATACTGAAGCAGTCATCGATCAGCCCTCGCAATTTGACTTCTACGATGGCGGCGGACTCGATATGGCCTTTTTAGGACTGGCTCAGGCCGACCGCTTCGGCAATTTGAATGTCAGTAAATTCGGCCCCAAACTGGCCGGGGCCGGTGGCTTTATCAACATCAGCCAAAATGCTAAAAAGATTGTATTTGTGGGGACGTTTACGGCCGGCGGCCTGTATGTATCCATAGAGGGCAAGCAGCTGCGCATCGATAAGGAAGGCAAGACGGCTAAGTTCATCGATCAGGTCGAGCAGATCACCTTTAGCGGATCTTATGCAACCGATCGCGGGCAGCCGGTACTGTATATTACCGAACGTTGTGTCTTTCGATTGACCGATACCGGCATGCAGCTGATTGAGATTGCCCCGGGGATCGACCTGCAGCAGGATATTCTGGCCCAGATGCAGTTCACCCCCTCGATTGCCGACCCCCTGCCGGAGATGGATGCCCGCATTTTCAGGTCTGAACCGATGGGCCTGCGCGAAGACCTGTTGACGTTATCGCTGGAAGAACGCCTGAGCTACGACCCTGCTGAGAATATGTTCTTCGTCAATTTTGAAGGCTATGCCGTCCGCACGCTGGATGATGTCCGGCAGGTAGGCGAACAGGTGGCCGCCATAGTGGCCCCCTTGAAACGCAAGGTCCATACAATCGTCAACTATGATAATTTCTCCATTGCCCCGGAGGTGCTAGAGGCCTACACCGACATGGTCAAAGATTTGGTCGATAACTATTATTCGGGAGTCACCCGGTATACGGCCAGTACTTTCCTGCGTATGAAGATCGGCGATGCCCTGGCCCGCCGTGATGTGGCCCCCCACATCTACGAAAGCCGCGCCGAAGCCCAGGCAGCTTTAAAGAAACAGTTCTCTTGAGCCTGCCAGCCCCAAAAAAGCCCCCAGACAACTGTATCAAATTTGAGACAGTTAAAAACGAGAAGCGGCTTCTAATCTTCGCCGTCCAGCGCTATCCCATACTTCTTCATCTTTTTGTAAAGCAGGGTCCGGTGGATACCGACCAGTTTTGCGGCTTGCGCCTTGTTGTTGTCGGTTTCGATGAGGGCCTCACGGATAGCTTTGGTTTCGGCCTGGGCCTGCACGTCCCGCAGCAGGGTGATTTTGTAGTTTGACCGGGGTCTTTCATGACCCTGCAGGAAAAACGGGAAATCGTGTCGCCGGATCCGGTCGCCTTCGGCTGAAGATAGCGCCCGTTCCAGCACGTTGGGCAATTCCCGTACGTTTCCCGGCCAGTCATACCCCCGAAGGGCCTGCTCGGCTGCTGCGCCCAGCTGCAGGTCCTGCGCAACCCCTTCCTGGGCTTTTTCTATAAGCAGGTGGCGGGCCATGGGTACGATATCCCCCGGACGTTCACGCAACGGGGGAATGTGCAGCGGGATGACATTCAACCGGTAAAACAGGTCCTTGCGAAAACGCCGCTTTTTCATCAGGGTGTCCAGATCCTGATTGGTGGCGGCGATCAGACGAAAATCAGAGCGGATAATCTTGTTACCGCCGATCCGCTCAAACTCCTTCTCCTCCAGTACTCTCAGCAATTTGGGCTGCATTTCCAGAGGCAGGTCCCCAATCTCGTCCATAAAGATCGTCCCCTCATGGGCCAGCTCAAATTTACCGGGCTTGCCTCCGGAACGGGCACCGGTGAAGGCCCCTTTTTCATAACCGAACAGTTCCGATTCGAGCAGGTCCCGGGGGATGGCCGCACAATTTATGCGTACAAACGGGTGCAGCTTGCGCGGGCTGCCATGGTGAATGGCCTGCGCGAACAACTCTTTGCCGGTCCCGCTCTCACCGGTAATCAGGACCGGGAATTGATTGGCCGTTGCCTTGAGGGCCTCCTTTTTCAGAGCGCTTATGGAACGGCTGCGACCGATGATGCTGTCAAAGGTATACCGGGTGGATCGCAGGTTGATAAGTTCCTGCTCGTAAAGTTTGAGTTTCGATTCCAGCAGCGACAACCGGTTGGCCAGTTTGGTGACGTCCTTAATATCCTTGAACATAACCTGACCGAAGACAGCGACAACCTTACCCTCTTTTTTAATGGGTATCCGCTGGACCACCATGTTCTGGCCTTTGATGTTATGGCTCAGATTAATCTCAGCCTTACCGGTCTTGGCAACAATGTGCATGCGGCTGTTCTCGACTGACTCGGTACAGTGTTTGCCGATCTGGCTTTCGGGATCGAGCCCCAGGAACTGACCGTAGGGTTTATTGAAATGTGTAATGTATCCCGCGGCGTCGGTCACCAGCATGCCATTGTGAATGCTGTCGATGATACGCTCGTACATCTCTAGTTCGGCCCGCAGGGCCTCAATTTCCTGTTCCCGGCTGCTGAATGCCATCCTGTTCCCTCCCCCGCCTAAACGTGCTTTCTACCATTGAACGGAATCACTTTTCGACAAAAGATTAAAAAGGTATGACCTTATTTTGACCACCTCATTTTCAAACTCACCAATTCTGAAATATCATATTATGTTATTATTTTAGTATGTTAAACAATATATGGGACTCTGTGAATTTTATCTTGACAAGATAAACGTTATTCAATAAATATTGGTATTACCAATCAGTCTTAATACCCTTGTCGTTCCTGGGGACCATTGTAGCATATTAGCAACATGTATAATAATTGATACATTTTTTTGTGGAAAATGTCGAAAAAAACATGCATTCCGGCGCTGCAATACATCAATGCAAAAATTAATCCGTTATCATTCCGCACGTTTTACCGCCTATTTCCGGCGTGATTCAGATAACGGGCGCCTTGGCCCCATAATTGCTATCATTTATTGAATCGGATTCATGCCAGGTGTGTAAACAAACATTGGGACCAAATTGATTGAAACCCCAGGAGGGGGTTGATGGATATTAGAGAGCCGGAGATCCACAGTGAAGAAATCCTGAAACTTGAGGACAGTAATTTTACACCGGACAATGTCTGCCTGGTAAGCGGCTGCGGTACGGGTATTGGCCGGGCAACCGCCATTGCAGCCGCCGCCAACAACCTGATGACAGTGGGCCTGGATATCGATTCTGAACAAGGACAGGCCACCCAGAAAATGGCGCGGGACATGGGCGGGCAGATGATCTTTATTGAAACCGACCTGACCGATGATGACGCGATTGAAAATGCCGTCAAGGAGGCTGCCAAGCTTGGTCAGATCCGCTACCTGGCCAACATCGCCGGACTCCAGCACATCGACGCCGTGGAAAATTTCCCCATGGAAAAGTATGACCTGATGCAGAAGATCATGCTGCGGGCGCCCTTCTATCTTTCTAAACTGACTATCCCCTATATGAAACAGAACGGCCAATGGCACGGGGTCATCGGCAACATGGCCTCGGCCCACGCCCATATCTGTACAGTCAACAAACCGGTTTACAACATTACCAAGTTCGGCCTGAAAGCGTTGAGTCAGTCCATATCCGCCGAAGGTGACGGCAAAATCCGTTCTTTCACCATCAGTACCGGCTTTGTCAAAACACCCCTGGCCCTGAACCAGATACCCTCCCAGGCGGCGCAACGGGGCATGTCACCAGAGGCGGTTGTTTCCGAGGTCATGATGGGCCGTTCGAGGATCAAGGAAATGATGGCGCCCGTAGATGTGGCCAACCTGTTTATATTCGGTTTTTCCCATTTCGCCCGCTACCTCGTCGGCGGGGATATGCTCTTCGACGGCGGAATGGTGCTGACATATTGATAAGCTGCTTGAAGCGCCAGCTCCTTATTTCCAAAAAGGCGGTGTTGGTGCATACGTAAATGGCAATAACCAGTTTTTTCGTCCAGCAGCATTATTTGGCAGGTTAACAATTATAGAGGAGGAGAAAATGAAGAAAATTTCGATGCTCAAGTTTATGACCTTGATGATGGTTGTTCTTTTCCTGGCAGCCGGTCTCATGACAGGCTGCGCCAAAAAGAGGAGGCCAAAAAAGAGGCCCCGGCCAAAGCCATGGCCAAAAAGGTGAAATTGGATGTCCCGATTTGTTTTTCCACCGCCCTGCCGGGTCTGGGAAGTTCCATTGTAGAACTGGCGGATTCACTTAAAGAAGCCAGCGGCGGCAGTGTTGTCATGAAAGTCTACGAACCGGGAAAACTGGTGGCCCCGTTTGAAATCCTGGATGCCGTCGCCGGCGGTAAGGTAAATGCCGGCTACTATGCGGCCGGATACTGGGAAGGCAAGATGCCCGGGATCTCCCTGTTTACGGCGGTTCCTTTCGGCCCGGAAGCCCCGGAATTCCTGGCCTGGATGTTCCGTGGCAACGGGTTGAAACTCTACCAGGAATACTATACAAAGAATGGTTATGATGTCTGGGCCATGCCGGCCTGCCTCCTGGCACCGGAAACCGCCGGCTGGTTCAGTAAACCGATCAATTCCGTTGACGACCTCAAGGGCCTGCGTATGCGCTTTTTCGGTCTGGGCGGCAAAGTTATGGAAAAATTGGGCGTATCCGTCAGCCTGCTGCCGGGCGGCGAAATCTTCCCGGCCCTGGAAAAACGGGCCCTCGACGGTTCGGAATTCTCCATGCCGGCTATCGACCAGCGCCTGGGTTTCTACAAAGTCGTCAAGTACAACTACTTCCCGGGCTGGCACCAGCAAGCCACGTTTCTGGACCTGATGATCAACGGCAAAGTCTGGCGCGGCATGACCGATTCCCAGCGGGCCCTGATCAAAATGGCCTGTATGGCGAACCTGACCAACACCCTGGCCCATACCGAGGCGATCCAGGGCGCTGTCATCAGGGAAAATGCTGAAAAACGCGGTGTAAAGAACATGTACTGGTCGGATGAGATGCTCGCCGCCTTCAAGGGTGCCTGGGCAGAGGTTGCCTCCGAGCTGTCCGCCAAGAGTCCTCAGTTCAAGGAAGCCTATGATGATTTGCAGGCTTTCCGGGCAGACTACAAACACTGGGAAGCACTGGGCTTTCTGCCGCGTAAGAAACCGAGTATGTAAGGTTCCATCCCTAGCGGAAAAACCTGAATTTTCTGCTACCTGTTGAATGCACAGGGGACGTTCATCCGAACGTCCCCTGTGCACGTACATTTGGAGAATTAAAATGAGTACTGAAGAAACACAGGAACAGGTCCCCCATAAATTCTGTGACGGCCTGGACGCCTTCATCCGCCGCATTGGTCACTTTCTTATGTGGACCAACGTCATCTTGATTTTTGTGATTATTCTACAGGTGTTTCTCCGCTACGGCCTGGGTCGCGGCCTGGTAGTCCTGGAGGAGATCCAGTGGCACCTTTACGCCGTGGGCATTATGTTCGGGGCGTCCTATGCCATGATGATGGATTCCCATATCCGGGTGGATATCATTCATGCCCGCCTTTCACCAAAGGCCAGATTACGATGGGATCTATTTGGCATCATCTTCCTGCTCCTGCCGTTTATCGTGATCATCTTTCACCAGAGCCTTGATTTCGTCTACGAGTCCTGGCGGGTGAATGAACACTCGGACGCACCCATGGGCCTGCCATGGCGATGGGCGATCAAAGGGGTCATACCGGTGAGCTTTGCCCTGTTATTTGTGGCTGCAATATCACGCCTGGTCAGAATTATTTCGCAATTGAGGAGGGCCTAGCCAGTGGAATTTAATGATTATCTCGTCATCGCCATGTTCCTGACCTTCATTGGCTTGCTCTTCACGGGTTTTCCGATTGCCTGGGTGCTGGGTGGTGTCGCCTGTATATTTACGCTTGTGGGCTATCTTGCCGACATCTATTTCGACACAGCTACCGGCCTGAATTACCTTACCCTCGGTATGTCGGTAAACCGTGTCTATAAATTTATGGATAACTGGGTGCTGGTCGCGTTGCCCATGTTTATTTTCATGGGATTAATGCTGGACCGTTCCGGGATTGCCGAAAAACTGATGAAGTCTATGCAGAACCTGTTCGGCAAGGTACGCGGCGGATTGGCCGTGACAGTGACCACGATCGGCATCATCCTGGCAGCCTCAACCGGTATTATTGGGGCCTCGGTTGTTCTGCTTGGTCTGCTGTCCTTGCCGGCCATGATGAAACAGGGGTATTCCAAAACGCTTGCCCTGGGAACCATCGCCAGTTCCGGCACCCTCGGCATTCTAATTCCACCCAGCATCATGTTGGTAATCATGGCCGACCAACTGGGACTGTCCGTAGGCGATCTTTTTATGGGGGCGGCTATTCCCGGTGTTATTCTCGGGGGCCTGTACATCAGCTACATCTTGATATATTCTCTGATCAAGCCTTCGGCGGCCCCGCTGGATCCGGACCGCAAGCCTTTGGAATGGCGCATGGTCTGGGATGTCTTCAAGAATATCCTGCCGCCGGCCGCACTGATTTTTGCCGTGTTGGGTTCCATTTTGCCGGTATCACCACGCCCACGGAAGCCAGCGGCGTGGGCGCGCTGGGAGCCAGCATCCTGGCTCTGATGAATAAGCGGCTCAATTGGAAGGTTCTGAAAGAAGTTTCCCAAGCCTGTTTCAACACCACAGCATATATCTTCGCAATATTTTTAGGGGCGACCTGTTTTGCCCTGGTTTTACGCAGCCTGGGCGGAGACGAGTTTATTGAAAGGGTCCTGACCGGCATCCCCCTGGGGCCTTACGGTATCATGGCCGTTATCCTGGGCGCCATTTTTCTGCTGGGCTTTTTTCTGGACTGGATCGAGATTACCCTGATCGTCCTGCCCTTGATTGCGCCGGTTGTGTCCAATCTTGGTTTTCAGATCAACGGGTATGGCGTCATCGACAATCCGGAACTGGTCTGGTTCGTGGTCCTCATTGCGGTCAGTCTCCAAACTTCGTTTCTAACACCACCGGTGGGATTTGCTTTGTTCTATTTAAAGGGTATCTGCCCGCCGGACATCGAACTGGTGGACATCTACAAAGGGGTCATTCCCTTTATCATCCTGCAGCTCATCGGTCTTCTGATCGTGGCCATCTGGCCCCAGCTGGTTATCTGGCTGCCGGCCGTAGCCTACGGTTGATGTCAAACAACAATCTATAGATACCCCCGCAAAGAAAAAAGGCCCGTGTGCAAGAGAGCTCACGGGCCTTTCAGTATTGAAACGATATGAATATCTATGGGGGCTGTTAGCTGATGCGCCGTAACGTAGTCAGGCAATTGGTTACCGCGCTGCCGCCTACGTTAAAGACAACCCCGATCTCTGGAGTACCTTTCGCCGGCGCTACGCCGATCGGCTCACCGACCAGCTGCTTGTAGGCCAGGGCATGCATGGAGGCACCGGTGGCACCGACTGGATGCCCCTTGGACTTCAAACCGCCGGAGAGATTGATCGGACATTTATCTTCCGGCGTATATTTACCGGCGACGAAATCATGCCCGCCCTGCCCGTCGGCAGAGAGTCCCAGTGCTTCCACGCTGAGAACCTGGTTTATCGTAAAACAGTCGTGCACCTCGGCAAAATCTACATCATCAAGACTGATCCCGGCTTCGGCGAAGGACTGGGCCACCGCCTGTTTTCCGGCCACCAGTGCATGCATGTTCGGACGCACCTCGATCGGCAGCCGTTCGGTGGTCATGCCGATGCCGGCAATCTCAACGACCCGTTCTCTGCCACGGACTTCATCGGAAGCAGACAACACCAGGGCCGCGGCGCCATCGGTTACCAAAGAACAGTCGTGCAAACGCAGGGGAGGTGCAATCATCGGGTTGCCGCCCTTACCCGCATCCGGCAGGCCAAGGATAGCATCCGCCGTTACCAGCCCCATTTTCTCCGGGGGACTGCCCGGGCCGAAGTGTGCCAGGGGATTCTGGATGCCGTTGCGGTAGCACAGGGCGGCCACCGCGGCCAGCATGCGGTGGAGTTCTTCATCTGAAAACTTGTAGTGGGCCTGGTAGCCCTTGGCATATTCGGCAAACAGGCCCGGAAAGGTCATACCCCGGGAGCCCTCGGTGGGCCAGTGGGAGGAACAGGCCAGGACATGGGTCATATCGCCGGTGCTGAGCAGATTCATCTTTTCCACCCCAATCACCAGGAGCCGTTTGAACCGCCCGGACTCAATTCCGAATACGGCGTTGTACAGGGCCACTGAAGATGAAGCGCAAGCGCCTTCGGTGCGGGTTGTAGGTAGAAAACGGAAGGCTTCCGGGAATACTTCCACCCCTAACGGTCCGACATGCTCCTGGTTGAGAAACATGGACGGCGAGCAGGAACCCACCCAGATGCCGTCGATCTCCTCAGGCTGCAGGCCGGCGTCTTCCAGAGCACCCTGCCCGGCCTCCACTAGAAGTTCATAGTAGGACTTGGTATCCCTAATCTCCCGGGTCTCCCGGTCTTTTTCCACGAAGGCGCCAAACTTGGTGTTGTACGCGCAGATAATACTTACTTTACTCATCTTGCACCTCTTCTTTCCAAATAGAAACATCCACTTAAGGCCGACCATGAGCCTTTGGGAGGGCACCTGTTAGCCTCGAGAGCCTAGTCGCAGCCCCCCGTGAATATAGTAAACATCCCCTGCCAGGGCTTCATTGCGGTAAAGCTCACCTGCCAGGGAGGCGAGTTCTTGAGGTTCGATCAGCCGCCTGATCGGGACATCCTTGAGAATTTTATCCAAGGCCGCCTGGTTCATATTTTCGAGGATCGGGGTAGCGCAGAAACCCGGCGCAATGGCCACACAGCGAATCCGGTCGGCAAATCCACGCCGGAAGAACTCCGCGGTCAGGACCTTGGGCATGACCGACATGGCGGCCTTGGTGGACGAATAGTTGACCTGGCCGGCGGTTCCCAGAGATCCGGTCGACGAGACCAGGCATACCAGGCCCCGGCAGTTATGATTGACCATCTGTTCGACGGTTTCCCGCACGGTCAGGAACACACCAGTCAGGTTGATATCGACGACCTTCTGGAACTGTTCCAGGGACATCTTCTTCTTCACCTTGCCGGTCTCGCGGTCCGTGGACAGCATCAGCCCATCCATGATAATGCCGGCAAAGGGCACCACCAGATTGATCTGCCCGTATGTATCAATGGCCGTTTCGGCCAAACGGGTACAATCGTCTTCCTTGGTTACATCGCAAACAACGGTGACCACCTCACCCGACAATTTCGCCCGGGCTTCTTCTAAAGCCGGTTCAGCCACATCACCGAGGACGACCTTGCCACCCTGTTCTACCCAGTATTGCGCGATCGCATACCCAAGGCCGCTCGCGCCACCGGTAATGACAGCCACGGAATCCTTTATTTCCAACATACGTTTTCTCCTCCATGCTAAGTTTAGGCCTGTGCTTTGGCATACTCATCCCGCAATTCCTTTTTCAGGATCTTGCCCATGGCATTGCGGGGGAACTCGTCCCGTATAATTACCTGGGAAACCCGCTGGAACTTTGCGACCCGGGTGTTGAGCCATTCTAAGATTTCTTCGCTGGTAGCGTTCACCCCCGGATAGAGCAGCACCAATGCCAGCGGTGTCTCGCCCCATTTTTTGTGGGGCACGCCGATCACGGTATTGGCCTGCACCCCGGGATGTTTGGCCAGGACCTCTTCGATATCGCTGGCAAAGATATTGATCCCACCGGATATGATCATGTCTTTTTTACGATCCAGGATGTACAAGAAACCGTCTTCGTCAAGCTTGCCCATATCTCCGGTCTTGAGGAAGGTTTTGCCCTGTTCGTCCCGCCAGATGGCCTCGGCGGTTTTGTCCGGCAGCTTGTAATACTCGGGCATAAGAAAAGACGAAAAGGCAATGATCTCCCCGATCTCACCGGGCGGCAGCCGATTGCCGTCATCATCGATGATACCGACATCCCAGCCCACCGGCGGCAGGCCGATGGAGCCCATCTTGGCCTGCATGTCTTCGGGCTTCAGGGTGGTGCCGACCCCTTCGGTAAGGCCCCAGAGCTCCATGAGGTCGCCCGGAAAACGTGCGATGATGCTCTCCTTCTCCTGTTTCAACAGGGGCGATCCGGCGGACAGCCACACGTTCATGGAACTCAGGTCGTATTGGTCGAAATCCGGCAGCTCGTTGAGCATGTTGAGCTGCGTTGGCACCATGAAAGTGTGGGTGCATTTTTCGGTCTGGATCAGGCGCAGGCACTCGACCGCTTCGAACTGGGACATAATGATCAGGGTACCGCCTACGAACATGGTCGGTAGAAACGTCAGCCAGGTCCCGTTGGCATAGAGCGACGTGGTGACCAGATTCCGTGCGGCTGAATCGATCCGGAAATCGATGGCGAACATGGCCGCAAAATGAAACCGGTTATGGTGGGTGTGCAGAATACCCTTGGGCACCCCGGTCGTCCCGGAAGTATACATGATGTTGAAGGGATCTTCGTAGGTCAGTTTCACATAGACTTCAGTCTCGGGGCTGGCATCCAGCAGCTGTTCATAATCCTGCCACTCCTTTACAGACGCACCCACTGCGAAAAAACAGTCCGCAGCGATATTTTTAAAGCCGGCCCGGTAGGGCTCTATTTCGGGGATCAATTTACTGCCGGCAAACAAGAAGCGGGAATCCGAATTGTCGATCATCCGTGCCAGTGAATCACCGGGCACCATGGCCGACAACGGCACGATTACCCCCCCGACTTTGACCGTTCCGAACAGGATTTCCACCATTTCGACACTGTTGGTCATCAACATGCTGACCTTGTCGCCTTTCTTGAGACCTCGCTGAATCAGACCGTTGGCAACCCGATTGAGGTGCCGGT